>Ga0157372_10003714_pt1 | contig 16403 bp, 16 predicted proteins | sample C55metaG_FD_115307 | JGI IMG/M metagenome (GOLD analysis project Ga0157372, IMG submission 115307) | Corn rhizosphere microbial communities from Kellogg Biological Station, Michigan, USA - C5-5 metaG | ecosystem: Host-associated > Plants > Roots > Rhizosphere > Soil | place: USA: Michigan... | reverse complement strand
ATCAGGCCCGTGCGGCGGCCGTGACGGTCGATGTACGCGCCCAGGAAGATCGCGCCCAGCGGGCGCATCAGGAAGCCGGCGCCAAAAGTCACCAGCGACAGCATCAGGGAGAGGAACTCGTTGCCGGCGGGGAAGAAGGTGTCGGCAATGGCCTTGGCGTAATAGCCGTAGACCATGAAGTCGTACATCTCCAGGAAGTTGCCGCTGACCACCCGGAAGACGGTGCGGGCCTTGGATTCGTTGGGGTTGGAGGTATGCATGATGGGTCTCACTCAACAGCTTGGGTACAACGTGCGGGCGAGCCGGACAGCGAACTGCAGGCCGCCTCGTAAAAGGTGGTGATGTGGTACGGCGTGCTCGACGGCATGTCGGCGCGCAGGCGCTGGCCGGCGGGGCCGATCACCTCGTTCCAGCCGTGTGCGTGCAGGAAGCGCGCCGACCACGCCGGCAGCAGGCGCGTGAGCATGGCACCTTGCGTTTCCGTGCACAGCGCGAGGGCGCGGCCGTATTCGGTCTGTGCCCAGATGCGCTGGCTGGCGTCGCGCATCGTGCCGTCCAGATTGAGTGACAGGCACACGCCCTGGGTGTCGGCATCCACGCCGTCGGCGCAGGCCGCGTCCACCGCGCGGGCGAGGCTTTCGGCCAGATGGCGGCCGGCTTCGGAGCGCGTAAAGACGTCGGCGTGGGCGCGCACGAGATAAAACCATTCGAACTGGTGACCGGGTTCGATGCGGTTGTCGGTGCTGGCCTCGTCAACCGGCAACTCGGCGATGCTGCCCGTGCGCGTGTCGATGAAGCGCGCGAGGATGCCTTCAGCCAGCGTGTGCACGCCGGCCTCGGCCCAGGCGGGCGGTTCGTCCAGCGCGGCGGCGGCCAGGTAGGCCTCGGTCAGATGCATCACGGGGTTCTGCGCGACACCGGCCAGCGTGGTGCTGAACGTGGCGTCCATGGACGCGACCGGCAGCGGTTTGGCCCCGGCCCGCGCGAAGCTGCGCGCGATCACGTCGTGCGCGTCGTGCATCAGCGCGGCGGCACGCGGGTCTTCGCTCACGGCCAGCCAATGTGCGGCGGCAAACAGCACGAAGGCGTGCGTGTACAGATCCTTGGTGGTGTCATGCGGGGCCAGCGCGCTGTCGATCGCAAACAGCCAGCCGCCGTGAATCGTGTCGCGAAAGCGCGTGTCCAGTGCGTGGCACAGCGCGGCGGCGCGTTCGGCGCAGAGATCGCGGTGGAGCTTGGAGAGCTGTGTGGCGCGCGCGAAGGTATACAGCTGCCGCGCACATGCCATCGCCCGATAGCGCACGGTTGACGCCGGCACCAGCGCGCCGTTGTCGACGACGAGCGCCTCATAGCAAAGACCGGCCTGCGCGTTCCAGCCCGGGCCGAGCCACATGGGCAGCAGAACGTCGTCGTAATAGCGGCCGAATGATTCCAGGGCAGCCGCAATGTCAGCGGACAGTTCGGTGGCCGTATCGGGCAGCGGGGGCGTGGAGGATTGTGAAAGCATGTGCGCCGTGATGATCGTGGCGGGCGTCGACCCGTTTCAACCAGGCCGATTGCTCGGATCTGTTCTGTTCACCATAGGCGACGTACTTGCGTTGTACATGTGAACAGACCCGGGATTGTGCTCCAACTAGCTGCCCTGCGCCACGCACAACGGGCGCAATCCCGGTCATGGCGCAGGGTTGTGGGTCCAATGAAAGGTTTTTACCGGATGCTGCCCGGGCGTGGGTTGTGCGAAGATGAATCATCCCTGGCTCACCCCCTGGTCCTGCCCCGATCCATGCACCGTCGCGACCTGCTCAAGCAGTTGGCCGCCGGGCTGCTTGCCCTGGCTCCTGGTTTGTCCCGCAGTGCCGCGCCCGGCTCCGCCGCTGGCGCCGCCGAACCGTTTGACGAAGCGCGCCTGCTGGCGCGTGCCCGAGCCTTGGCTGCAAGGCCGTACCGGCCCCGAAGCACGCAGTTGCCCAAGCCGCTGGCCGCACTGGACTGGGACGGCTACCAGTCCATCGGCTATCGCCCTGATCACGCCCTGTGGGCCGGACAGCACTTGCCGTTCGAGGCCAAGTTCTTCCATCTGGGGCTGTTCTTCAAATCGGCCGTGCAGATGCACGAGGTGGTCGACGGCCAAGCTCGCTTAATTGCCTACGACCCCGCCATGTTCGATTACGGCAAGAGCGGGCTGGATCACCAGGCGTTGCCGGCCGATCTCGGCTTTGCCGGCTTTCGGCTGACCACCAAGGCGGACCCGACGCGCGATGTGGCCGCCTTCCTGGGGGCAAGCTACTTTCGGGCCGTCGGGGGGCAGTGGCAGTACGGCATGTCAGCGCGGGGGCTGGCGATCGATACCGGCCTGCCCCGCGCAGAAGAGTTTCCGGACTTCACCGAATTCTGGCTGGTGCGCCCGGCCGCCGACGCCGATACGTTGCGCGTCTACGCGTTGCTCGATTCCCCCAGCGTGGCCGGCATTTACCGCTTCGACATCCGCCCCGGCGACACGCTGGTGATGGACGTGGCCGCCACGCTTTACGTGCGCAAGCCGATCGAGCATCTTGGCATCGCGCCACTGACCAGCATGTTCCTCTACGGCGAAAACGACCGCACCGACCGTGCCGGGGATCGCCACAGCGCCGCGCGCCGATGGCGGGCATCAGACTGGCGCCCGGAAATCCATGATTCCGACGGTCTGGCCATTTGGCGCGGTTCGGGGGAGTGGGTCTGGCGGCCGCTGGCCAATCCGCCGATGCTGCGCAGCCAGCGCTTTGCCGACGACAGCCCGCGCGGCTTCGGCCTGCTGCAGCGTGACCGCAATCCCGATCATTACCAGGATGACGGCGTGTTCTACGAGAAGCGCCCAAGTGTGTGGGTGGAGCCCACGCACGACTGGGGTGAGGGCGCGGTCGAATTGGTGGAACTGTCGGCCAACGATGAAACCTTCGACAACATCGTCGCGTTCTGGCGACCGGCCGTGGCGCCGCATGCGGGGCAGGAGCTGGCGTTCGGCTATCGGCTAACGTGGGGCGCGCAGCCTGCAGCGGCCTCACCGCTGGCGCGGGTGGTAGCCACGCGCACGGGCATTGGCGGCGTGGTGGGGCAGGCGCGCAAATACTTCTCCTGGCGGTTCGTGGTGGATTTTGCGGGCGGCGAGCTGTCGCGGCTGGGGCGCAGCACCGCGGGCTCCACCGTGGAGCCGGTCATCCGGGCGTCGCGTGGGCGGGTAGAGATTGCATCGGCGCGGCCGCTGGCGAGCATTGACGGTGTCCGGGCGATGTTTGATGTGGTGCCGGATGCCAGCAATGCGCCGATCGAGTTGTTGCTGACGTTGCAGTCGGGGGAGCGGTTGCTGTCTGAGACTTGGGCGTATCAGTGGACGCCGCCGGTGGATCGGGGCGTGTGAGACTGGTTTCTTGGGGCGTCGGCTTTTATGGCTGGTGCCGGTCTATCCCTTGTTTCACCCCCTGCCGGGGGCGACTCACTTTCTTTGTCTTGCCAAAGAAAGTAAGCAAAGAAAGGCGCGCCCGAGATAGCGAAAGACTCCTTGAATTTCTGTCGCAGGGAGGGAAGGGAGGCAAACTCGCTGCGCTCAGACAGGCCTCCCTTCTTTTTCCTCCCTGCAACAGAAATTCAAGGCGCCATCTAGGGCATCAACGGCCAAACCGTCGCTGCCTTTGGTCAGTTGGTTAGTCGCGGGGCGCTATCTTGCCGAACTTCTTTGCCATTTCTGCCCAGCCTTCGGGGCCCAGCTTTTCCATCGTCGCGATATTGCGTTCGTAGATGTCCGCTGCGTCGGGTACGGCTGCAGCGGCGCGAGCGATGCTGTCTTCGCGCAGCAGATGCAGGATGGGGGCCGGCGCGCGGTTGGTGGCATTGGCGATGTCGTGTGGGTCGGCATCGGCGAAGACGAAATCGGGGTGGAAGCTTGCGAGCTGCAGTTCGCCTTCGTAGCCGGCTTTGGCGAGCACGGATTCGGCACGCTCGGTGAGCGAATGGAAATCCAGGAAGTCAGCCAGGGCGGGGACGATCAGCAGCGTGGTGTCGATCTGGGCGGCGGGGGTGGCGTGCAGCAGGTCGGCTTCGGCGCGCAGGTGGTCGAGCACGTCGCCGTCCATCGTGGCGCGGCTGACGGCGTATCGAACCTGCCGTTTGACATGCACAGCCTTGGCGAAGGGGCACAGATTCAGGCCGATGACGGCGTCTTCCAGCCAGCGCTGCACGCACGCGACATGGTGGGCAGCGTCATCCGCATTCAGGGACAGCGCATCGGCGGGCGGATCAAGCAGGACGAAATCGGGGGCGTGGCTGGACACGGCGCATAGGAGGGATGAGATAGCGCGCAGTGTAGTCGATGGCCTGGGAGCGCTTCTTGCGACGGAATGGGTGTTGTGATTTGCAACGTCCGGCGTGCGCCGTTGATGTGCGCCGAGATCACTTCAGGCGCTTCGTGCGCCGCTTATGTGGTCAGTCCATTCCGTGATTTTGTAAAAGAAGGAGCTCAACCATGATTGAACTGCGCCTGAAAACCGCCCTCGCCGTGGCCGCCACGTTTGCTGCGTCGGCTGCTTTCGCACAGATGACGCCGGCACCGCAGACTTCTCCGCAGACCACCGGCACCGTGCAGGCCGCCCCGCAGGGTGCGCCGTCCACCTCGTCGTCTGACCCGCTGGTGCAGAAGCGTATTGACGACAAGGCTGCCAGCGACGAATACAAGGCTCGCAAGTCCGACGCCAAGGCCGCCTACAAGGACGAGAAGAAGGCCGCCAAGGCCAACCGCAAGGCCGAGAAGAAGGAAGCCCGTGCCAAGCGCAAGGAAGCCATGAGCGAACAAGGCGGCCCTGCCCAGACGCCGGGCAGCGAAGGCAAGTAAGCCGCCGGCCGAACCATAAAAAAAAAGGCGATCCGAGGGTCGCCTTTCTTCTGTCCGCTGGTTTGCCTTCAGTGCCCGCGCGTTGTCGGCAGACGCACCTGCGCCACGGCCATTTCCCACTGGGCGATGCGATGCGCCGCCTCGTCGCGGCTGATGACGGGGTGGAATGTACGTGAGGCTCGCCATTGCTGTGCGACCTCGGCTTCGTCACGATAGAAGCCGGTGGCGATGCCGGCCAGGTAGGCCGCCCCCAGCGCCGTGGTTTCGATGATCTCCGGGCGCACCACCGGAATGCCGAGCAAATCGGCCTGGAACTGCAGCAGCAGGATGTTGGCCGAGGCGCCGCCATCGACGCGCAGCTCCGAGATGGTGGAGACGGCATCGCGCGTCATGGCCTGCAGCAGCGCGGTGCTCTGGAAGGCGATGGATTCCAGCGCCGCGCGAGCGATGTGCCCGATGGTCGTGCCGCGTGACAGGCCGACGATGGCGCCTTGCGCGGTTGGGTCCCAGTACGGTGCGCCCAGACCGGTGAACGACGGCACGAACACCACGCCGCCGGAATCCGGCACCGACGCGGCCAGGCCTTCCACGTCGGCGGAGCGCTGGATGGCGCGCAGGCCGTCGCGCAGCCACTGCACCACCGCGCCGCCCACGAACACGCTGCCTTCGAGCGCGTAGCTGCGCGTCGTGCCACTCTGGCAGGCGGCTGTGCTGATCAGGCCGTTGTGCGATTGGACAGCCTTGTCGCCCGTGTTGAGCAGCATGAAGCAGCCGGTGCCGTAAGTGTTCTTGGCCATGCCGGGCTTGAAGCAGGCCTGGCCGAAGAGGGCCGATTGCTGGTCGCCTGCAATGCCGCCGATGGTGAGCGAGGCGCCCAGCCAGTCGGCATCAGTCTGCCCAAATTGATACGCAGAGGGATGCACCTCTGGCAAGAGGCTCGGGTGAATGTCGAGCGCGCGCATCAGGTCAGCATCCCACTCGCCGGTGTGGATGTTCCACAGCATCGTGCGGGAAGCGTTCGATACGTCGGTCACATGCAGGCGGCCGCGCGTGAGTTGCCAGACGAGCCAGCTGTCGATGGTGCCGAAGGCGAGTTCGCCACGTGCGGCGCGCTCGCGGGCGCCATCCACGTGGTCGAGAATCCAGCGCAGCTTGGTGGCTGAAAAATACGGATCGATGATCAGGCCGGTGCGCTTGCGCACCTCGTCTTCCAGGCCCTCGGCGCGCAGGCGTTCGCAGATGGCTTCCGTGCGGCGGTCCTGCCAGACGATGGCGTTGAAGATCGGTTTGCCCGTGGCGCGTTCCCACACCATCGTGGTTTCGCGCTGGTTGGTGATGCCAAGCGCCGCCATGTCGGCGGCGGAGAGCTTAGCTTGTTCGAGTGCGGCGCGGCAGGTGGCGAGCTGGCTGTTCCAGATGTCGAACGGATCGTGCTCGACCCAGCCGGGCTGCGGAAAATGCTGGGGAAACTCCTGCTGGGCGCTGGCGACGATCTGGCCGGCGCGGTTGAAGACGATGGCGCGTGAGCTGGACGTGCCCTGGTCGAGCGCGAGGAGGTATTCCATAAGGCAGAGTCTGATGACTGTCGGGCACGGTCAGGGTGTGGCCTGCCCGACAGTGGATGAAACGGAAACAAGCATGGTAGCCCGCAGGTGGCCGTCGTCAAAGACCGGCGCCCCGCGGGCTGCGCGTGATCAGCGCACCTTGCCAGCCTTCCATGCGGCGAGCAGCTTGTCGTAGGCCACCGTCTCACCCTTCGGACGCTCGTTGTCGAGCTTCTTCCACGGGGCGTGTTCGGTCGACAGCCACTTCGATGGATCGCTTTCCGGGTTCAGCTTGGGCGCGCAGTTCTTCATGCCCGCGCGCTGCAGGCGGCCCATCACCTGGTCCATTTCCTTGGCCAGGTTATCCATCGCGCCTTGCGGCGTCTTCTCGCCCGTGACGGCCGTGGCGACGTTCTTCCACCAGAGCTGTGCCAGCTTCGGATAGTCGGGCACATTGTTGCCGGTCGGCGTCCAGGCCACGCGAGCCGGGCTGCGGTAGAACTCGATCAGGCCGCCGTACTTGGCTGCGTTCTTGGTGAAGTAGTCGCTGTGGATATCGGAGTCACGAATGAACGTGAGGCCGGTGATCGACTTCTTGAGCGACACGGTCTTCGACGTGACGAACTGCGCGTACAGCCACGCGGCCGAGCGGCGCTCGAACGGGGTGGACTTGAAGAACGTCCACGAGCCGACGTCCTGGTAGCCGTTGCATGCCGTCCTTCCAGTACGGGCCGTGCGGCGACGGGGCCATGCGCCACTTCGGCGAGCCGTCGGCGTTGACGACCGGGCCCGGCTTGGTCATCGGCGCGGTGAAGGCGCTGTACCAGAACACCTGCTGGGCGATGTGGCCTTGTGCGGGCACTGGGCCGGCTTCGTTGAAGGTCATGCCGGTCGCCTCGGGCGGGGCAAATTTCTTCATCCAGTCGATGTACTTGGTGAGGGCGTACACCGCAGCCGGGCTGTTGGTGGCACCACCGCGCGACATCGAGGCGCCTACCGGAGCGCAGCCTTCCACGCGGATGCCCCATTCGTCGACCGGCAGGCCGTTCGGGATGCCCTTGTCGGCGGAGCCGGCCATCGACAGCCACGCATCGGTAAAGCGCCAGCCCAGCGACGGATCCTTCTTGCCGTAATCCATGTGGCCATAGACGCGCTTGCCGTCCAGTTCCTTCACGTCGTTCGTGAAGAAGTTGGCGATGTCTTCATAGGCCGTCCAGTTGACGGGCACGCCGAGGTCGTAGCCGTACTTGGCCTTGAACTTGTCCTGCAGGTCCTTGCGGGCGAACCAGTCGGCGCGGAACCAGTACAGGTTGGCGAACTGCTGGTCGGGCAGCTGATACAGCTTGCCGTCCGACGCGGTGGTGAAGCTCGTGCCGATGAAATCCTTCAGGTCCAGGCCCGGGTTGGTGAATTCCTTGCCTTCGCCGGCCATGTAGTCCGACAGCGGCATCACCACGCCATAGCGGTAGTGCGTGCCGATCAGGTCGGAGTCGGAAATCCAGCCGTCATAGATGCTCTTGCCCGACTGCATCGAGGTCTGCAGTTTTTCGACGACATCGCCTTCCTGCATGATGTCGTGCTTGACCTTGATGCCGGTGATTTCTTCGAAGGCCTTGGCCAGCGTCTTCGATTCATACGCGTGTGTGTCGAGCGTTTCCGACACAACGTGGATCTCGGTCACGCCCTTGGCCTTGAGCTTGGCTGGCGTCGATGAACCACTTCATTTCCGCCATCTGCTTGTCTTGCGACAGCGTGCTGGGCTGGAATTCGCTGCTGATCCACTTCTTGGCTTCGGCTTCGCCGGCATGGGCTGCGCCGACTGCCAGGGCGCTCGCCAGTGCAATGGCACTGATCTGAAGCGTCATGCGCCAGGATGTTTTCATCGGTATCTCCTCGTGCTTGTTGGCTTGTTGTTCTCCCCGCAGCGAAAACATCCGGCATTCCGACGCGGGGAGCGTGATGGAATGCCTGTGCCCGTACGTCAATTTGGGCGTGGAAGCATCAACCTGTGCCGATGCCCCCGGACTTGCAAATTCACGTACATCGATGGCGCATCAGCCGCGCCACATCACGATCACCAGCACCACCATCGAGGCGATGAAACCGCCCCAGGCGCTCGTCTCTTCCGATGTGAGCCCAACCCACGCCAGGTTGATATAGGCCGCGGTCAGCAGGCCGATGAAGAGGCGGTCGCCGCGCGTGGTGGCAATGGGCAGGAAGCCCTTGCGCTCCACCGTCGGGCGGGTCACTTCCCACACCGTCATGCTGGCCAGCATCAAGGCGATGCAGCCGAAGAAGATCGCCACTTCGGGCGTCCAGGCCATCCAGCTGAACATGGCTGTGTCTCCCGTTCTTGTTTTAGACGCGGCCCATCGCAAAACCCTTTGCGATGTAGTTCCGCACAAACCAGATCACCAGCGCGCCGGGAATGATCGTCAGCACACCGGCTGCGGCCAGCACACCCCAATCCATGCCCGAGGCCGACACCGTGCGCGTCATCACCGCGGTGATGGGTTTGGCATCGACCGAGGTAAGCGTGCGCGCGAGCAGTAGCTCCACCCAGCTGAACATGAAGCAGAAGAACGCCGTCACGCCCTCGCCGGCCTTGATGAGCGGCAGGAAGATCTTCAGGAAGAACTTGGGGAAGCTGTAGCCGTCGATGTAGGCCGTCTCGTCAATCTCGCGCGGGATGCCCGACATGAAGCCTTCGAGAATCCACACCGCCAGCGGCACGTTGAACAGCATGTGCCGCCAGCGCCACGCCCAGGTGCGTGTCCATCAGGCCGACCGTCGAATACAGCTGGAAGAACGGCAGCAGGAACACCGCGGGCGGCGTCATGCGGTTCGTCAGCAGCCAGAAGAACATGTGCTTGTCGCCCAGGAAGCGGTAGCGTGAGAAGGCGTAAGCCGCCGGCAGCGCCACCACAGTCGAAAGCACCGTGTTCATCGTCACGTAGATGATGGAGTTGATGTAACCCCAGTACCACGACGGATCGGTGAAGATGATCTTGTAGTTGTCGAACGTGACGAGCTTCGGCCAGATCGAGAAGCCGGCCAGCGTCTCCTCGTTGGTCTTGAGCGACATGCTCAACATCCAGTACAGCGGCAGTACGGCAAATGCCACATACACCGCCAGCGTGATCGCGCGAGCAATCTTGCGCTTGTGCTCGTTGTTGTTGTTCTGCTTAGGCATGGTCGTCTCCCACGGCCGTGCTGGCGCTGCCCATGCGCTGCATCCAGTTGTAGAGGACGAAGCAGAACAGCAGGATGATGAGGAAGTACACGATCGAGAATGCCGCCGCCGGGCCCAGGTCGAACTGGCCGACCGCCTTCTGCGTCAGGTACTGCGACAGGAACGTCGTGGCATTGCCGGGGCCGCCGCCAGTCAGCACGAACGGCTCGGTGTAGATCATGAAGCTGTCCATGAAGCGCAGCAGCACGCCGATCATCAGCACGCCGCGCATCTTCGGCAGCTGGATGTAGCGGAACACGGCCAGGCGGCTGGCGCCGTCAATCTCCGCTGCCTGGTAGAACGCATCCGGAATCGAACGCAGCCCGGCATACGCCAGCAGCGCCACCAGTGGCGTCCAGTGCCACACGTCCATGATCAACACGGTGATCCACGCATCGAACGAGTGCGACGTGTAGTTGTAATCGATGCCCATCTGGTTGAGCCAGTAGCCGGCCAGGCCGATATCGGAGCGCCCGAAGATCTGCCAGATCGTGCCCACCACGTTCCAGGGAATCAGCAGCGGCATGGCCAGCACCACCAGCGCGGCCGATGCCTTCCAGCCCTTTGACGGCATCGACAGCGCCAGGCCGATGCCCAGCGGAATTTCCACCGCCAGCACGCACAGCGAGAAGATCAGCTGGCGGGTGAGGGCATCCTGAAGATCGCCGTCACGCAGGATCTGGCGGAACCAGTCGACGCCCACGAACACGTGCTGCTCGGGGCTGATGATGTCCTGCACCGAGTAGTTCACCACCGTCATCAGCGGCAGGATGGCGGAGAACGCCACGCACAGGAACACCGGCAGGATCAGGAACCACGCCTTGTTGTTGAGCGGCTTGTTCATCGGCCGATCCTCTCGTCATTGCTGTAATACAGCGTCTGCGGCGCATCCAGGCGCAGCCACACGCGCGATTCGGTCACGCTCACTTCGTTCGGCAGCTTCGCCTTGATGGGCAGGCCGCCGGCCTCACCCAGGCTGGCGGTCAGCAGCTGGTGCGTACCGAGTTGCTGCACCTGGTGCACGTTGGCTGCCACGGTCCCGACTTCTCCGGGCGCCGCCAGTTGCACGAATTCCGGGCGGATGCCGAGCTTGAGCGAGCCGTTCGCGTTCTTGAGTGTGGCCAGCGTGTCGCCGCCCACCGACAGACGTTGATCGCCCAGCGCGATCACATCGCCATCCACCGTCACCGGGTACAGGTTCATGCCCGGACTGCCGATGAAGTACCCGACGAAGGTGTGGTCCGGCCGCTCGAACAGCGCTTCCGGGCCGCCTTGCTGCACGACCTTGCCTTCGGTCATGACGACCACCTCGTCAGCAAAGGTCAGCGCCTCCACCTGGTCGTGCGTCACGTAGATCAGCGTGAGCTTGAGCTGCTGGTGAATTTTTTTGAGCTGGCGACGCAGTTGCCACTTCAGGTGCGGGTCGATGACGGTGAGCGGCTCGTCAAAGAGGATGGCCGCCACGTCCTTGCGCACCAGGCCGCGGCCCAGCGAGATCTTCTGCTTGGCGTCGGCCGCCAGCCCCGAGGCGCGGCGCTTGAGCGCGTGCTGCAGCTCGAGGATCTCGGCCACTTCCTCCACGCGTTTCTTCACTTCGGCTTCCGGCGTCTTGCGATTGCGCAGCGGGAAGGCAAGGTTGTCGAACACGGTCATCGTGTCGTAGATGACCGGGAACTGGAACACCTGCGCGATGTTGCGCTCGCGCGGACTGGCGTGCGTGACGTCGCGGTCGTCAAACAGCACTTGGCCTTCCGACGGCGTCAGCAGCCCGGAGATGATGTTCAGCAGCGTGGATTTGCCGCAGCCCGACGGACCCAACAGCGCATACGCACCGCCGTCGCGCCAGGTCATGTTCATCGGCTGCAGCGCGTAGTCCGACAGGCTTTGCGGATTGGGGCGATAGCTGTGCCCCAGGTTGCGGAATTCAATGCGCGCCATGTGTGCCTCCCTGCTTGGGCGCGCTCACCAGCTTGCCCGCATCGTCGAACAGGAACAGTTCGGCCGGATCGACAAACACGTCCAGCGCCGCGCCGAGTTCGAATTCGTGCACGCCGGGCAACTGCGCGACCAGGCCGATCGTGTTCGACTGGCCGGCGGCATGCGCGCGCACGTGCAGATAGGTTTCGGAGCCTGACAACTCGGCCAGTTCCACCGTGCCCGGCAGGGCGACCGCGCCACCGTTGCGCGGTGACAGCCGGATGTGGCTCGGACGCAGGCCGATGCGGCAGCGCGTGCCGGCCGCCATCGGCAGCGAGCGCGTCCACGGAACGTCAATGCCTTGCGGCAGCCGGATCTGGTTGCCCTCAACCACAGTGGCGTCCAGCACGTTCATCGGCGGGTCGTTAAAAATGGCTGCCGCGTTGACCGACACCGGCACTTCGTACATGTCGAGCGTCGGGCCATCCTGCAGCACGCGGCCTTCATGCATGACGACGGTGTGGCCGCCCAGCAGCAGCGCTTCCTGCGGCTCGGTGGTGGCGGAGACAACGGTTGTGCCGCCGTCGGCAAAGAGTGATGCCAGCTCGGCACGCAGTTCTTCGCGCAGCTTGTAGTCGAGGTTGACAAGGGGTTCGTCCAGCAGCACCAGCGGCGCCCGCTTGACGAGTGCCCGGGCCAGCGCGCAACGCTGCTGCTGTCCGCCGGACAGTTCCGCCGGCAGGCGCTGCAACAGGTGCTCGATGTGCAGCTTGGTGGCGACAGCCCGCACGCGCGAGTCGATCTCGCCCTTATTGGTGCCCTGCAGGCGCAGCGGCGAGGCGATGTTTTCGTACACCGTCATCGCCGGGTAGTTGATGAATTGCTGGTACACCATCGCCAGATTGCGATCGCGTACCCCCACGCCCGTCACGTCCTTACCGTCGACCAGGACGCGGCCGGTGGTCGGCCGGTCCAGTCCGGCCATGATGCGCATCAGCGTGGTCTTGCCGGCTTGCGTCGGCCCCAGCAGCACGTTGATGGCGCCGGGCGCCAGCCGCAGGCTGGTCGGGTACAGGTGCGTCTGCGCCCCGACCATGGCCGTAACCTGGTCCAGTTCCAGAATCAATTGATGTCTCCCGTCTTACTGCTTTGATTTCTTGATGTCTTGCTCGCGCGCCCGGCCGGTGCGTCAGGGCGCGCGTTCCGCAACTGGCGCGGTCTCGCCTTCCGGCAGATGGCGCGCCAACCAGCCTTCCAGGCGGCTGCGGTCGGCATCGCTGGCGGGCAGGCCCAGCTTGGTCCGCCGCCACAGGATGTCCTGCGCTGTGCGGGCCCATTCGTGTTCGATCAGGTAACGGATTTCGGCTTCATACAGGCCAGGCGTCACTTCGGCGCCCAGTTCTTCCAGCCGCGTGGCGCCGGCCAGCAGCGTGTTCAGGCGCGTGCCGTACTGGTGCGCATAGCGCAGCGCAAGCTGGGTCGGAAGCCATGGCAAACGTTTTTGCAGGCGCGCCACAAAATCGTCGAAGGTGTATTCGGCAACCAACTGCCCCGGCGCTTCCAGATCGCCGCCCGGCAGCGATGCGGTGGCCGTCCACGAAGGCTTGCCCGCCAGCGGCAGATGCGGAGCCAGCTGGTCCAGCGCTTCTTCGGCCAGCTTGCGGTAGGTCGTGATCTTGCCGCCCCACACGTTGATGAGCGGAGCACTGATGCCGTCGGCGCCGGTTTCGCATTCGACCAGGTAATCGCGCGTGATGGCTGAAGCATTGGCGGCGCTGTCGTCCAACAGCGGCCGCACACCCGAGTAGCTCCACACCACGTCGGCCGGCGTCAGCTGCTGGGTGAAATAGCGACTAGCCATTTCGCACAGATATTGGATTTCGCCCGCGTCAATGGCCACTTGGTCCACCGAGCCCTTGTATTCCAGATCCGTCGTGCCGATCAGCGTGAAATCGTTCTGGTACGGAATCGCAAACACGATCCGCCCGTCGGGGTTCTGGAAGATATAAGCGAACGGGTGGTTGAACATCCGCCGCACGACGATGTGGCTGCCCTTGATCAGGCGCAGGCCGCGCGTGCTCGGCAGCGCGTGCGCAGAGCGTGCGAACTCCGCCGCCCACGGCCCGGCTGCATTGACGATCGCCTTGGCGCGCACGGAGCGGATTCCGTCAGGGCCAGCCAGCGAGGCATGCCAGCCATCAGCGCGGCGCTCGGCGTTCAGGCAGCGCGTGCGGGTGAAAATCTGCGCCCCGCGGTCCGCCGCGTCGCGGGCGTTGAGCACCACCAGCCGGGCGTCGTCGACCCAGCCGTCGGAATAGACGAACCCTCGCGTGTAGCCCGCTTTGAGCGGCTTACCCGCCGGGTGCTGCGCCAGCTTGATCGACTCAGAACCCGGCAGAAAGCGCCGGCGCGCGAGATGGTCATAGAGGAAGAGGCCTGCGCGGATCATCCACGCCGGGCGTTGCGCTGCATCGTGCGGCATCACGAAACGCAGCGGCCACATGATGTGCGGCGCCATGCGCAGCAGCACCTCGCGCTCCTGCAGAGCCTTGCGCACCAGGCTGAATTCGTAATATTCGAGGTAGCGCAGCCCGCCGTGGATCAGCTTGGTTGAGGCCGAAGAGGTGTGCTGGGCCAGGTCGTCTTTTTCACACCAGACCACCGACAGGCCACGGCCCACGGCATCCCGGGCGATTCCCACGCCGTTGATGCCGCCTCCGACCACCAGCAGATCACAGTCCAGATGCGACGCGTCAGTGAGTTGCATGGGTTGGAATCTGTTGATTTGCGCGTCTTTTCTTGCGAATAGTGACGCGTTGGCGGATAGTTTAGTGAAGGGCGAAAATAAAGCAACATAGGGAATCGCCTAATCCGCTCACATGTGTTCGTTTGTGTTCATTTCGTGACTTGATGCTTCCGCGACACCGCCAAATCCTTGAATACGTCCGCCAGCACGGCGATGCCTCCGTCGATGCGCTTGCCCGCGTGCTGGGCGTCACCACCCAGACGATCCGTCGCGACATCCGCCAGCTCGAAGACGAGCGCCTGCTGGCGCGCTACCACGGCGGCGTCGGCCTGCCGTCGTCGGTCGAGAACATTGATTACGACCAGCGCCAGGTCCTGCACATCGACGCCAAGCGCCGCATCGCCGAAGTCGTCGCGCGCCACGTCGAGCCTGGCCGCTCGCTCATCATCAATATCGGAACGACGACCGAAGAGGTTTCCAAGGCGCTCGTCGGCCAGAACGGGCCGCGCGGCCTGCGCGTCATCACCAACAACCTGAACGTCGCGTCGATCTTGTCAGGCAGCCCGGATGCCGAGGTCATCGTCGCCGGCGGCCTCGTGCGCAACCGCGACCGCGGCATCGTCGGCGAGGCCACGATCGACTTCATGAAGCAGTTCCGCGTCGACATCGGCATCATCGGCGTCTCCAGCATCGACGAAGACGGCACGCTGCTCGACTACGACTACCGTGAAGTGCGCGTCGCCCAGGCCATCATCGAGCAGTCGCGCGAGGTCTGGCTCGTCGCCGATCACTCCAAGTTCGGCCGCCGCGCCGTCGTCCGTCTGGGGCACGTCTCTCAGATCGACAAGTTCTTCACCGACGTCCCTGTGCCTGAGCCGATGGCCGAAGTCTTCCGCGCCGCCGAGGTCGATGTGGTTGTCGCCAGCGAAACGCTCTGAACGTGGATCTGACGTTCCTCCAGTCTTCGCCCCGTCGACTACAGTGAAATGGCAAGGCGCGCACCTTGCGAGCCTCTCTGTCATTCAAATTCGTCACACGGGGAGCATCGTGAGCAAGCACTCACATGCGGCAATCCTTTCGGTCTTCTCAGGCATCGTTATCGAACACATCGCTGATCTGCGCGATGCCCTCGCCAAGCTGGCCGCGCCCAGCCCCAACGACGAAGATCTCCACCAGTTCCGCGTCACGCTGCGCCGTCTACGTTCGGCTTGGGTGACGTTCGCGCCGGTCCTGCCAGCCAGCTTTGCCGCAGAGTGGAAGCCGCGCCTGCGTGCGCTTGCCGCATCCACGGGTCCTGTGCGCGAGTGGGATGTACTGCTTTCAGATTGGCTTCCCGCGGCTCAGCAGTCCTTGCTTGATGGCGACGAGGCCGGCCGGGCTTGGTTGGACAGGGCGCTCATCAAGTCCAAAGAGGCGCGCAATCGAGCTTGGGAGGAGCTGCGTGCCGAACTTGCCTCGCCAGATGTGCCGGAAACGCTGCTCGAACTGGAGCGGGCGGTCGCCGCGTTTCATATAGAAGGCGAGTCGGAGCGGCATCTCCGTTTTGCTCGCGCTCGGGCCGAGGCGCTCCGAAAGAAGTTGATCCGTCGCGGGCGCCATCCCAGGCGGTCGCCTGCACCACGACTGCATCGCGCCCGGATCGCCGCCAAGCAGTGGCGCTATCTATATGAAGGGTTCTACCCGGCGCTCGGCGCCCACTCGGCGAAGCGTTACCGGAAGCATTTGCGCAAACTGCAAGACGCCTTGGGCGAGGTGCATGATGCAAGCGTCTCCCTGGAATGTGTCGCCCGCTTATTGGATGCGCCGCCACCGCTGTCTCTAGTGAGCGCCTTTCACAAGCGCGCCTGCGCCGCGCGGGGGCGGGCGGCGAAAGGCTTGCAGTGGATCCGGTCCCATAGGGCGGCGTAACCCCGAAAGCAGGGCAAAAAGACCCTGGAGAAAGAAAGGGCTTGCGCTGTTCGTGAAACCCGCCTATAGTTCGCCCCTCGCTGCAAACGACAGCGCCGAAACGAAAGGGACGGCGGGGTGGTTGAGGCGGTGGAGAAGTAGTGGTGGAGCGGGTTTGCGGTCGATTGGGTGGTTGGCGATTGGCCGGAAATT
>Ga0157372_10003713_pt1 | contig 16408 bp, 10 predicted proteins | sample C55metaG_FD_115307 | JGI IMG/M metagenome (GOLD analysis project Ga0157372, IMG submission 115307) | Corn rhizosphere microbial communities from Kellogg Biological Station, Michigan, USA - C5-5 metaG | ecosystem: Host-associated > Plants > Roots > Rhizosphere > Soil | place: USA: Michigan... | reverse complement strand
CTGCTGTACGCATGGCAGAGCTCATCCGCGGGAAGCAGCTTTCTCCAGTCGGATTGATCGAAGCACATCTTCAGCGCATCGAGCTGCTTCAGCCCAAGATCAATGCTTTTGTCCAAGTTGATGGTGAGCGAGCGGTCGATCAAGCACGTGCGGCCGAAGCCGCAACCGGAAAAAAGCAAGCGTTGGGTCCACTTCACGGCGTACCTATCAGCGTAAAAAGCTCGATCGACGTGGCTGGGATGCGATGCGAGACAGGCACCAAGCTACGCCAGGGGTACATCGCAGCGAGTGATGCTCCGCTCGTGAACAGGCTACGAAAGGCTGGGGCTATCGTACTCGGCGTGACCAATGCGCCCGAACTCCTGATGGCATGGGAGACGGACAATCTTCTCTATGGGAGCACAAAAAATCCATGGGACTTTTCACGGACCGCCGGTGGTTCCAGCGGCGGCGAAGCCGCGGCCATCGCCTCTGGATGTTCCGCCGGCGGCGTGGGCAGCGATGGCGGCGGTTCGATCCGCGTGCCCGCGCATTTCTGTGGAATTTGCGGGCTGAAGCCGACCCCAGGCAGGATTCCTGCAACTGGCCACTTTCCTCAGTCTGTTGGACCGTTCGCTCTGCTCGGTGTTGTTGGCCCGATGGCGAGAAGCGTGGAAGACCTCAAAATTCTCTTTGAAGTGATGCAAGGCCCGGATAGTGGCGACCCATCTGCGGCTCCAGTTCCAGTCCGCTGGCCCGATTTCTCCAGCCCCGATGCGGTGCGCCGAATCAAAATCGGTTACTTCGAAGATGACGGCCGGACCCCCGTCACCCCTGAGACCCGCAGCGCCGTAGGCACAGCTGCCGATCGTTTGCGTCGCGCCGGATTTGCAGTGGAAGCATTTCGCCCTGAAGGCCTCGAGAAGGCTCGTGACATATGGTGGAAATTTTTCGGCGTCGCCGGCGGAATGCTTCTGGGTCCCATGACCCGCGGTCGGGAGTCTGAGCTTAGCCCGATCCTCAAGCAGTTCAGTAGCTGGGTTGCGGCAGAAACCCCGCACACTGCGCAAAGCTTGCTCGACGCCTGGATTCAGCGCGACCTTGTACGAATGAAGATATTCGAGCAGATGGAAAAATTTCCGGTTCTCCTCTGTCCGGTGGCGTCAATTCCAGCATTTCGTCATGGCGAACGCGAATGGCAAGTGGAAGGAAAAAGCGTAAAGTATCTCGATGCATGGAGCTACTGCGAATGGTTCAATCTGCTCGGAATGCCGGCAGTCTCAGTGCCTGTTTCGAGTTCTTCCGAAGGCCTGCCCATCGGCGTCCAATTGGCTGCGCGGCCCTGGAACGAAGAATTAGTTCTGTCTGTCGCGGGTGTGCTGGAGCGAGAAGTTGGAGTATTCAAGTCCCCGGCATTGTGACCAGGATCTCGCCAGCACTTCCTTTCATGCCACCATGGTCGCCTGGTGAAAAGTCACCTGCCACTTTCCTTCGCGCTGCACCCAGATCGAACTGCGCACGGACATACGGCCAGGGCCTCCATCGATGCTTTGGCTTTGTAGGCGATAGGTCACCAGGGCAACACCGGGCGTCAGTTCACGCACGTTGAACTCCTCCAGGGCGAACACGCGCGGGGCATGATGCCGCATCATCGCGAGGGCGTCATTCTTATTGAATATCCGGCCGTTTCCCCCAAACTCCGCGAAGTCGTCTGCAATCGTTTCAGCGGCCGTGCCGTTCCGGCGCACCTCCGGGTCCATCAGCCTGGTCTCAAGTTGCAGCAAGATCTTCGTGAGACTCTCCATTTACCAGATTCTATCTCCGAAGTGTGAACAACTCCGCACCTATGGCTCATGCGATTCACCCGCAGAGATAGCTGTTTTTTCGACCATTAAGACCGCTTTCGCCACTAGACTAATTCTCAGCACTGACCCCGCTTCTTGACATCTTCTCCGTGGCAACAAGCCCTGCAACTTGCGTTTTTGGTCCGGTTTAGTTGTCGGCGCCCGCGCTCTCAGCTTTGCGCTTTTCGCAACCAACGACTGGTGCAGCGATTTGCTCCAGGCCGCAAGACGCGAGGAGCAGGCGGAATGACAACTCCAATCGAGGATTGATTGTCCTGAGCTTAGTGATAGTTCATGTACAACTGTGGTTAAATCTTTAGCGTGAATTCAAAATTACTACTGGGTTCCGCTGCGGTACTAGCCGCCGCTCTAATTCTCCTCGCTGCAAGCCCTGAAAAAAAGGCTGAACTTGCTGATGCTGCCCGCCTGAACAATCTCGGTTGCGCTTACATGAATCAGCAACTGTTCGAGAAAGGGTTGAAGTATTTTCAGGAATCCGCTGCCGCCGATTCCAGCCTTCGCGTCGCGAAAATCAACCAGGCAATCGCATTGCTGAGTCTGGCGAAAGTTGACGCCGCAAAAACAATCCTTGACGAAGCGGTCAAAGCCGACCCTAAAGATCCCCATGCCTGGTACGCCCTCGGCATGCTGAACAAGAACAGCAGTGATCCGCAAGCGGCAGTGGAAGATTTCAAGCATGTGATCGAACTCGATGACAGCGACGCCGATAGCTGGTACTTCCTTGGCACGGTCTATTCGCAGCTCAAACAGTTTCCGCAGGCGATTGACGCCTTCGACCACGCGCTCAAGCTGAATCCACTGCACGCCTCGGCGCAGTTCGGACTCTCGCGCGCCTACCAACAGTCCGGCGACAGCCCGCACGCCCGCGAGCACCTGACACGCTTCCAGTACATCACGCAAAACAAACTCGGCTCGGCCATGAGCCTGGCCTACGGCGAGCAGGGCAAGTATTCGTTGGCGGAGGAGTCGCCCGCCGCCACGGTAAGAGTCCCGCCGCAGATTCCGGTCAAGTTTGTGGATGTAACGAAGGCGGCGGGGATTGACGTCACGGCTGGTCCCGACGTGTCGGACGGTACCTTCTATCTCGGCTCGGGTGGGTGTTTCTTCGATTATGACAACGACGGCAGAATTGATCTATTTCTACCGGACAACGGTGCGCGCGGGATGACGCTGTATCACAATCTTGGCGGTGGCAGATTCGAGGACGTCACGAGCAAGGCCGGACTTGATCCTGACCTGCACGCTAGAAGCTGCACGGCGGGCGACTACGACAACGACGGATTTGCTGATCTTGTGGTGAGCGGTGATCGGCTGTTGCTTTTGCACAACGAAAAGAATGGAACGTTTCGAGACGCGACCAGCGCTGCTGGAATAAAAGGTTATGGTGGGGTCGGGCTCACTTTCATCGACTACGACCATGACGGTGATATAGACCTGTTCCTGCTGACCCCGAGCGGCTCGTCGAATCAGTTCATGAAGCCGACTTCGCAACCAATCGCTATCGCATTATTGCAGGGGCGGAACAGCGTTTGGCGTAACAACGGCGACGGAACTTTCACTGAGGTCGCAGAGTCACTTGGGTTATCGCGAGGCGCTACGGGCGGTTTTTCTGCGGTTGGTTCGGACTACAACAACGATCGGGCGGTGGACGTTGTAGAAGGCGGCGTTGGTTTGCTGAGTGTCCTTTCGCACTATTCTCAAAAGACACCATCCGCATCCGCTACTGTCTACCAAAATCCGCGGGAGGGGCGGTTTCTTGAGAGCGGTGCGATATTTGATGGCGATTCTGCCCCTCCCTCGGCGGGTATGGCGGTTCTTGATTTTGATCACGACGGCTGGATGGATCTTGCTTTTACTCATGAGGGCTCACCTGCTCTGACTCTCTGGCACAATAATCGAGGCAAATCCTTCGAGCAGGTGAAGCTCCTCGAGACCAACTGGGCTCGTGCCTACGGCATTGCCGCCTTTGACTATGACAACGACGGCTGGGTGGACCTCGTCGCTGTCGGCGAGACCAAAGAAGGCAAAGGCGAAATAAAACTGTTCCGCAATCTTGGCCCCGATGGATGGAAGGACGTCACTGCTGACGTAGGCCTCGACAAGATTCACCTGAAAGATCCTCGCGCCATCATCACCGGAGACTACGACAACGACGGCGCGACTGACCTGCTCATCACTCAGAACCACGGCCCCGCCGTTCTGCTCAAGAACGAAGGCGGAAACAAGAACAACTGGCTGCGGCTCGCGCTCAAGGGACTGAACGACAACAAGAGCGCCATCGGGACCAAGGTGGAAGTTTTCTCCGATGGGATTCGCCAGAAATACGAAATCTACGGCTCCAACGGATATCTCGGGCAGAACTCGCCGTATCTCACGGTCGGCCTCGGCCAGGCGAAACAAGCCGATGTCGTGCGGATGCTCTGGCCCGGAGGCGTGCTGCAAGATGAAGTCGAAGTCGCTGCCAACAAACAACAAGATTTTTTGGAGCTTGATCGGCGCGGAAGCTCCTGCCCAACGCTATTTGTCTGGGATGGCACGCGATATCAACTCGTCTCCGACCTCCTCGGCGCAGGCGTCATTGGACACTGGGTTGGTCCAAACGAACGCAATATTCCGCGCCCAACAGAGTGGGTAAAGATCGATCCGAATGTAATGAAAGAAAAAGCTGAGGGTGCCCCGCTTCTCCCCGACTTTGGGAGAAGTGGGAAGGGGCCACTCAGCTTCCGCTTGATGGAGCCCATGGAGGAAGTCGTTTATCTCGATGCAGTCAAGCTGGTCGCTGTTGATCATCCCGCCAACGAAGACGTTTATCCCAACGAATATTTCGCCAGCAATCCGCCGTATCCTGAGTTCAAAGTCGTAACCAGTCGCAACGCAAGACCACCCGCTGGCGCGTGGGACGACAAGGGCAACAACCTTCTGCCCGATCTGCTCGCGCACAAATACGTGGGCAACTTTGATCTGCTTCCGTTCAAAGGCTTCACTAAGCCGCATAGCTTGATTCTTGACTTGGGCGAGCCTTATCGCGGTGGGCCGTTGCGCCTGCTGATGCATGGTGAGATCGAGTACTTCACCGCGACCGGGATGTACGCGGCTTCGCAGGCTGGGATCGAAGCGACGGCACCGTATGTTGAAGCTGAGATACCTCGTGTCGGGACAGCTGCCCTCACTCCTCCGGCGGAGCATAGCTCCAGAAAATCCCACGGCAAATGGCTTCGTGTCTCCGACGACATCGGCTTCCCCGCGGGCCTGCCCAAAACCATCACTGCCGATCTCAGCGGAAAATTGCCGATCGGCACCACGCGCATTCGCATCACCACGAATTTACAAATCTACTGGGATAGCATTCTCATCGACCGCAGCTCGCAGAACAAGGATTTCAAGCTCAACCAGGTTCCGCTCACGAAGGCCGCGCTCGGATTCCACGGATATCCGCGGCAGATCGAGGACTTGCCACCGGGCAATGTGAAATACGTTTACGAGCAGGTCAGCCGCAGCGGCCCGTATGCTCGCCAAGCCGGAGAGTATACGCGCTACGGTGACGTTTTGCCGCTGCTGACATCCTTCGACGACAAACTCGCAGTCTTTGGTTCTGGCGAAGAAGTGCAGCTTGAGTTCGATCCGGCGAAACTGCCCTTGCTTCCCAAGGGCTGGACCCGCGACTATTTCTTCCAGGCCGACGGCTATGAAAAAGACATGGATTTTTACGCCGCCGACGGCAATACCGTCGAACCGTTGCCGTTCAAACAAATGGGGAAATATCCGTATGCAGGGAACTTGTTTCCGTCAGATCGGGAGCATATCGAGTACATGCTGAAATACAACACTCGTTTTGTCTCCGGAAACGAGCCGCAGAGCTACACGTACGAATATGCGAAGCCCATAAAATAACATCTTTCCTAAGGACTTTTAGCTGTTGTCATCTGCGGGACCCATGCCGCTTCACGGCGGCCACTGCACGCTTTACGTGCATGATGCGGGTTGGGCAGCAGCTTCTTTCCTCCTGTTTTATAATTGGTTTTTCCGCTCACATCTGGAGTTTTCAACTACATGATTCGATTTCTGCAGGAATCCGGCGCGTTCAAAAAGTATTTCCTGGGCGCAATCCTCATCGTCATTTGCATTTCCATGGCCTGGTACCTGGTGCCGAGTTTCACCGGACAGACTCTCGGGGTCAGTTCAGCTCCGACCGTAGCCACAGTCTCCGGCGAAGACGTCACGATTGCTGAGGTCCAGCGTACGGCGCAACGAATGCTTGAGCAACAATATCCCCGGGCCAGCGCTCAAGCTTCCATGTTGCTGCCATATTTTGCCAACCCAGCTACGCAGCAGTTGATCAATGAAAAGGTGCTGCTGGCTGAAGCCAACCGCATGGGACTCCGAGCCTCGGATGATGACGTTCGCGAATTTCTGCATCGTGGACAATTGGGCGAAACACTTTTTCCCGGTGGGACCTTCATCGGCCAGGAGGGTTATAAGGATTTTGCCTCGCGCCTGGGTTTCACCGTTCCTCAACTCGAACAGGCCGTCAAAGACGACATTGTCTCGAACAAGCTGCGGGCCGTCGTAGCCTCCACTGCATCGGTGTCCGACGCCGAAGTCAAGAAGCAGTTTGAGAAGCAGAATACGAAGGTCAAGTTCGATTACGCATTCATTAAGAAAGACGACATTCTAAAGGCGATCAAGCCTGCCGATTCTGAGTTGAAGGCCTACTATGATCGCAACAAGCAGACCTACGTCAACTCGATTCCCGAGAGGCGCCAACTTAAGTACGTCGTGCTCGACACGGCGAAGCTGCAGGCCCAGACTCAGGTTACTCAGCAGGATCTGCAAAGCTATTATGATCAGCGCCGCGATCAATACCGTGTCCCGGAGCAGATCAACGTCAGGCAGATTTTGATCAAGAAGCCGCTGCCAGGAGCGGACGGCAAAGTTGATCAAAAAGCTGTTGAGCAGGCCCACGCCAAGGCAGATGACCTGTTGAAGCAATTGAAATCTGGTGCGAATTTTGCCGACCTCGCGAAGAAGAATTCTGAAGACACCGAGACCGCAAAAAACGGCGGATCGCTCGGCTGGGTCCAGCCGGATGCGTTTCCGGTTGAGTCGGTGTCGAAGGCGGTGGCGTCATTAAGCAAGGGCGCGACCAGCGACGTGATTGACGCCGGCTACGCCTATGTGATCTTGCACCTCGACGACAAGCAGGACGCCCATGTCAAGTCGCTGGATGAGGTGAAATCGCAGATCGAGCCGCTCATCAAGCAGCAGAAGGCGGCACAGGCGGCGCAAAGCCAGGCGGATCAATTGTTGGCCGATGCGAAAAATGGCGGCTTGGAAAAAGCAGCGACGGCAAAGGGCCTGCAGGTCATCAGCACGGACTTTGTAACCAGCAAGGATGTTCTTCCTGGGATTGGTAGTGACCAGCAGTTCACGACTGCAGCATTCAGCCAGCCGGCGAATGCACCTCCCGAGGAAGTGCCACTGCATTCCGGGTATGCAATTTATCAGGTGACCGCGGTTAAGCCGCCGGCAACCCCAACCTTCGAAGAAATCCGCGCCCGGGTGGAATCGGAATTCAAGAACGAACGTGCAGCTCAGGACCTACAGCAGAAAACACAAGAGCTCAGTGATCGGGCAAAAGCCGAGCATGATTTAAAGAAAGCGGCCAAGGAATTGAACGCTCAGTACAAGACCAGCGACTTTGTGCTTCCGGATGCGCAAGTGCCGGACATCGGATCAATGACTGGACCAGCAGCCGTTGCCTTTACTCTCAAGCCCGGCGAAATAAGTGGTCCGATCGATAATGGAAATACTGGGGCGGTTCTCTCGGTAGTCGATCGGCAGGCGCCCACTGATCAGGAGTTCGCCAGCAAGAAGGACCAGATACGCGAGAGCCTGTTACAACAGAAACAGTCGGAAGCGTTTGGGTTATTTCTGTCTGATCTGCGCCAGTCCATGGAAAAATCCGGCAAAATCAAAATCAACCAAAAAGAGCTCGACGCACTCACGAAGCCAAAATTGGAAGGCAGCTAGATAGCACTCAAGAGCCGGGCAGCCTCTCATTTGGAATTCCGGCATTTCAGCACTTACTTTTCACATTTAACCGGAGCCGGTTTGCCCGATTGCTGATTACAAGCGTGAGTTCTCACATTCTGATATGACTTTTCCCCGCGCGACTGGCATCCTTCTCCATCCCATTTCCCTGCCTTCCCGCGGAGGTATTGGCGACTTCGGCTCCTCGGCTTACGAATTTCTGGATTTTTTATCGCGAGCGCGCCAGGGCTTGTGGCAAGTGCTGCCGCTCAATCCGCCGGCGAATGGCACGTCTCCTTATTCTTCAACTTCGGCTTTCGCTGGAAACTCCCTTCTGATCAGCCTGGAGCGGTTGGTTGAACACGGCTGGCTGGACTCAGGATCATTGGCATCATTGACGACCAGCGTGGGGAGAATTAACTACGAGCAGGTTAAGCGCGAAAAGTTGCCGTTGATACATCATGCAGCGGAAAACTTCTTACATCGCGCCGATTCCGAGGCACGCAGTCGTTTCGAAAATTTCTGTGCAGAGAATGCCTGGTGGCTGGCGGACTACGTGGCCTTCGATGCTCTTCGCGAACAACACGGAAGGGACTGGAGTCGCTGGCCCGTACAGTTAGCGCGCCGTGATTCCGGTGCGCTCGAAGCGTTTCGACAGAGTACAACGGTCGATCTGGAGCTCCGTCGTGTCATCCAATTCTTCTTCTGGGAGCAATGGCGGGCATTACGCCATCATTGCGCGCAGAAATCCATTCGAATCGTCGGCGACATTGCGATCTTCGTTGATTATGACAGTGCCGATGTTTGGGCGCACCGTGATCTGTTTCGTTTGCGAGAAGATAATCTTCAACCCGAAGTAGTTTCCGGTGTTCCGCCAGACTATTTCAGCGCCAACGGGCAGCGCTGGGGCAATCCACTTTACAACTGGGATGCGATTCGCGCCTCTGGATATACATGGTGGGTGCAACGCCTGCGCTGGGCGACGCAGACGTGCGACTTCATCCGGCTCGACCACTTTCGCGGATTCGCACAGTTCTGGGAAATTCCTGCCAGCGAACCGACCGCAATCCACGGACGTTGGGTCGATGGTCCTGGCGATGAATTGTTTAACAGGATCGGGCAAGAACTCGGGGGATTGCCTTTTTTTGCCGAAGACCTTGGCCTGATTACTCCCGACGTGGTCGCACTGCGCGATCGCCATGACATCCCGGGAATGGCGGTGCTGCAATTTGCTTTCGGTGATGTAGGCGCTCATGCCTACTTGCCCCACCGCTTAACAGCTAATCGAGTGATCTACTCCGGAACGCACGACAATGACACCACGATCGGCTGGTGGTCTAGCTTGAGCGATAAAGAAAGGGCAGCGGTCCTGGCGTTGATAGGGCCGTGTAAAGACGGACCGAGTTGGGGCTTAATTCGCCTCGCGCAGAGCTCCGCCGCAAATTTTTCTATCGTGCCGTTTCAGGATGTTTTGGGGCTAGGCAGCGAAGCGCGTCTTAACACTCCCAGTACGACCGAAGGAAATTATCATTGGCGATGTCCCGCGGGAGCGTTCAAACCTGAGCTTGCGGAAAAACTGGCCGCGATCGCCGAAGTGACTGACCGCTTGCCCGAAGCTCAGCTAATTCCGGACGACCGCCAGTTTTTTGCCTAGAGCGTCTTCTCAGCTTTATTAGGCGATTCATCTTAGCTGAAACATGTACCTCTGAGTCTCTTGTAAGCTTTTTTCAATTGCACCTAAGTAGGTGCCTACCTAGAATCCCTTCAACTTAGGGCCAGCGTTCGCGGGGGCAATTAACACAAGAGATCCGCTGGAGAGTTAGGAAATGAGAGTTGGAAAGCTCAACCTATTCGTGTGTCTGTCCGCGTTCGCGTTGCCTGCCATGGCAGGTGTGACGGTAAGCAGTCCAACTAACAATTCAACCGTTGGAACCTCAGTTCATTTTGTAGCGACGGCTACATCGCCCAGCTGTTCAAAAGGAGTTTCAGCGGTCGGTATTTACACCTCTCCAGGAAAGTTGGCCTACGTCGTTAACGGCACTAAATTGGACACGTCTCTCACCTTGAGTTCGGGGATTCAATATCCCGTGGTTCAGGAATGGGACAACTGTGGCTGGTCCGCCAGCGTGAAGCTGACAATCACGGTCGGATCGTCTCCCGTCAACCAAGGCTCGGGCTCTGGAAAGACCTTCTACGATCTGCAGAGCCAGAAAGGGTGGACCGGATATGCTTTGCTGCCTCCAAGCTTCGGCATCTGCAGCAGCTGCACTTCAACCGGCTCAAAGACCAGCTGGTCGTGGGTGCAGAATGTCGCTTCGCCGTCGATGGACGGCAAGTCAACCAAGAGCACATATGGAGGCGGAACGGTTCAGTGGGGCGATATTCTCTGGAACAATCACCTGATCGGCGATTTTTCTTCGCAAGGACTGCCGGACTTCAGCAAAACTCTCGTGCCATCACTTCACTATTTCACTTATGACGTTTATTTCTGGATTGGAAACACCAGCGACTCACAAGCTCTTGAATTCGACATCAACCAGTTCGTAAACGGCAAATCTTACATTTGGGGTCATGAGTGCCGAATTGATGGCGGGCACGAATGGGACACCTGGAGCAACCCGGGCCAGCACTGGGTTGCGAGCGGAATTCCCTGTAATCCTAAAAGCAATGCCTGGAACCATCTGAACTTGCAAGTGCAACGTACAACTGATGGTCATTTGCTTTTTCATTCCATTACTTTGAACGGCAATACGGCAGTTCTCGACCGGTATGACAGTCCAACCGCCAGAAACTGGTATGGAATTACTGTCAATTATCAGATTGATGGCGATCGTTACAAAACTCCTTATTCCGTGTATATCGACAAATTCACCTTCTCGGCCAAGTAGGCCAGAAGCCTTCCTCCAAGCGGCACGTCTGAACTGACGGGCCGCTTTTTTGACATACTTTTTGCGAAATACGCGGGGTTCGGCGGAGGCATCCAAGGACTATAATCGGCATGGGTGCTGTATGAGGTTGCGCCGGATTTCCGCTCTTCTACCAGTTGTTCTCATGGTTGCCGCCCTATGCAGGGCTGATACCAAAGAAACCGCTGCCATCACGGAACAGCATCGTGTCGAACTGATTCGAACCTTCAATTCCGATCTGGTTTACATTCGCACGCAGTTTCCCATGGGCAAAGTGGGCCTTACCCTAAAGGACGGAAAGATCTCGCCCAGCGGTGAAAAGTTACAGGAGTTGCTGGCTCTGTGGGGGCCATCGGTCAAGCCGGGCGATCGGGCGATGATCACGAAATTTGATATACATGGCGATCGCATCCATCTAGAGATCAATGGCGGCCCGGTGCGAAAAACGAAGTGGTATCAGCACATACAGGTCGGAATGAATGGCGGAATGGCATCTCCCGGCGGCGGCCAGAATGACCCGATTAACAATCCGCGCGGGTCCTATGTGGACCTCATTTTTGACCATCACATTCCTGACCTGACGGTCGAGCAGCTCAAGCAAATGCTCTGGCCGGTTTTTGACTTTGACGCGAAATCACCACTGGATGCTTATCTCGAGAGCGTTCCACCAAGAGTTAAGGAGGCGATTAAAGATCACCACGTCCTGGTTGGAATGAACCGTGAAATGGTGATTTACGCCAAAGGGCGTCCAGGAAAGAAGATTCGTGAAAAGCAAGACGACGGAACCGAATACGAAGACTGGATTTATGGTGAGCCTCCACAGGACGTGGACTTTGTCCGCGTAATTGGCGATGAAGTTGTGCGCGTTGAAACGATGAAGATTGACGGCGAGAAGCTTGTACGTACTGAAAAAGAGATTGATCTGGGAGGCCCCACAGTAGCGTCAGCGGCGCAGAAGGAAGAGCATCCGGTAAAGGCGCCGACGCTGCGGCGTCCGGGCGAAGACGCTGAACAAAAGCCGGGAACCAATGCGAGGATGCCGCTTCCGGACACGAGCATGCCGCCGCCTTCCTCTGATCCGCACCCTCAGATTCCGTCGCCTGCTCCGCCGCCTCAATGATTCTTCCAGCCGAGACATTTGGCTGGCGCAATCCTCCGCAATTAAACTGAATATGTGAAGATTGCGCTGGGACAGATCAATCCCACTGTCGGCGATTTTGCCGGAAACTCGGCGAAGATCATTCAGTACGCTCAGAGGGCCCGCTCTGCGGGTGCGGGCCTTATCTTGTTCCCCGAACTTTCGATTTGCGGTTATCCCCCGCGGGACCTGGTCGAACGGGTTTCGTTCGTTCAGCACAACCATGAAGCTGCTGAACACATTGCCGCGGAAACGCGCGGTATTGCGGTCATCTGCGGGCTGGTAACTCCCGCCCAGGCGGACACCGGTAAGTCAGTCATGAACTCGGCTGCGCTGCTCGTGGATGGCCGCATTAATTTTGTGCAGTCGAAAATGCTGCTGCCGACGTATGACGTATTCGACGAAGTCCGCAACTTCGCTCCCGCACGCAGCCAGGTGCTGTTTCCGTTCTGCGGCAAGCAGATGGCGCTGACCATTTGCGAGGACGCCTGGAATGACAAGGATTTCTGGCCTCGCCGTCTTTACAGTGTGGATCCCGTGGACGCACTGGTGCACGCTGGAGGCAACTTCGTTCTGAACATCTCCGCTTCACCGTTTTGGGCAAACAAGCGGGAATTGCGCCGCGAAATGCTGGCCACGATCGCGCGCAACGATCGCGTCCCGGTTGCATTCGTCAATCAGGTTGGAGGGAATGACAGTCTGGTATTCGATGGCGCCAGCATGGTTTTCGATCGCGAAGGCAATGTGATCGCGCAAGGCAAATCGTTCGAGGAAGACTTGATCCTCTTTGACTCCGACTCGCTGACCGGCGACATGCACCAACAAATCCAAGGCGAAGAAGCCAGCGTGTACGCAGCCCTGGTTCTTGGTACGCGTGACTACATTCGCAAGTGCGGATTCCGGCAGGCGATCATCGGACTAAGCGGAGGCATCGATTCAGCTTTGACCGCAGCCATTGCGGTGGACGCGATTGGCCCGGAGAACGTGATCGGTGTAGGCATGCCTGGGCCTTACTCATCCGAAGGCTCGATCGATGATGCTCGCGAACTGGCGTCGAATTTGGGGATTCGTTTCGAGGTGCTGCCGATCAGCGAAATCGTGGATGGATTTAAGGAAACACTTTCCGGTGTATTTCGCGGACTGCCTGAAGATGCAACCGAGGAGAACATTCAATCCCGGGTGCGCGGTTCACTACTAATGGCGCTATCAAATAAATTCGGCGCACTGGTGCTGAGCACGGGTAACAAGAGCGAACTTGGAGTCGGCTACTGCACCCTTTACGGCGACATGGCGGGTGGCTTAGCAGTGATCAATGACGTTCCCAAGACAATGGTCTATCGCCTCAGCCGGTATGTGAATTCGCGCAAGCCCGTCATCCCTCGTGCCAGTCTGGAAAAGCCGCCGTCAGCCGAGCTGCGAGCCGGGCAAATGGATAGTGACAGTCTGCCGCCGTACGAGGTCCTGGATGCTATTCTTGAGGACTATGTTGAAGACTCGCACTCAGCGGAGCAAATATCGCGGGAGCGCGGTTTCGATCTTGAGTTGGTGAAGAGCGTTATTCGCATGGTGGAGCGCAACGAATACAAGCGCCAGCAGGCGGCACCCGGAATCAAGATTTCGCCCAAAGCTTTTGGATATGGCCGGCGCTTTCCCATTGCCGCCAAAGCGGATTTTTGACAGCTCGGTAACTCCGAGCGTTCGCAATTTGAGCGGCGATCGTCTCGGCCGCTCGAAAATCAATATGACTCTCTGGTTAAGGAAAAACATGCGCTATCTGGTTCTCTTCACTACTTTATTTCTAGCTACTTTCTCGACAGCGCAACAGAAAAACGCCAAGCCTGCGGCCTCCACGTCGGCTGCGCATTCCACGGCCAACCTTCCATCCGAGGATGTCGTGAACGCGTTCATGCACCAGACTTTCGGTTACGATCCGCAGCTCACATGGAAAATCGTGAGCATAAAGCCAAGTCAGGCCGAAGGACTGGCCGAAGTCAACGTTCAGATCAGCGGGCCGCAAGGGCAGGGAGCACAGAAATTTTACGTTAGTGAAGATGGAAAGCACGCGATCGTCGGCGAAATCCTTCCGTTTGGCAGCCAGCCCTTTGAAAGGGCCCGCCTGGAATTGGAAAAGAAAGCGACCGGCCCGACAAAGGGCCCGGCCAAAGCGCCGGTGACGATTGTGGAGTTCAGCGATCTGCAATGCCCGCATTGCAAAGAGGCGAACCCGACAATCGAAAAGCTGCTGAACGAAGATCCGAATATACATTTCGTGTATCAGAATTTTCCGTTGCCCAGTCACAACTGGGCTGAGAAGGCCGCCGCTTACGATGATTGCGTCGCCAAAGCTTCCCCCGATGCCTTCTGGAAGTTCGTGGACAGCGTTTATGAGACGCAGGAGCAGATCACTGCCGACAACGCCGATCAGAAGCTGACTGAACTTGCCGATAAATCGGGCGTCAAAGGATCTGACATTGCCGCCTGCGCAGCTCTGCCGGAAACGCAATCGCGTGTGCAAGCCTCGGTGAATCTCGGCCAATCGCTTGATGTGACCGGCACTCCGACGCTGTTCATCAATGGCCGGCCAGTTGGAGTTAACGCCAATAATTATGACGCCTTAAAGCAATTGGTGGATTTCGCAGCCAAGGAAAAGTAGATTTTCCTGGCCGGTTCTTTTCAGCTTAGATGACGGGCGTAGAGGACCGCCTTCGACATCTCTGCGAATTGACACTCTCTCGCGCCGAACGCTAATATTAATGGTTCCTAGAAGTCCTTTCGACGAGTTCTTACCCTTACAAAATGGACGAGACGCTAAGACAAATAGGGGAATTACTGCTCGGCTCCGTCCCGACGATTATTTTCTTTGTTCTTCTGTATGGCTTGTACACCGTACTGGTTCATAAGCCCCTGACGCGGGTGCTGGCGGAGCGGTACGCGCGAACTCAAGGCGCAATCGAGAAGGCGCGTGCGGATGTTGCCGCAGCTGCGGCACGCACCGAGGAATATGAGCACCGGTTGCGTGATGCGCGTGTGGCACTCTTCAAGTACCAGGAATCGCGACGCGCGCAAGCGTCGCAAAAACGCGGCGAAGCGGTGAGCCAGGCGCGGGACCAAGCCAAAGTGCAAGTTGAGCAGGCGCGGGCAGCTCTTGATCAAGATAAGTTGGCGGCAAAAAACTCACTCGAGGGCGAAGCGGGCAGGCTGGCTTCTGAGATCATTCGCACCGTGCTTGAGCCTGGGTTGGCGCAAGCACCTGCAGGTGGGCGATGAAGATTTCCGGCGGCTTCAAACGATCGGCTTTTCTCATTTTGTTGTTGGCCGGCTGCCTACTGTTTTTGTATGCGCTCCGGGCCAGAAGCTCCAATCCGGCAGACCAGGGGAGCATGCCTTCGGCGGAAGATGTGCAGTCCAATAGCGGACCCGAGGATAACTCTCACAATGAAACGGTCCAGTTCAAGCATTCAGCTTCGGTCAAGTTGCTATCGAAAATAACCGGCCTGAGCATGGATGGAGCCTATTGGCTGGCGGCTGGATTAAATTTCGCCATCGTCATAGGTGTGATCGCATGGATGTCTGGCAAGCATTTACCGGCCACCTTTCGGAATCGGACTGCCGATATTCAAAGATCGATGGCGGAAGCACGCCGCGCCAGCGATGACGCGAACCGCCGGCTTTCTGATATTGAATCAAGACTTGGGCGCCTGGACCACGAAATAGCCGATATGCGTGCCGCTGGAGAAAAAGAGGCGGTTGCGGAAGAAGAGAGGATCAAAGCCGCGACTGCTGAGGATGCGCGACGCATTCTGGAATCCGCACAGCAAGAGATCGCTGCTGCCGCCAAAGCCGCGCGACGGGAGCTCACCGTATTCGCCGCAGACCTGGCGGTCTCCTTGGCAGCGAGACAGATCCAAGTGGACGGCAGCACCGACCGGGTTCTGGTGAGCCGCTTCGCGAGCCAGCTGTCAGACGAGAGTTCGAATGGGAAGAAGGCTTAGCCGATGGCGACTGTGGTAAACACCTACGCGCGGGCTTTCGTGGATGTGGTCATGACCAGCCATCTTGAACCCGCCAAGACTCTCGACCAGATCCGGCAGATTTCAGGGCTGCTCAACGAGAGCAAAGTTTTGCGCGAAGTTTGGGAGAACCCCTCCATTCCGGCAGAACAGAAACGCAATGTCCTGGATGGAATTGTGCAGAGCGGGGAAATATCGAGGCCGGTCCGGAACTTTGTAGCGGTGTTGATCGACAAAGGAAGGATCAAATTCCTCGCGGAAATTGTCGCCCAGTTCGCGCAGGAACTGAACCAGCGTATGGGATTTGCCGAGGCAGAAATCACCACCGCGCGTGAGCTTGGCGCCGACGAGCGCAGCGCGCTTGAAACGGATTTGGCCAAGCTAACCGGCAAGCGGATACGTGCACGATACCAACAAAACCAGCGAATCCTTGGGGGCGCAATTGCCCGCGTGGGCAGCACGATTTACGACGGCTCCGTG
>Ga0157372_10003711_pt1 | contig 16412 bp, 6 predicted proteins | sample C55metaG_FD_115307 | JGI IMG/M metagenome (GOLD analysis project Ga0157372, IMG submission 115307) | Corn rhizosphere microbial communities from Kellogg Biological Station, Michigan, USA - C5-5 metaG | ecosystem: Host-associated > Plants > Roots > Rhizosphere > Soil | place: USA: Michigan... | reverse complement strand
TGCTTCACGAACCGCCCATTTCCCACATTCTCGAACCAGCAGCTTCGGGTCTCATCACAATAATAATGTAATACATCCGCCCTCGACTTTCCGGAGAAGATATCTTCAAAACCCGCCCTGGCATAATCGTCATTAAGAAGGAATTTTTTCTTCACACCAGGAGCCTGCATGGCAAGCTGCGCCCTGCTGAATGACGGATAGGAACGCCGGACCCCGTCCACATCCTTTATATAATAGAACATCACCGGATCTATCCGTCCATTGCCATCGATGTCCGCCGCAAACAGCTCCATAGGTTCCGCCCCACTGACACGATAGTCACAGTTCAAACCAAGATTACCCGCTACAAGGTCTATGTCGCCGTCGTTGTCGATGTCCGTTGCAATAAGGCTTCTCCACATGCCATGCATGCCAGTCAGCCCCATGGAATCCGTCCGCTCATGCAGGATACCCCGGTCATTTTTAAACAGCCGGACAGGCATCCACTCGCCGGCGACTACCAGGTCTACTTGCTTGTCATTATCGATATCCGCCCATACAGCAGACGTTATCATGCCACCCTTTTGCAGGGCGGGACAAACCTGTGCTGTGACGTCGGTAAAAATCCCCTTATTGTTCCTCAGGATATAGCTGCGGGGAGACAAAGGATACTGCCCCGACACCCGACCGCCGATAAAAACATCCGGATCACCGTCGCCATCCAGGTCTCCGGCTGCTACGCAGCCGGCAACAGTTCTCACCCCATCCGGTATGGCATCCACTCGCAAAGTAAAATTCCCCCTCCCATCCCCCATGTACAGCCGGGGTTTGTAGTAAACAGAGCTGTCCTCATATTGAACATCACCACCCGTGACCAGCAGGTCCAGGACCCCGTCCCCGTCGGCATCAAATAAAACGCATCCCATATCCTCCTCCATTTTGCCACTGTCAACAAGGTTGCGGGACATAAACAGGCCGCCCTGCATCTCCGCACCCCGCAGAAGTGTCCCCCCACCCCGCAGCCGCGGCAGCCCCGCACCCTGCAAAAAGACCTTCCCCGACTCCCCCGTCGCTCCCCCAATAAAAAAGTCCGTCGTCCCATTCTTATCTATATCACCCGTAGCGATAAAAGGCCCCAGCTGCGAATACTTATGCGGCAGCAACCGCTGCATGGCGAAGTCATTAAAAATATTTTCCCGGTGCCGGTACGCAATACCCGAAACAGCGCTCACATCAGAGAGCAGCGGCTGCACATCAGGCCGAAAGGGTGCACGTCCCCGCGCAGCATCCTGCCAGGACAATGTCAAAAACGTATCCGCATGAATGTTCATGATCTCCTGCATGCTGCTATCTGGCCAAAGCACGGTGATAGAGTCGATGTGACGGCTTTTCCCTAATCCAAAAAGCAATTGCCTGTCCACGGAAGAAAAATAGCCCCGCACCGGGTTTTCCTCCTGCATTTGCATAACCCCACCACTGTATACACAAACTTTAGCGCCAAAGCCACGCCTGTTCAGCGAGTCCCCCACCAGACCCAGGCTCACAAAATGATTCTCGACAGGCTTGCCCTTTTGTACAGTATTGTTGATGAATACAAAAGCCTCCTTATTGATATTGTTTACCACAAGGTCCAGGTCCCCGTCATTATCGAGATCCGCATACACCGCGCCATTGGACATGGACGGCTCGTCAATACCTGCCTGGGCCGAGACATCCCTAAAGGTATGATCATGCTGGTTAAGGAATAAATAATTGGGAAGATTGACATGATCCAGCTCCGCCAGCCTCTTTCGGATCAAGGCCTGCTGTTCGGACTTGCTTTTCCCACTATTGAATATTTTACTGCTGAACTCCAAAAAATCCGCATTGATAAAATCCCGTCCAATACCATTGGTGACGTGAATATCCTTCCATCCGTCGTTGTCAAAGTCGGCAAGCAATACGCTCCAGCTCCAGTCCGTGGCCTGTATGCCGGCCAGCTGCCCTATTTCACTGAAATAAGGGATGCCCGTATCTCCCGAATGAACACAGCCATTGTTTATTTGCAGCATATTGCGCATGAACTCCGGCTCATACCCCATTCCCCGCTCCGCTTGGTACCGGTCATAGTTCATAAATGAAAAGGACTCCTTCCTTCTTCGGTTGTATTCCGGCAGCATGTCCAGCGTCACAAGATCCGGCAATCCGTCGTTATTGACATCCGCCGCATCCGCCCCCATGCTCGAATAGCTCTGGTGCTGTAGTGCTTTGCCGATGCAATTGGTAAAAGTGCCGTCATGATTGTTTAGCCATAGCAGGTCATTGGAAATGAAATCATCCGCTACATAGATATCAGGCCAACCGTCACCGTTCAGGTCGCTCACGGCCACCCCCAGCCCAAAACCATCGTCTTTGATACCCGCCTGCATGGATACGTCGCTAAACACCGGATGACCCTTCGCAGCTGAATAACCATCGTTCCTGAACAATCGATCATTCGCCGGCGAGCGCCCGCTCATGTCACGGGGCACGATGGAATTGCTGTTATTCCCTAATAAATAATTGACAAGATACATGTCGAGATCGCCGTCCTTGTCATAGTCGAGAAAGACGGCCTGGGTCGAATAGCCCGAAAAAGCCAGCCCATACTCCTCGGCCTCTTCCTTAAAAGTGAGATTGTGCTGATTGATAAACAAAAGGTTCTTTGCCGGATGCTGCAGATCCTTCCCCAGCACGCAAACATAGATATCGTCATAGCCGTCATTGTTGATATCGACAATGCTGACACCCGTAGCCCATACATTCGTCGTGATGCCCGCCTGCTCCGATATGTCTTCAAACTGGTTGTTTCCCTTGTTGATATACAGGCGGCAGCTCACCTGGTTGGCGGAAAAGAAAATATCTTTCAACCCGTCGTTGTTGAAGTCGCCGATCCCCACGCCCCCGCCCATATAGCCAAACTCGTTGATGAAAGAGGTAGCGCTATCCACATCATTCACCTGGTTGCTGAAATGAATACCGGACTGGTCCGGCGTCAGCTGAGTGAACAAGGTATTCTTTTTCAGATGCGTACAAGCCGACAAAAGGAGCACCCCCATTCCCATACCGAACAGCGCACCAAAAGAAGATCTTCCTTTCATACTTTAATATAAACAAAAAATGTGTAGTAATGACCCCCTGCGGCTCAACAAAGAAAGAGGCTACCAGGTAGCCTCTTTCGCAAGATAAAGCTAAACAGATCTCTATTTTATCAATGGGTTAGCCGAAGTTTCGCTTGAGGGGATAGGGAACATAGCCACCTGCCCCGGTTTCGGATCGGGCCGGATGGACGGATAATAGCTTTTTGCCCTCCATCTCAGGATGTCGATATTGCTCATTTCCTCTCCGGCAAATTCGACAGCCCGTTCATGCATCACGGCAGCGATGGCCGCATCGTGGCTGGCTAGTACCACGTGAGGCATCATCACGCTCTTGCGGTCGCGTACTTCATTAATATAGCTGGCCGCCTGTACAGGTGTCCCTACTTCCGCCTCGCATTCTGCCAGCATGAGCAGCACGTCGGCATAGCGGAATATGCGCTGGTTGATGCCGTCGGGATGGAATCCGTCGTCCGACCAATCCAGGATCGAATACTTGCGATAGATCCTTTTCTTAACGACGCCGTTGTGATTGCTTTGGGCCACGTTCATGCCATTTTCTGTAAGAGCTTTAGGATGGTCTGTGGAGGCGACGCTACGGGTCAATATGCTGTCCCCGGACTCATAGAAGGTCATCTTATATCGGGGATCGCCCGCCTCGAATTCGTTCAGTATCCCATCGGAAGGAACAACGTTACCCCAGACCAGGCCATACTCCTGGCTGCGCATGATGCTCCCATCGGCCGTAGCGCCCTCGCCCGTATAGCCCCAGTTGAAATTGTCGTCGCCCTTGTCGACAAAGACGACTTCGAAGATGGACTCGCTGTTGAATTCATGACCAAACCCAGGTGCATGGGCAACACTTCCAACCACGACGTCCCCGTCAAAGTTATCCAGGAAGTTGTCGACAAGCTTATATTTACCATATACCTGTAGCAACGCCGCTTTAGCGGCCGCATAGTCACCCTTCTGCATATTCACCTTGCCCAGCAGCGTATTGGCGGCATCCTTCGTAGCATGGCCGTCCTTGGACTGGCCGTCAGGCAGCTTGGCGACAGCATCGGTGAGGTCGCTGATAATTTGTTTATAAACATCGGCGGCAGGCGACTGGGCCTTAAAGCCCGTAGCGCTAGTGACAGGCTCCGTGTACAGCGGCACATCGCCCCACATGGACACCAGCTCGAAATAGGCCCACGCCCTTAAAAATTCGGCTTCACCGACGATCACATCCCTTGCGGCAGGATCATCCTTTACATCGGGAGCCTTGGAGATGACAAGGTTCGCCCTGTTGATCATTTGATACGTGCCCGCCCACACACTCGACATCACGGAATTGGAGGGGGCCGGAGAATTCTGTTTCAGCAATTCAGCCCTGGGCGCCTCCAGCTGCGCACCACCCGAATTAGTTTCCGCGCCCCGCATATCATGCGTAAAGAACCACTCCCTTCCGATGAGGTTCCCCGCGCGCATGCTGGAATAGACGGCATTCACGCCGCTACGCAGCTCTGCCGCCGTCTTGAAATAGCTGGTGGTGGTGGGGTTATTGGTGTCAAAGACATTCAATCGTTTGTTACACGCAATCACAGCGGCTACCACCAGGATGACTGCGACGATCATTATATTTATATTACGCCTCATATTTTTTTGTTTTACAAGAGTTGCTTGATGTTAGAAATTCGCCTGTATCCCTACCTGGTAAGACTTGGGCTGTGGATATACGGCGGCGTCGATACCATTGGTCAGTGCAGATGTATTGACAGTCCTGTTACCCACTTCAGGATCATAGCCCGAGTATTTGGTGAAGGTCAGGACATTTTGAGCCGATACATAGACCCTGAAGCTCTTGACCACGCCCCTTGACAAGGACTGCAGAGAGTTCAGCGGAATAGTATACCCTATCATCACATTCTTCAGACGCAGGTAGGACCCATCTTCGAGAAATCTTGTGGAAGGCCTTGCATTCTGGTTCGGATCGGAAGAAATGGCGCGGGGAACACTCGTATTGGTGTGGTCCGGCCGCCAGGCGTCCAGCACCTTCGTGCTCGAATTGAAGAAGCGCACCATCCCTTCGGAGATCGTACGGGTAGCATTGTAGATCTTATTGCCTTGCACGCCCTGGAAGAATGCGGATGCATCGAATCCATGGTAGTTTGCTCCGAAATTAAAGGAATAGGTAAACTTGGGAATAAAGCTGCCCAGGAATGTACGGTCGGTGTTGTCGATCTTGCCATCGCCGTTCACATCCTTGAATTTAAGATCGCCGGGAGCTGTGCCGTTGGCTCCGCCGACCTGCGTCGCATGCTTCGAGATCTCCGCCGTATCCTTGAAGATACCCTCTACCTGCCAGCCATAAAAGGATTGAATGGGATGACCTACCATTGTATTGGTTACATTATATCCTTCACTCAGGTCTGCGTCGCTGCCCGCTTCGATGCTCGTGACACCCGGAGCCAGCTTCGTCACGTTGTTGGTGATGACGCTGATAAGGGCGCTGGCGTTCCATTTGAAATCGCCGCTCCTCTTGTTATAGCCCAGCTGCAGCTCGAAGCCGTTGTTCGTCATGCCCGCTACATTTATAGGCACTGTGGATGTCAGATAACCCAGCGACGAAGGCAGAGGAACAGCCAGGATCAGATTGTCCGTCTTACGGCGGAAATACTCGGCAGAAACAGTGACCGCATTGTTCAATAATCCCAGGTCCACGCCAAAGTTCAGCGATTTGGTCGTCTCCCATTCCAGGTCGGGATTGGCCAGCGACTGGAGCGAAGAGGACGGGCCATTGTTGAACACATTTCCAAACGGATAATAGGCGCTGTTGGAGCTTATGCTGGCCTGCCAGGGCGTCCACCCTAACGCAAAACCATTCAGACCGGTGATGCCATAACCAGCCCTAAGCTTCAGCTCGGAGATACTTGTCTGGCTCTGCATGAACTGCTCCTGATCCATACGCCAGCCTACGCTGCCCGAAGGAAAGACCTTCCATTTCTTTCCGGGCGCCCAGACTGAAAGACCGTCCCGGCGGACTGCGCCGCTCAACAGGTATTTTCCTTTATAGTCATAGCTAAGCCTGCCCACATAAGATATCAGATCGCCCTCATTGGTCGTTTGTGTAACGGAAACATTCGAAGCATTGTTCAGGACCTTCAGGTTGTTCGAAGCCTGGTTGCCGCTGGCATTCTCCGCACGCACCTTTTGCTGCAGGTATTCGTATACGGCAACGGCATTGATGTGGTGCTCGCCGAAGGTCTTGTCGAAAGTCAGCTGCTGCGTATACAATTGCACGGTAGAAAGGCTGCGGTTGTTGGTAATGGTAGCCAGTATCGCGCTCGAGCCAGCGACAGTACCGCTGTCATTGAAGATGGGGGAGAAACGGTTGTCCAGCCCGTTGGCATAGTCGATGCCGAATGTGCTGCGGAATTTCAGCCACTTGGTGAAGCTCAATTCCACATATGCCGTACCCAGGATCTTCGCCGTAGTGCGGGTGCCGGGATTTTTCACATTGGCATCTTCTACCGGGTTGGTCGGGTCACCGCCGTCCAGCACCGAATTTACACCTCTGTAACCATCCGTGGTGGTGGGGTCATAAACAGGCATATGAGGCATCATCCGGATGACATTCACGAGGTTCGTACGGGAGCCCGCCTCATTATTATCGTACGCCTGCTCACCCGATGCGATATACAGATTCTCTCCAAAAGTGAACAGCTTGCTGATATTGTGCTCCGAATTTATCCGGAAGTTGAAGCGCTTGTAGCCTACCTTTGGAGCTATCCCCGTCTGGTCGAAAAAACCAATAGAGGCGTAGAATTTGGATATCTCATTGCCCCCGCTAAGGCCGATATTATGCTGCGTCATGGCGCCGTGCTTGAAATAAGCATCCTGCCAGTTCGTATTGGTTTGACCATACGTTTGAGAAGTACCCTGGTAGATGGGGGTGTTGACCCACGGAGCAAGCAGCCTCTGCACATTGCTGCCCCTGTAGGCGATGGCATATTGCTGGAACTGCGCCGTGTTCAGCAGACTCAGTCTTTTCGTTACGTCCGACGTACCGACATAGGAATCCAGACTGATACGCAGTTTCCCGCTTTTACCTTTTTTAGTGGTGATCATGATGACGCCATTGGTAGCCCGGGATCCATAGATGGCAGCGGCAGAGGCGTCCTTGAGAACATCCACCGTCTCTATATCCCTTGTGTCGATGGTAGACAGGTCACCCGTAGGAAGACCATCTATTACATACAAGGGGTTGGAGGCATAAGAGATGGAGCTGATACCCCTGATGCGTACGAGGGGGTCCGTGCCTGGGCTACCGTTATTAGTCACCTGCACACCGGGAACACGTCCCTGCAACGCCTGCGACACACTGGGCACAGGCAGCTCGTTTATCGTCTTGCTGTTCACACTTGAGATCGCGCCCGTCACATTAGCACGCTTTTGCGTACCATAACCAATGACGATCACCTCCTCGACAGTGCTCAGCTTCGCCTGCAGCTGAATGCTGATGTCTTTGCCGGCCGCCACCCTCGCAGAGCCTGGCTGATATCCAACCATGGAAAACTCCAGCACCTCGCCGGGACTTGCATTGATAGTAAACGCACCGGACGCATCGGTGCTGGTGCCCCTGGAAGTCCCTTTCACAATGACAGAGGCGCCGCTTAATGGATTGCCGCTATTGTCGAGCACCCTGCCCTTGACAGGTCCCTGAGCCAGCAGTCCGAATGAAAAAAGGAGAAAAGCAGTTAGAAAGAAGGAATGCTTTGCAAGCTGTGCAAAGCCCTTTTGGTATTTTCTCATAAGCAAACAATTAAAAAGTGTAATAGAGAATTTGGTTGCTGAAATAAAAGACTAGGTTAAAACTAAGAAAATAAACCGATTGCATAAAATTTAAACAATTTGCAGAAGTTTAAATAAAAATTGTCTCATATGTGTTATTATACAATTGTTTTATTATCTAATAATCAATTGCAAAATGGTTTTATCTACTTTTCAATATAGCAGCTAAAAGTTGCAAAAAAATGTAACGGATTACTTAAAAAAGGTCGTTTTTTGCTCATTTTCGGTTAAAAAAGTATCACTACCCTCCAGGAGCGAGAGGATAGCCAAAAGAGACGGGCCGCCTTCCGCGGCTCAACGATTTACATGATTCTTTAAGGATGATTGCCTGATGATCAGCTCAGCGCGCACTATAATGCAGTTTGTTTGATGGATATCGTAGACCCCCTTCAGGTGGTTGATCAGATTTTTGGCGGCGATCTCCCCCATGTCCCTCCCCGGATAATTGATCGTGGTCAGCGCAGGCTCCATCAGATCGCTGATGGCATCATTGTTAAACCCAACGATGGCAATATCGTCGGGTATCGCCACCCCCTCCGCTTTGAGGATCCGCATACAGACAGACGCGACAAAATCATTGGTGAAAAAAATGCCGTCCGGCAACGGCCTCATAGCAAGTATCTCCCGGGCCGATTCAACACCGGCCTGCTTGCTTAGGTCTTTTACCATCAACCAGCTTTCGTCAAATGCGATCCCACTATCCGACAAGGCCGCCAGATAACCTTTAAACCGCTGCTCATACACATTCCGGTTCAGGCTCGAAGTGACATGCACTATCCTCTTACATCCCTGCTCGATCAAATGCCGGGTGGCCTGATAGCCACACTTGTAATTGTCGATGATAACAACGCTGTTGTTGCCATTCTGTTCCACACGATCGAAAAATATGACAGGGATCTTTTTCTTCGCATACGGCAAAAAATGATCGAGGTTCTCCGTATCGAAGGACAACGAAGCGATCAGCCCGTCTACTCTTTTATGAAATAGATTTTTTGCATTCGCGGCTTCTTTGGCAAAACTTTCCGACGAATGCGCGATGATGATATCATAGCCCGCCTCTGCCGTGATTTTTTCAATACCCGTGAGGACGGAAGTCATAAAATTGCTGTTCAGCTCATGTACGATAACGCCGATGGTATTGGTCTGCTGCTGTCGCAGGTTCCTGGCAAAATGGTTTGACCGGTATCCCATTTTTTCGGCCAGGTCTAAGATCCTCTTCCTGGTCCGCTTGTTCACCGTCTCACTGTTCTTTAACCCACGACTTACAGTCGCGACGGAAAGCTGCAGCTTTTCCGCAATGTCGTAAATGGTAACCTCTTTTGCCTTGTTCATGATAAGTGCGGCAATTGGCCTTCCCCAAAAAATAGCCCAGTTCCCGCATATCGCAAATGTCTGCCCTTTCGGACGAACCACCTCCGGCGGTTCCTGGAGTGGAGCCAAAACCAAGGCTAAAACTAGTAAATAAATATGGAAAACATCCGGCCCCGCATCTTTGGACTCAACATTCCCCGCTGTCTGAGGCACAAGACTTGCATCGGCATGATGAGAATAATTCATAATTTTCATTATGAAACCCAACCCTTATCTGCTGCTGCTGAGCTTATTGATTGTTGGCGGGGCCAACGCTCAGGTCCAAGCCCCTGAAAGAGGTTTGTCCAAAGGACAGACAGCAGCAGTCGACCACGATACCGCTTATTACCGAAGCTTCTCAGGAACCATCATCGGCCGGATCTACCTCTCCAGAAGCTACCTTCAATTCAAAATGGAACCTCCGGCAGGCATCCCGCCTATGAGCTATCCTGTCAACAAACCGTTGAGCCTGGGCGTGGGCCTTACGTACAAATCCTTTTCATTCAGCTTCTCCAAAGGCCTGAACTTTCTACAATCCAATAAGGACAAAGGCGCAACAAAAAGCACCGACCTCCAGATGCATCTGTACAAAAGGAAGTGGACCATCGACCTGGTAGCCGCCTTTTACAGAGGATATTATTTGAACCCCCGGGGATTGGGGGTCGGAGACAGTCACGACTATTATGTCCGGCCGGACGTAAAAATAAAAATGATAGGCAGCTCCGTATACCGGGTGCTGAACTCAAAAAGGTTTTGCTACGGCGCGGGGCTGTCCCAAAATGCCTGGCAGCAGCGCTCTGCAGGCTCTTTCCTCTTAGGAGGCAAGGCGTTTTATATAACCATCGGCGGCGACAGCTCTTTCGTCCCCTATAGCGTGGACTCTGCCTACTATAAAAGCAATATTCATAAGCTGCACGTATTCGAAATAGGACCAGGCATTGGCTATGCCTATACATTGGTCCTGCAGAAACACTACTTCCTCCTGGGCTCCTTCGAGGAAAACTTTAATTTCCGCCTGTCCCATGAGACGGGCAACGGCATCGGCGCCAACCGGGCGGGCTTCTCCACCAATTATATGCTGCGCCTGGCAGCCGGATACAATACCAACAAATGGGGCTTGAGCCTTGCATGGCTCACCACCGGCACAAAATTGCAAGGAAAAGAATTTGACTATAAATACACCATTACTGCAGGTAACTACCGGCTGGTATATGCCCGTCGCCTGGCCATCAATCGCAAAATGAAGAACATCATCGGTCCTGACCCGGATTAAAGCCGCCTCCAGTCCTTTCTGACAGCACGTATTAAATATTTTTAATCATGTATTTGAGTATGCATGAAAGCAGAAAGCCTCTGATAGAGAAATAGGGTCTGCTAAAACAAAAAATCCCTATCTATGCATAATTTTACACTCGTCAATAACGCTTATGACCAGTACACGCCGATTGCTATTACCCGCCCTTCTCTTCCCTCTGCTCACACTTTTTAGTTGCAATAGTCGCCGCGAAGGCAGGCCCCGGCTGCTGATCTTCAGCAAAACATCCACCCTACCCGACCTGCAGCCCCTGCTCTCATTGGTAGATTCCAATGGCTGGACAGCCGATACGACATCCGACCCGGGTCATTTCAGAGAAGACAGCCTCAAATTGTATTCAGCAGTAGTCTTTTTAAATACGCCCGGAAATACGCTCAACAACCACGAACAGGCCGATCTCGAACGTTACATCCAGGCAGGCGGCGGCTTTGCCGGTGTACGGTCTGCCACTACCTCCCGATACGAATGGGGTTGGTACAGGCGAATGACAGCATCGGACGACACCACCGCTCATCAAGCCACCATCTCCCACCAGTACGATGGAGGCCGGGCCTGGTACGCAGATTCCCTGGCAGGTGGTTCCCCGGACACGGCTACCCTCCACCCCTTGATTGAAGGCATCCGCTATGCCATTGGCGACAACAATAACCTGGATTATGCCAGGGCAAAGACCCCGCGCGTCCCGGAAGAGGAGCGCTTTACCAAAACCATTCTGGCACAGGGCGTCTTCTTCGAGCCCACTGAAATGACCATACTCCCCAACCTGGATATCCTCATCGTCCAGCGCAGAGGTGAGATACTCCTTTACAACCATACCACCCAAAAAGTGACACAGGCCGGATTCCTGGACGTCTATTTCAAGACCCAGCATACCCCCGGTGTCAATGCCGAAGAGGGCTTGCTGGGCGTACAAGCCGACCCCGACTTTGCCCAAAACCACTTCTTCTACGTGTACTACAGCCCTATCGACTCCTCTGTGAACAGGCTGTCACGTTTTACCCTCACAGGAGACAGTGTCGACAAAAGATCAGAAAAAGTGGTGCTGGAAGTAAAGTCGCAACGGGAGATCTGCTGCCACACCGGCGGCTCCATCGCATTTGGCGCCGACCATACCTTGTTTGTTTCTACGGGCGACAACTCCACTCCCTTCGACGAGCCCAACACACCATATCCCAGCCATGGATATGCCCCGCTGGATGACAGACCCGGTCATCTTCAATATGACAGCCGCCGGGGGGCCGGTAATACCAATGACCTCCGCGGAAAGATCCTTCGCATTAAGATAAATCCCGATGGCACCTACGACATCCCCCAGGGCAACCTTTTCCCCAGGGGCGAAGACAAGACCCGCCCCGAGATCTATGTCATGGGCGATCGCAACCCCTACCGCATCTCCGTAGACAAAAAGAACGGCTACCTGTACTGGGGTGAAGTAGGCCCCGATGCCAACCAGGACAGCCTCGACACAAGAGGTCCCAGAGGCTATGACGAAGTGAACCAGGCAAGAGCGGCAGGATTTTTTGGATGGCCGCTATTTGTCGGCAACAACTATCCTTATCATCGGCACGATTATGCCACAGGTGTCAACGGCCCCGCCTTCGATCCGGCAAAACCAGTTAACGAGAGCCGCAACAATACAGGACTTCATGACCTTCCGCCCGCACAGCCCGCCTTTGTATGGTATCCTTATGGGCCATCCGACGAATTCCCACAGGTAGGCGCCGGTGGACGTTGCGCCATGGCCGGCCCTGTATTCTATTCTGACCTTTATCCCGACAGCACCCGCCTGCCGGATTATTACAACGGAAAATTCATTATGTACGACTGGGTACGCGGCTGGCTCAAAGCAGTGACCATGCGTCCCAACGGCGACCTGGATAATATGGAGCCCTTCCTGGACAACATCAGGTTCAATGCCCCCGTTGACATGGAGCTGGGACCCGATGGAAAGCTGTATGTGCTCGAGTATGGCAATGGCTGGTTCCAGAAAAATCCCGACGCCGCCATCTCCCGCATTGACTACAACGCCGGCAACATCGCCCCCGTCGTCAGCGACTTCAACGTGGACAGGACCTCCGGACTCCTGCCATTGAAAGTTCACTTTTCCGTCAAAGCCCGTGATTTTGAAAAGGACTCCTTAAAATATGTATGGGACCTGGGCGATGGACATACAAAGGAGACGACCATTCCTTCTCTTGACTACACCTATAACAAGGCAGGCGATTATGGCCTGTCTGTCACCGTCGTGGATGCAAAGAACGCGTCTACTAAAAGCAATACCATCGGTATCTATGCAGGCAATGCCACCCCTATCGTCAATGTGGAGGTGAAAGGCAATCACAGCTTCTACTTTGTGGGCCATCCGGTACAATATGCCGTCAGCGTAATAGATTCAGCAGCCACATCGAAAGTCTGGGATCCACGCCAGCTGGTGGTATCCGCCGACTACGCGGAAGGCTCCGACAGGGCCGCAAGCCCGCAGGGTCACCAGGTCCTGAGCGCCGCTATAGAAGGAAAAAATATCATGCTATCCCTGGATTGCAAAACCTGTCATAAGGTAGATGAAAAATCCATCGGCCCCTCCTTTACGGATGTAGCCAAACGTTACGCGAAAGACCCTGATATGGTATCCAGGCTTACACAAAAGATCATAAAAGGTGGCAGCGGCAACTGGGGTGAAGTGGCTATGGCCGCACACCCCACCCTAAAAGAAGAGGACATCCACCAGATCATCGGCTGGATACGGACCCTTTCAGCCACGGATAAAACTATCCCCTCGCTCCCCGCCAGCGGGACCATAGATCCTACCATGCATCATCCTGAAAAGGATAATGGCGTACTGACCATCACCGCCTCCTATACCAATAAAGGCGGCGACAATATCCGCCCCCTGACAGGAGCAGGGTCGATGTCCCTTCGTAATTCCAAGCTGCCGTTCCGCCGTGCCTCCACGCTGAAAGGTCCATTCCATAAGGACAATATCGACCTGACGGAAGTCACGGGCGCCGAAGTAGGGGTCTATTGGAGCGGTAAGCCGGGAACGGCCTATTATCTGGAAATTCACCTCGACTCCGCCACAGGTAAAAAGCTGGGTACGGTCATGCTCAGCGGGTCAGGCAAAGCCACCTCACCCGAGAATAAAGAATGGCTGGAGACAGCGCATGTTTCGCTGACCCCGGTGACCGATGGCGCCCCGCACAAGCTGTTTATAACAGGCTCGCGCCCCACCCGACAGACAGCCAACGGGTCCGCAGCTGCCCCTGGCTCCAGCACCCCCGAGGTAGGCGTAACGCATTGGTATATCCGATTACTCAAGTGATAATTGATTGACATGTTTTGGAATGTCCGAAGTTTTATAGCCATTTGTTCGTTGATACTATCAACAACCGTATCAGGTCAGGTAAAGGATTCAATAACATCATTGAACGAAGTCATGGTCACCGCCCAGCGACGGGAGGAACAGCTGGGGAAGGTCCCCATAGCCGTGTCGGCTTTTACATCCAGACAGGTACAGGAATTCCGGCTATGGAATAACAAGGACATTTCAGGCATCGTGCCCGGCCTTTATGCCGCCGACCCGGGCGATGGCAGGGATGTCATATCCATCCGGGGCGTTACATCCACCTCCTATGACCCCGCCGTGGCCGTCTATATCGATGGCATCAATCAGTTCGGACTGGATACCTATATCCCTTCCCTGTTCGACATCGCGCGTATCGAGGTGCTGAGAGGACCGCAGGGTACCCTCTACGGCCGCAATGCCATGGGCGGCGTGCTGAACATCATCACCAAACAGCCCGGCAATAAGCTGGATGGCTTTGTGGAGCTCAGTGCCGGAAACCATGGACAGCAGCGCTACTCGATAGGGCTCAGGGCGCCCCTGATCAAGGACAGGCTCTTCATCGGCGTCGCAGGTCTTTATGACGGTCGCAACGGCTATTATACAAATGAATACGACAACTCCTCCTATGACAAGCAGCATAGCATTACGGGCAACTATTATCTCAACTATATTCCCTGCCCCCGCTGGTCGCTGGACCTGAATGTCAAGCACCGCAACAATCGCAACCACGGAGCATTCCCCCTGGTGGCAGATCCGGGAACAGTCCTCACGCAACCTTTCAAGCTGGATCAGAATGCCACCACCACCATGGTGGACAACACCTTTCAGTCTTCTTTAGCCGCCTCCTACAAAGGCCGTATCTTTCATTTCCGGGAGCAGACTTCCTACCAGGAGAATTATCGATACTATACCAAACCCATCGACGGCGATTTTTCTCCCCTGGATGCCATCTCCATCATCAATAACTATGGCAGCAGGTGGAATAAGATCCGGGCCGTGACGGAAGATATTCAATTTTCTTCCGTGGGCGCCTCTCCCTGGAAATGGACCACCGGCGCTTACTGGTTCTACCAGGATCAGCCCAACAAACAAGCCACCCGCTATGGACAGGACGCGAATATGCTGGGCGTAGGCGATTCGCTCTTCTCGACCATCAATACTACCCGCAATCACAAATGGGGCATCGCCTTTTATGGCCAGCTAAGCTATGCGTTGAATAAAAGGACCAACCTGACAGCAGGCCTGCGCTATGATTACGAACATCAACGGGAAGATGTTTTGGGAGAGTACCAGCATGACCCGGATCCAACCCCCACGGTGATCATTCCCGATACATCGGGGAAAGTTTCCTTTCATGCCTTCTCGCCGCGCCTGGCGCTCGACTACAGGTTGCTGACCAACTCCACCCTGTATCTTGTATACAGCAGAGGCTTCCGCACAGGTGGCCTGACACAGCTGTCTTCCGATCCGTCCCAGCCGCCGCTGGTGGGCTATCGTCCCGAATACAGCAGCAATTACGAGCTGGGGATCAAGAATACCTTCCTGTCCGGCGCGCTTCGGGTGAATGCGGATGTTTTTTACACGCATATTAACGATGCACAGGTGCCGACCCTGGTGCTTCCAGATGCCATCACCGTCACGAAGAACACGGGCAAATTGAATAATTATGGTGCCGAAGTAGAACTATCGGCAACCCCTGTCCGCGGACTTGACATGATCTATAATGCCGGATATACCCACAGCAGGTACCAAACCCTGGAGCTGTCGCAGAACGGATCTTCGACGGACCTGGCCGGTAAACATCAAATATTTACTCCCGACCTCACTTCTTTGCTGGCCGTACAATATGCCCGGATGCTGGGCCGCGACCTGCGTGCCTTTGTCCGCGGAGAATGGCGGCTAACGGGAACGACTTATTTCGATTTGGCTAACAATATCCGGCAATCCCCCTACTCGCTCTTCAACATGCGCTGCGGACTGGATATTCGAAAATTCGAGCTGTCAGTATGGGGAAGGAATCTGGGTGATAAGAAATATATTTCCTACGCTTATGATTTCGGGGCCTGGCATCTCGGTGATCCTGCGACATGGGGCGTGAGCATACGGACATCATTTTAGATCCCTGCCAGCTCCCGGTCCTCCTGGCCGTCAAGGCATCGCCGTAATAAGACGCATCGCCCCCGTAAAGTAAGGCTGCGTTCGAAGCTGTCCATATTTTCTATCCCACTCCCCCGATGCCAGCGCACCCGCCAGCCGCTGCACAAGCACCTCCTGTACCTCCGGCTGAATAAATCCCCAGGCCGACATGGCCGACCTCACCTCCTTGTGCAGAAATGCCTCCGGACGGCCATAGAAGGCTTCCTGGAACCCATCCACACAATGCAGCGGAACAGGTATCTCCTCCACTTTACAGGTCCCCCCAAGGACAGCGATCAGATCTCCCATCCGGGCATAACGTTGCCTCTCCACTTCCACC
>Ga0157372_10003706_pt1 | contig 16416 bp, 15 predicted proteins | sample C55metaG_FD_115307 | JGI IMG/M metagenome (GOLD analysis project Ga0157372, IMG submission 115307) | Corn rhizosphere microbial communities from Kellogg Biological Station, Michigan, USA - C5-5 metaG | ecosystem: Host-associated > Plants > Roots > Rhizosphere > Soil | place: USA: Michigan... | reverse complement strand
TCGGCAAGGGCCATCCCGAGTATTACCAGGACGTGGCCGCACGCCTGGCCAAAGACATTCCCGGCGCGTTTTTCGCCGACCAGTTCAACAACCCCGCCAACCCGCTGGCCCACGAATGCAGCACCGCGCCGGAGATCTGGGCCCAGACCGAGCATGATCTGGACGCGATCGTGGTCGGCGTCGGTTCCGCCGGAACCCTGACCGGCCTGAGCCGTTTCTTCAAACGTGTGCAGCCGGATCTGGAAATGGTCCTCGCCGACCCGGTCGGTTCGGTGATGGCTCAGTACAGCCGCGACGGCACGATGCCAACGCCCGGTTCATGGGCGGTGGAAGGCATCGGCGAAGATTTCATTCCGTCGATCACCGACCTCACCAGCGTGCGCCACGCCTACTCGATCAGCGACGAAGAAAGCTTCGATCACGCCCGCCAGTTGCTCAAGGCCGAAGGCATTCTCGGTGGCTCGTCGACCGGCACCCTGCTCGCCGCCGCGCTGCGTTATTGCCGCGAACAGACCGAGCCGAAACGCGTGGTCAGCTTCGTCTGCGACACCGGCACGCGCTATCTGTCGAAGGTCTACAACGACCAGTGGATGACCGATCAAGGCCTGTTGCAGCGCAAACGCTATGGCGACCTGCGTGATCTGATCGCCCGGCGCTTCGAAGATGGCCGCGTGATCAGCGTCGGTCCCGATGACACCCTGCTGACCGCGTTCCAGCGCATGCGTCTGGCGGATGTTTCGCAGCTGCCGGTGCTGGTGGAAGGCAAACAACTGGTCGGCGTGATCGACGAATCCGACATCCTGCTGCCCGTGCACGAGGACGCCGCGCGCTTCAGCCAGTCCGTTTCCAGCGTGATGACCGACAAACTGCAAACCCTCGCCCCCGGTGCCAACCTCGCCGAGCTGGAAGCGGTGCTCAGTCGCGGCCTCGTCGCGATCATCGCCGATGCTTCGGGTTTCCACGGCCTGATTACCCGCACCGACATGCTCAACCAATTACGGAGATCCCTCGCATGAGTCAGCACGACGATAAATCCCAAGGCTTCGCGACCCGGGTGATCCATGCCGGGCAAACGCCTGACCCGACCACCGGCGCGCTGATGCCGCCGATCTACGCCAACTCGACGTACCTGCAAGACAGCCCCGGCGTGCACAAGGGCTTCGACTACGGGCGCTCGCACAACCCGACGCGTTTTGCCCTGGAGCGTTGCGTGGCGGATCTGGAAGGTGGCACCCGCGCGTTCGCGTTCGCTTCCGGGCTGGCGACCATTTCCACCGTGCTCGAACTGATCGATGCCGGTTCGCACGTGATCTCCGGCAATGACCTGTACGGCGGCACATTCCGTCTGTTTGACAAGGTGCGTCAGCGCAGCGCCGGGCATCGCTTCAGCTACGTCGATCTGACTGACCTGGCGGCGTTCGAAGCGGCGCTGCAGGACGACACCCGTCTGGTGATTGTCGAGTCGCCGACCAACCCGCTGCTGAGCCTGTCGGATCTGGCCGCGATTGCGCGCATCTGCCGCGCACGCGGGATCATCAGCGTTGCCGACAACACCTTCGCCAGCCCGTACATTCAGCGCCCGCTGGAGCTGGGTTTCGACATCGTGCTGCACTCGACCACCAAGTACCTGAACGGTCACTCCGACGTGATCGGTGGTATCGCGGTGGTTGGGCAGAATGTCGAACTGGCGGACAAACTCGGCTTCCTGCAGAACGCCGTCGGCGCGATTTCCGGGCCGTTCGACGCGTTCCTGACCTTGCGCGGGGTCAAGACCCTGGCGCTGCGCATGGAGCGTCATTGCAGCAACGCGCTGGAAATGGCCAAGTGGCTGGAGCAGCAACCGCAGGTCAAACGTGTCTACTACCCGGGCCTGCCGTCGCACCCGCAGCATGAGTTGGCCAAGCGGCAGATGCACGGTTTTGGCGGGATGATCTCGGTGGATCTGAACAGTGATCTGGAGGGCGCACGGCGCTTTCTGGAAAACGTGAAGATTTTTGCCCTGGCCGAGAGCCTGGGCGGTGTTGAAAGCCTGATCGAGCATCCGGCGATCATGACTCACGCCACCATTCCAGCTGAAACCCGCGCCAAACTGGGGATCGGCGATGGCCTGGTGCGTCTGTCGGTGGGGGTCGAAGATCTCGAAGATCTGCGCGCCGATCTGGCGTACGCGCTGACCAAAATCTGACCCTGCAACAACGACAAAGCCCGCAGCAATGCGGGCTTTGGTGTTCGAGTAGGCGGCCAGTGCTGGTCTCTGGCTTACAAGGTTTATCGGGCCTCTCACAGTACAAAAGCAACCATGGAAAAAGAGCGGTGCTTTGCTGCCTCACACGGCATAAGGGCTGGATCTCAGCGCGGAGATCTTTCTAACCGTGTACCCTTCGGAACGCGCCCCACGTCCCCTTGCTATCCGCTTGCGCATCAGTCTGCGTCTTCGCCTACACCTTTGAGGCTAGCAAAAGCCATCGCGTCCCGGGTGGTGTTTTTAGACTGATTTCCTTCAAGCGCCCCTGTGCAAGGAAGTTAACCGACTATCGCTTGCATGTTGTCGCACCTGCGCCTGCATTTTGCCGATCTATACTTTTCAGTTCGCTAACGCGGTTTCATGCAAAAACGTCGACACCCGTGCGCCCATCGAGCGCGCCCGTGCCAATTGCCAACCTGGTCAACCCCGGGCCAACGAATGCTGTGTGGCTCATGGGTCGTGGAGAAAATCATGAAACACACGCTTTTGTCAGGCGCCATTCTTGCGGTCGCGGCGACCGTGATGTTGCCAACGGTTTGGGCTGCGCAGCCGCAGGCGGTGGCCTCTGATGGTTCGGATCATGTCGGAGCCGCTGCAGTGGCGTCCGATGGCTCTGATCATGTCGGTGCTGGCGCAGTGGCGTCCGATGGTTCCGATCATGTCGGCGCTGGCGCAGTGGCTTCCGATGGTTCCGATCACGTCGGCGCTGGTGCAGTCGCCTCGGACGGTTCCGATCACGTCGGCGCTGGCGCAGTCGCCTCGGACGGTTCCGATCATGTCGGCGCTGGCGCGGTAGCCTCCGATGGCTCTGATCATGTCGGCGCTGGCGCAGTGGCGTCCGATGGCTCCGATCACGTCGGCGCAGGCGCACTGGCTTCCGACGGCACCGACAAGGTCGGCGCCAATCGTTATGCCTACTCACGCGTTGGCGTCGGTTCCGATCGCGTCGCTTCGGCACTGATGACCGGCAGCTATTCCGACCAGTTCAACGCCCCTCAGTAATCGGCGCGAGGCGACCCATTGGGTCGCCTCTCCCTCCGCGGCACTAGCACATTTGTGCTAATCGACCGCCCCGCCACCCGGCGTTATATTCCCTCGCAACCCCCGATGCTCCCCAACATTGCCGCTGTGCAGTGCGCGGGATCGTTGTGCCTGGAAATCAGAACAACACCAAGGAAGAAACACCATGAAACTGCATTCCAACTTGTACAAAGTGGCCATCGTCAGCGCCCTGCTGCTTGGCGCCAGCGGCTGCCAGACCGCCAAACCCACCGAAGCCAGCATGAAAGAGCGCGCCCAGACGGTCATCGGCAAGCCGGTGTCGAAAATCGACAACATCCGCAGCGACAGCACCCTCACCTACTACACCGCCTACACCCCCGCCGGCGAGTACAACTGCGAGTTGCCCAGCGGCGCGATTATCGCCGTGGCGAGCATGGGCATCATGACCCCGCCGCTGTCGTGCCTGCCCAAAGGCGCCTCGCCGATTCCGTTCCAGTAATCCCTCCTCCCGGTAAAGGACTACGTTCCATCATGAAAATCCTGATCGCAACTCTCACTCTCACCGCCCTCACTCTGACAGGCTGCGCCACACCCAAACAATGGGAAGCCACCGGTGGCAGCAAGAACGACGGCGTGGTCCAGGTCTCCTACGAATTGGGTCAGTTCGAAAGCGGCCAGACCAACGCCGCACAAGGTCTGACTGTCGCGATGGAGCGCTGCAAGACCTGGGGCTACAAGAACGCCGAGGTGACCGGTTCCGAGAAGAACATCTGCCGCACCATGGGCCAGTTCAACTGCCTGCAAACCACCATCACTCAGGACTACCTCTGCAAGCGTTGAGTCAAACCTGCTCGGCCGGCTCGGTTTGCCGGTCGCGCAGGCTGCGCAAGGTCGCGCGCAGCTCGGCCGGGCGTACCGGTTTGGACAGGATGGCAATTTGGCGGTCGTGCAAGGCCGCCTGTATTTTCTCGATGTCATGCCCGGTGATGATCATCGCTGGCACCGCAAAGCCACGCTGGCGCCGCACCTCGTCAATGCACTCGATGCCCGTGGAATGTGGACCCAGATCGTAATCGGCGACGATGATGTCGCAATCGGTGACCAGCCCCTGCCCGCTCAATTCGCCTTGCACCACGCAGCCCCAGCGCTCGAGCAGCGCCGAGGTCGCCAGCAAGACGTTGCGATCATCCTCCACCAGACACACCTTCAGCCCGGTCAACAGGCCGGCCTGCCGCACATCGTCACGCATGACCGGCAACTGCGGCGTCACGGCCACCGGCAAGTTATACAGGGAGACCGCCGTGCCGCGCCCAAGCTGCGAGCGCAAGGCCACATCGACGCCGATCAACTGCCCCAGACGCTTGACGATCGACAGTCCGAGGCCGACGCCTTCCACGTCCTTGTCGCGCACCTGACGCACTCGATAAAACTCCTCGAAGACCTTCGGCAGATGCTCCTCGGCAATGCCGTTGCCGCGGTCATAAATCACGATGGCCAGCCCGTTGCCACGCTTGCGCACGCCGATCAGTACCGGGCGTTGCGCGCCGTATTTGAAGCAATTGGAAAGCACGTTCTGCACCATGGTCGCGAGCAACGCCGGATCGCTCTCTACCCAGTGCTGGCACGGACGCAGGCGCAATTCCACACCGGCCCAGCGCGCCGCCTCGGCGTTCTGGCGGATCAGGTCGGCCAGCCACTCGCCGAGATTGAACACCTGCAGCCTCGGCAGAATGCGCCCGTTGTCGAGGGTGTAGAGGTCAAGAATCGAACGGAACAACTGCGAGACGTTGAGCAACGAACGGTCGATGTTGTCGACCAGTTGCCGCTCCTGCTCGCCCAGACGCGATTCACGCAGGCACGCCGTGAACAGACCGATGGAGTGAATCGGCTGGCGCAGATCATGGCTGGCCTGGGCGAGAAACCGCGACTTTTCCAGATTGGCCGCGACCGCCTCTTCGGAGGCCTTGCGCGTGCGCTCCAGCAGCAAGTGCGCGTAGAACGGAATCACGGTGCTGGTGAGCATCAACATCAGCACCATGTACGGCTGCGCCTGCCACACCGGCGTCAACCGATAGACCGCCAGCAACGCCAGCAGCGCCAACCCGGTGGCAATCGCCAGATAACGCGAGCCGTAGCGCATGCCGTTGCCCAGGTTGACCCAGATGATCACCGCATACAGCGGCAACGCCGCTTCACCGCCGAGCACCAGGCCGAAACAGGTGCCGGTGTAATCGTGGATCATCGCGAATATTCGTCGCGCCGGGTAATGCCCCGGCCAGCGCGCGATGGCCTGGCGCAGGACAATCGACGCCAGCAGAAACAGCGTGATGTAGACCACCACCGGCAGATAGACATCGAAGCGCTGACCCGGCAATACACCGAGCACGCAGATGTAAACCATGGCAATGCTGGCGATGATGATCCGCAGATTGGCCTGATCCAGCTCGGTGTTTTTCTCGAACTTCATGGGCAACGTCCTTGTGCGACAGTCGTCAGATTCAGCAGCGGCCGGCAGGCAATCTGCGTACGCGGTGCTAAGGTGCATGCCGTAAACCACGCTGATCCAGGGAGGGTCACGTCATGACATGCCGCATCATCATAGCCGACGATCACCCGTTGTTTCGCGAAGCCATGCGGCGCACCGTGCAGCGCCTGTTGCCCGAGGCGACTATCGAGGAGGCCGGCGACCTCGACGCCGTGCTGGCCTTGCTGCCCGACGGCAGCGAGCCGGACACACTGATTCTCGACCTGCGCTTCCCCGGCCTGACCTGCATCAGCCAACTCGCCGAACTGCGCCGAAAACTGCCGCGCACCACGCTGATCGTGGTGTCGATGGTCGACGACGAGGCATTGATCGGCGAAGTGATGGCGGCCGGCATCGACGGTTTCATCGGCAAGAACATTGTCCCGGATGAGATGGGCGAGGCGATTCTGGCGATCCGCGAAGGCGAAGTGCTGGTCAGGTACGCGCCTTCCGGGCTGCTGCCGCTGGAGACCGGCACCGCCCTCACCCCGCGTCAGCAGGATGTGTTGCGGCTGATCGCCCAAGGCAAGACCAACAAGGAGATCGCCCGGGAACTGGATATCTCGCCGTTCACCGTGCGCATCCATGTGTCGTCGTTGCTGCGGACGCTCAATGTGCCGTCGCGGGCAGCCGCTGCGGTGAAGTATTCGGGAGGCAGCGGCGCAATTTAAATGAACCCTGCGCGCTTGGACTCACCTAACTGAAAGACCATCAGGAGGTAGCCCATGCAAATTGAACCCGTCTGGATCGTACTCGCCGTCGTTCTTGTGATCATCGAATTGTGGGCGATCAACCGCGTGCGCAAGAGCGCAGGCAAAGGCAGCAACAAAGGCGTGTGGATTATCGCCATCGTGTTCGTGCCGTTGTTTGGCCTGATTGCCTGGGCACTGGCCGGCCCGAAACACGTGACTCAGGACTGAAGGATTCTTGCGCTGTAATGCCCTGCGCGGTCAACTGTGGGAGCGAGCCTGCTCGCGATGGCTAACCGCCGGGCATCACTGCATTATGGATCAACCTGCGCCATCAGCTCCGGCACCGATTCCGGACGCTTGGCATAGCGCTGCGCCAACACCGCGCAGACCATCAATTGAATCTGATGGAACAGCATCAGCGGCAGAATCAACACACCAATCGTGCTGCCGGCAAACAACACCTGCGCCATCGGCACGCCGGTGGCCAGGCTCTTCTTCGAACCGCAGAACAGAATGGTGATGCGGTCCTCCTGACTGAAGCCGAATGCCTTGCCCAGCAGGGTCGACGCCAGCAGCACCAGCGCCAGCAGAATGCAGCAGACCACCACCAGCCCCAGCAGATCGACTACCGGAATCTGATGCCAGATACCTTCGTTGACCGCCTCGCTGAACGCGCCGTACACCACCAGCAGAATCGAGCCCTGATCGACAAACTTCAGCCAGTTCTTGTTGCGCCCCACCCACGCGCCGATCCAGCGCCGAGCGATCTGCCCGGCGATAAACGGCAGCAGAAGTTGCACGCTGATTTTCAGGATCGCATCCAGGGTCGAGCCACCGTCGCCGTGCACGTTCAGCAGCAGCGTCACCAGTAATGGCGTGAGGAAGATCCCGAACAGGCTCGACGCCGCTGCACTGCAGATCGCCGCCGGGATATTGCCTCGTGCCAGCGAGGTGAAGGCAATTGCCGACTGCACGGTGGCCGGCAACGCGCAGAGATACAGCATGCCCATGTACAGCTTGTCGCCAATCAGTGGCGACAGCAGTGGTTTTAGCGCCAGCCCGAGCAGCGGGAACAGCACAAAGGTCAGGCCGAACACCAACAGATGCAGGCGCCAGTGGCCGGCACCGGCGATGATCGATTCACGCGACAGCTTGGCGCCATGCAGGAAAAACAGCAGCGCGATGGCGATATTGGTCAGCCAGCCGAACCCCACCGCGACCTGACCGCTGGCTGGCAGAAAACTGGCCAGCAGCACGACGCCGATCAGGGTCAGGGTGAAGTTGTCGGGCAGGAATCTTGGGCGGGTCATGGTTTGCTCATCCGGGGGTTGCCAGTACGTGATTGCGACTCTAACGTGAGCAGAAATTACCGACTAACGCCGAAGAGCCAACAGATGCCGCCTAAAGGACATGAGAAAAGCTTCCGGCGCAGCATTCCCGGGCTGCCCAGCCTGCCCCGTGCGCTGTACGGACGCACCGAATCGCTGCCCAATCGCGCACTGACCCGGCGTCACAGCCACCCGTGGGTGCAATTGTCGTACGCGATTCAGGGCGTGCTCGAAGTGCAGACCGGCGCCGGGCGTTTCGTCGCGCCACCCGAGCGCGCGGTGTGGATTCCGGCGGGCGTGCCGCACCGAGTGTTCAGCTCGCCGCACACCGAAATGCGCAGCCTGTACATCGACTGCAGCGTGGCCGGCTGGGCGCTGGAGCGCTGTCATGTGTTGGGCGTCAGCGACCTGCTGCGCGAACTGATCCGCGCGTTCAGTCAGGTCCCGGTGGAATATGACGAGAGCGGCGCGCATGGCCGCCTGGCCCAGGTGATCCTCGATCAACTGGCCGAGGCGCCGCAGATCGACCTGATGCTGCCACTGCCCCAGGACAGCCGCCTGCGACAGATCTATCAAAGCCTGGAGCAACATCCGGAACAGCAGACCACACTGCAGCACTGGAGCGAAAAATTCGGCGTCACCGAAAAAACCCTCAGCCGCCTGTTTTTACGCGACACCGGCCTGACCTTCCGCGCCTGGCGCCAGCGCTTGCGATTGCTCGGCGCACTGACCCCGCTGGAACGTGGCGAACGCGTCACCGACGTGGCTCTGGCCTGCGGTTATGACTCGACCTCGGCGTTCATCGCAGCCTTCCGCCAACAGTTTGGCGAGACACCGGGTGAATTTTTTCGCTGAGTTTTGTCGATATTTATCGAATTAGCACATGCCATTCGGCAAAGTTCAGGGTAGAGTTTCGCCCATCGGTAATTCTTCACACGTTTCGACGATAACCATAATGACCCACCCCTTTAGCGAACCTGTCGGCGGTAACAGCATGATCGAAGTCACTGAAGTCTCCATTGCTCAATTACGCGCGGCGCTCGAAGCCGGCCAGACCACCGCGGTTGAACTGGTGCAGGCCTATCTGGCCCGGATCGACGCCTACGACGGCCCGAACACCGCCACCGCACTGAATGCCGTAGTGGTGCGCAATCCCGAAGCACTGGCCGAAGCCCGGGCGTCCGACGCGCGCCGGGCCAAGGGCGAAACCCTCGGCCCGCTGGATGGTATCCCTTACACCGCCAAGGACAGCTATCTGGTCAAGGGTCTGACTGCGGCTTCCGGCAGCCCGGCATTCGCCGATCTGGTGGCACATCGCGACGCCTTCACCATCGAACGCCTGCGCGCCGCTGGAGCGATCTGCCTGGGCAAGACCAACATGCCGCCGATGGCCAATGGCGGCATGCAGCGTGGCGTCTATGGCCGGGCCGAGAGCCCGTATAACGCTGCTTATCTGACTGCACCGTTTGCTTCCGGCTCGTCCAACGGTGCCGGCACCGCGACCGCGGCGAGCTTCTCGGCGTTCGGTCTGGCGGAAGAAACCTGGTCGAGCGGTCGCGGCCCGGCATCGAACAACGGTTTGTGCGCCTACACGCCATCGCGCGGAGTAATTTCGGTGCGCGGCAACTGGCCGCTGACGCCGACCATGGACGTGGTGGTGCCGTACGCCCGGACCATGGCCGATCTGCTTGAAGTGCTCGACGTTGTGGTCGCCGAAGACCCCGACACCCGTGGCGATCTGTGGCGCCTGCAGCCGTGGGTGCCGATCCCGAGCGTTGCCTCGGTACGCCCGGCGTCCTACGCCGAACTGGCAGTGAAACCCAATGCACTGGCCGGTAAACGCCTCGGTGTGCCGAAGATGTACATCAATGCCGACCCCGAAGCCGGCACCAGCGAAGCCCCAGGCATCGGCGGCCCGACCGGGCAGCGGATCAACACCCGCGCTTCGGTGATCGACCTGTGGAACCAGGCCCGCACCGCGCTGGAAGCGGCCGGCGCCGAAGTCATCGAAGTGGATTTTCCGCTGGTTTCCAACTGCGAAGGCGACCGCCCCGGCGCGCCGACCGTGTTCAATCGCGGCATCGTCTCCAAGGAATTCCTGCACCACGAACTGTGGGATCTGTCGGCCTGGGCCTTCGATGATTTCCTGCGCGCCAACGACGATCCGAAGCTCAATCGCCTGGCCGATGTCGACGGGCCGAAAATCTTCCCGCACGACCCGGGTACCCTGCCCAACCGTGAAGGCGATCTGGCCGCCGGCATGGACGAATACGTGCGCATGGCCGAGCGCGGAATCACTCCGTGGGACCAGATCCCGACGCTGCCCGATGGCCTGCGCGGTCTGGAAAAGACCCGCAAGCTTGATCTGGAAGACTGGATGGATGCGCTGAAACTCGACGCGGTATTGTTCCCGACCAACGCCGACGTCGGCCCGGCAGATGCCGATATCAATCCGGAATCGGCGGACATCGCCTGGAGCAATGGTGTCTGGGTCGCCAACGGCAATCTGGCGATCCGGCATCTCGGTGTGCCGACTGTCACCGTACCGATGGGGATCATGGCCGACATCGGCATGCCGGTTGGTCTGACTTTCGCCGGTCGTGCTTACGATGACTCGAATCTGTTGCGTCTGGCCTCGGCGTTTGAGGCTACCGGATCGAAGCGTCAGGTGCCGCCGCGTACTCCGGCGTTGGCCCGTGGCAAATAACTAACCCGAGGCGGCAGCTGCAGCCTCCTCGGGCACGCCAGATGACCGATCAGGTGCGCGCACTTGATCGGTCCTGATGCCGACAGTCATGTTATTTCGCGTCGTCATCATCCGGATCGAATTTCATTTTCTTGCTTTCTCCCTTACTTTCAACAAGGCCGGCTTTGGGGAGCTGAAAGGTATAAAACGAAACCTGGGTGTTGTTTTTTGAGTCGCGCTTGAGCAGATACAACATGTCCTCAGACTCTGCGACCTGGCAGGCGGTGTAGCGGTCCAGGCTGCGGAAGGTCAAGGTGCGCTCCTCGCACTTCGCGGCGGTATCCAGGGCAGATTTTCTGCCCGACATCGAGGGTACGTGGACGGTCAGATACCAGGCCAGAATGGAAAATCCGGCCAGGACTGCGGAAAAAGCGAAGAGTTTGAACACGATGTTCAATTCACTTGCACGTTGGCGAAACCTCACAAGCCACAGAGGATTTGTCGGGGATACCGGCAGCCTTCCCGGCCGCTCAGTCAAGGCAATGATCAATGAAACGGCAATGACAAATGCTATGGCGAACAGTAACGCGCCGATCATCGCGCCAAGTCCTGCAGCGCCATACGCAGCAAGCTTTTGACCACTGATATTCAATCGGTCAAACGGCACATCCAGCACCAGATAATATTTTTCCAGATGAGCGTAGCCATTGAGTACGAATGCGCCGAGCATCGCCGCAATGAATAACGAAACCTCGATGCGCAAGTATTTCCGGTAGCGTTCCAACCCCTCTTCTGCACGCAACTCATTGACTGGCTGATTCAATTACGAAACTCCTTTTCGTTGCCGGACAAGGCATTCGCCCGACCCAATGAAGGCGGCGATCATACCGCTATGCGCGCATCATCAGTACAACACTTCGTTTTTCCCGAACTGTCGCTAAGAAATAAGCGATTTTTCTTACATCTAAACTCGCCGCTAGCATGGCCCTGCCTGACCCTAATTCAATAAAAGCCAGGGAGCCAACCATGCCAACCACCAACATCAATATTGGCGAACCATGGATGTGGGGCGCGTTTATCATCTTCGTTCTCGCCATGCTTGCACTGGACCTGTTCGTCTTCGGCGGACGCAAGGCACACCGCGTTTCAGTGCGGGAAGCGTCCTGTTGGGTGATCGCCTGGTGCGCACTGGCCTTGGCTTTCGCCGGGTTGCTCTGGTGGTATCTGCACGGCGAGTTCGGCGCCGAAATTGCCCAGCGCAAGACGCTGGAATTCCTCACTGGTTATCTGATCGAGCAGTCACTGTCGATCGACAACATGTTCGTCTTCGTGATGATCTTCAGCTACTTCGCCGTGCCACCGGAATTGCAGCGCCGGGTGCTGCTGTACGGCGTACTCGGGGCGATCGTGATGCGCGCGGCGATGATCTTCGCCGGGGTGTGGCTGGTGTCGCAGTTCGAGTGGCTGTTGTATGCCTTCGGGGTGTTCCTGATCATCACCGGGATCAAGATGCTGATGTTCGCCGAGCAGCAACCGGACCTCGACAAAAACCCGCTGCTGCGCTGGGTGCGCGGGCACATGCGGATCACCCAGGGCTTTCATGGCGAGCGCTTTTTCGTGCTGCAGAACGGCGTGCGCTGGGCCACGCCGATGTTCCTCGTGCTGGTGCTGATCGAGGCCAGCGACCTGATGTTTGCAGTCGATAGCATCCCGGCGATCTTCGCCGTCACCACCGACCCGTTCATTGTGTTCACCTCGAACATCTTCGCGATCATGGGCCTGCGCGCGCTGTACTTCCTGCTGGCGGACATGGCCGACCGCTTTCATTTACTCAAGTACGGACTGGCGATCGTGCTGGTGTTCATCGGCGGCAAGATGACGCTGATGCCATGGTTTCACATGCCGGTGGAGTGGTCGCTGGCGGTGGTGGGCGGGGTGATTCTGGGGTCGGTGGTGTTGAGTCTGGTGATGAGTAAAAACGCGCCACAAAACCTGTAGGAGTGAGCCTGCTCGCGATGCGTCGTGTCAGCCGACATTGATGCTGGATGTGCCGGCCCCTTCGTGAGCAAGCCCACTCCCACCCTTTGATCTCGGCCAGCTCCGGATCCTCCATCCACTGACTATCACCTGTGGGAGCGGGCTTGCTCGCGAAGGCGTCGGGTCAGCCGACACCTTTATTGAATGTCGGCTGACACGACGCATCGCGAGCAGGCTCACTCCTACAGGTGACCGCGGCGTTACTTGTCGGACTTGATGCTGGTCCACACCCGCGTGCGTACGCGTTCGAGTTTTTGCGGTAGTGGCTGGACGACATAGAGGGTTTTCAGAGCCTCAGGCGTTGGCGTCAGGTTCGGGTTGCCGGTGATGTCCTTGTTCACCAGCGGCATCGAATCCTTGTTCACGTTCGGGTAGCCGAGGAAATCACTGATCGGCGCAATGACTTTTGGATCGAGCAAGGTGTTGAGGAACTCATGCGCCTCTTCGACATTCTTCGCGCTTTTCGGAATGGCGAAAGTATCAAACCAGATCGGCGCGCCTTCCTTCGGCAAACGCCAATCGACCACCACACCGTTACCCGCCTCTTTCGCACGGTTGCCGAACTGATAGAAGCTGCCGGAGTAACCGATGGCCACGCAGATGTCGCCATTGGCGATGTCGGTCATGTATTTGGCCGAGTTGAAGTAGGTCACGTACGGACGAATCTTCAGCATCAGGTCCTTGGCCTTTTCATAGTCGGCCGGGTTCTGGCTGTTCGGATCGAGGCCGAGGTAATGCAGGGCCAGCGGGAGGATTTCCGACGGCGAATCGAGCATCGCCACGCCGCAGGATTTGAGCTTCTCCATGTTCTCCGGCTTGAACACCAGATCCCAGCTGTCCACCGGCGCGTTGTCGCCGAGCGCTGCCTTGACTTTGGCCGGGTTGAAACCGATCAGTACCGTGCCGTACATGTAGGGCACGCCGTACTGGTTGCCAGGGTCATTGGCGTCGAGCAGTTTGAGCAGCGCCGGATCCTGATGACTCCAGTTCGGCAGTTTCGACTTGTCGAGTTTCTGGAACACGCCGGCCTTGATCTGGGTGTCGATGAACTGGTTCGACGGCACCACCAGGTCGTAGCCGGAGTTGCCGGTGAGCAACTTGGCCTCCAGCGATTCGTTGGTGTCGAAGGTGTCCCAGGTCACTTTGATGCCGGTCTTCGCGGCGAAATCCTTGGGCACCGACGGCAGGATGTAATCCGCCCAGTTGTAGACCCGCAGCTCGCGCTGCTCGGCGTGTACCGCGCTGGCCAGCAGCGTCAGCCCACACACGGTGGCACCCAGAATGCGTTTCATCGTGACCATGGTTGTTTCCCCAGAATGCGACGTGAGATCGATGGTTTTTATGTTCTGTACACGGCAGCGGCTGTAAAGGTAGCCAAGGGCAAGGAAGGTCCAGCGTTTCGTTGTGGCTTTGATTCTTGCCGACCGCGGGGTCGCGGCACAGTGGGGGATGGGCCAAAAGGGGATCGAAATGGCCAATTTGAATGACCACTGGAATGCGGAAGCTGGACGGGGATCACTTGTGGTGAGGGGATTTATCCCCGATGGGACGCGAAGCGGCCCCCTTTATATCTCAAAGGGGGCCCGCACTCGCTGATTTCACGATTGCTTCGCAGCCGATCGGGGATAAATCCCCTCGCCACGTTGCTTCTGCGTCTGCCCACGTGTGGCGAGGCAGTAATACAACGGCACCGTCACCACCAGGCCGAACAGCCACGACAGGTCGGCGCCTTCGACCAGATTGGCGTACGGCCCGACGTACAGCGACGTATTGGCGAACGGCAGTTGCACAATGATCCCGATGAAATAGGCAATGATCGCGTGCGGATTGAAGCGCCCGTAAATGCCGCCGTCCGCGCGAAAAATCGAGCTGATGTCATAGCTGCCACGCTTGATCAGGTAGAAGTCGATCAGGTTGATCGACGCCCACGGCACCAGTACCAGCAGCAACGCCAGAATCAGCCCGATGAACTGCGAAATGAAATCCGCCGAGGCACCCAGCGCCACCACGCAGCAACCCGCCAGCACCACACTCGACAACGCCACGCGCACCTTGATGCTCGGCGTCCACTGACTGGCAAACGTCTGGATCGAGGTGATGATCGACAGCACCGCGCCGTACAGATTCAGCGCGTTATGGCTGATGATATTCAGCAGAAACAACACCATCAGAATCGGCCCCAGCCAACCGGTGGACTGCTTGACCGCCGCCATCGCCTCGGTGCTTTCAGGCGTCGCCAGCACTGCCACGGCGCCAAAGCTGAACGACAGAATCGTCCCCAGCGTCGCCCCCAGATAAGTGGCCCAGAACGGTTTGGCGATGCCGATATCCGCCGGCAGGTAACGCGAATAATCGGACACGTATGGCGAGAAGCTGATCTGCCAGATGATCCCCAGCGACACCGTTGCCAGCCAGCCCGACAGGTTGAAGCTGCCGCGCGTCAGGAAATCTGCCGGCAAGTCGTGGGCGAAGATGTAGATGAAACCGGCGAGCAGCGCGCTGCCCATCACCCAGGTGCCGATGCGGTTGAGCGTGTGGATGAAGTTGTAGCCGATGACGCCTATCGCCGTGGCCGCCAGTGCGCCGATCAGAATGCTCAGCGGCGCCGGTACCGACGGTGCGATGCCGACAATCGATTTACCGGCAAGCACGATGTTGGAAATGAAGAAACCGATGTAGATCAGCGCCGCAAAAAACACGATCAGCAGTGCGCCGTAACGCCCGAACTGACCACGACTCTGAACCATTTGCGGAATGCCCATGCGCGGACCCTGCGCCGAGGCCAGAGCGATCACCACGCCGCCGATCAGGTGCCCCAGCGCAATCGCCAGCAGCCCCCAAAGCAAATCGAGATGGAACACCTGAACCACCATGGCGCCGGTGACGATGGGCAGTGGCGCGATGTTGGTGCTGAACCATAAGGTGAAAAGGTCGCGGGCCTTCCCGTGGCGTTCCGCGAGTGGGACGTAGTCGACCGTGTGATTCTCGATCAACGGATCTTGCCGGGACATCTGGGACATATGCATGAACTCGAGTTTGTCTGTTCTTATCTTTGTATGAAGCCAAACCGGGGGGACTCTGCGGCCGCCCCTCAGATGCAGACCATATTATGGTATTCCAAGCATTTCACAAGACTGATACGTAGTTTACGGCGCTAGCTGATCCGCCATCCTCACTGATACTGCGGCCTGCAGGCCAGCCAGAAGCCCAATAAATGCTGAGTTTCCGACGAAAGCACCACGTTTATCGGTTCAGCCTAAAAGCCCTTGCAAAGAAAAAATACTGGTATACCATCAGACCAACAAATACATAAAAATCGCGTCACAACACCCGAGGACCGTCCAATGATCGATGCTGCCATCTATAAACAAGTCATGGGCTCGTTTCCGTCCGGCGTCACTGTCATCACCACGCTGGACGATGACGGTCAGATCGTCGGCCTCACCGCCAGCGCCTTCAGCTCGCTGTCGATGGACCCGGCCCTGGTGCTGTTCTGCCCCAACTACAGCTCCGATTCTTATCCCGTGCTGATCAAGAACAAACGCTTCGCGATCCACGTCCTCTCCGGCGGCCAGCAGAGCGAAGCGTATGCCTTCGCCCGCAAAGGCAAGGACAAGGCGCAGGGCATCGAGTGGACGTTGAGCGAGCTGGGCAACCCGATCCTGGCCAATGCGACGGCTATCATCGAGTGTGAGTTGTGGCGCGAATACGAAGGTGGTGACCACGCGATCATGGTCGGCGCGGTGAAGAACCTGATCGTCCCGGAGCAGCACACCGGGCCGCTGGTGTATTGCCACGGCAAGATGGGCGCCCTGCCCGTTCTGGCCTGAGCAAAACTTCAACCCCACACAAATCCACTGTAGGAGGGGGCTTGCTCCCGAAGGCGATGTGTTAGCCACCAG
>Ga0157372_10003705_pt1 | contig 16416 bp, 17 predicted proteins | sample C55metaG_FD_115307 | JGI IMG/M metagenome (GOLD analysis project Ga0157372, IMG submission 115307) | Corn rhizosphere microbial communities from Kellogg Biological Station, Michigan, USA - C5-5 metaG | ecosystem: Host-associated > Plants > Roots > Rhizosphere > Soil | place: USA: Michigan... | reverse complement strand
GCGATCACGGCGACGGTCGGATTCGAAAAAACATATTGACCTGCACGCAGCTCGAGGCTCGAGAGATACGCGTCGTTAGGTTTGAAGTTGGCTACATAACGTTCGTTAAAGCCATGGAAACGAAGGTCGTCATCAAACAAGAAGCGGGAATTGTCGGCAAAGATACTCTGCACGCGACCAGCCTGAAGCTGAACCGATTTCGCCGGCCGGTATTCAACCCACACCTCGCTGATTGAAAAAGGTGGACGAGCGGTGATTGAGGTGAAGTCCTGGTTGGTCGAGAGCGGATTATTTGGCGGTCCGGTAGCGAGCTGCGCGTGAAAACTCAGATTCGGATGGATGTCGGTATCGAAATTCAGCCGCAAACGATACCGCATACGCACATTTTGCACGTGTTCGAGAGGAGGATCTGGGGGTTCAGTTGCGCTTCGGAAGATCCCATCGAACCGCAGCCGTAAGTCACCGCTGACACGAAGTGGACCGATTTTCGTGACTTGACCTTCGACCTTCGCGAGTCGCTGTTCGACTGTGGGCGCCTGTTGTTCGGCGGTCACGGTAGTGGCAGCGACGGCGAGTACGGTTTCGCTTGCCTTTGCCGCTGTTGGAGTTGTTTGTCCGGAGAGTTTTTCGAGCAGGGCTTTGATTGTTAGCTGTTGTTCTTCGAGCGTCTTTTGCAACTGATCCAGCTTGGCGTTTTGCCGTTCCAACTCGCCCTCGAGAGCCCGCACGCGTTCGGCGACGTTCGGATCGGGGGGATCACCAGGGTTCTTCAGCATTTGCTGTGCATTCGCGGAGATAAAACCGAGTAAAAGAACGGAGAACAACAAGATTAGGCGATTGCCAATCGAGAGCGTCATGGTTCAGGTCCTCGCTGATTTTGAATCTTTTGATCTGGATTGCTCGAGACATCGCAGGATATGTCCGCAACCTTACATCGACCTTGCTGTGAAGTTACATCGATGTGAACAGCTTTAGCTTCAAAGGCCACTCTTGGACGAGGTCAGTACCGTAACGCGGTAGCGTCGGGTCCCCCAGCAATACGCAAGCCGAGACTCACCCGACGCTACCGCGTTACGGTACTGACCTCGTCCAAGAGTGGTCTTGATTTCAAAACTCGTCGTTGACAACAATCTTAGCGGACGCTTACTATTTTGGTGTTCTCAAGGTAAACGATGCTTCTTCAGGCAGCAACGACCACAACAGAAAACGTCGGAAGTTCCATAACAGCTTATTGGCCGGTAATGATCTTTTTCGCCGTGGCTGTGATCTTTCCTGTCCTGCCTCTTATCCTCGGTCGATTCTTAAGGCCAATCAAGTACGAAAAAAGCAAGATGCGGCCCTACGAGTGCGGCATCGATCCGACAACTGAGGCGCACGAACGATTCACGGTGCGCTACTACATCGTAGCGATGTTGTTTCTGATTTTCGACGTCGAAACTATATTTTTACTTCCGTGGGCCATCATCTTCATGGGCGACGACTTCTCGTTTACGAAGTTCGCGCTGCTCGAGATGCTCGTGTTCATTGGGATCCTGGTGGTTGGTTATTACTACGCGTGGCGCAAGGGCGCGCTTGAGTGGGCGTGAAAAATGGCTGAACATGAAGAGGGCTTTGTCCTAACTACCGTCGATTCGATCATGAATTCCGTTCGTCGCACGGTGGGGGCAAAGACTGTCGACATCGCGGCGCCGGTTGTTAACTGGGCGCGAAAGTCTGCGCTCTGGCCCATGACCTTTGGTTTGGCGTGTTGTGCCATTGAGATGATTGCCACGGGCGCGGGCAGATTCGACATCGATCGCTTCGGGGCCGGCGTCTTTCGTCCCAGTCCACGTCAAAGCGATCTGATCATCATCGCCGGCACAGTCACCCTAAAAATGGGTCCCGTCGTTCGCCGCGTCTACGATCAAATGCCCGAACCCAAATGGGCGATCGCGATGGGCGCTTGCGCCTCCACCGGTGGTCCATTCGATTCATACTCCACGATGCAGGGAGTCGATCGATGCATTCCGGTGGATGTTTACATCCCTGGCTGCCCTCCCAGACCCGAAGCTCTTCTATACGGCCTGATGCGCCTGCAAGATATCATCATGCGCGAAGCCCCTTCGGCATACATTTTCGACTCCGATGGCAGCGTTCACCGCAAACGGTATTTCGAAGGTGAAGAAGGTGCCGGTCTTGCTGCCACGGCGTTAACTGGAGTTGCCGATAACCCGACTTAGGGCCTTCCCCCGTAATTTGTTACTGGATTTGGAGGACTATATGAAATATCTACTGCAAAACTGTTTGCGGACTGTTCTGGTGTTGACTGTGATTTTAGGATTGACGTCGCTCGGCTTTGCTCAGACACGACCGACTGTTAAGCGCAAAACGACAACGCGAAGAGTAGTTCCGCTCGTGCCTGTGGGCACCGATTTAAAAGTGAGATTAAACGACACGTTATCAAGTAAAGACTCGCGAGTGGGTGATAGATTCACTGCGACAGTGATCGATCCGAGTCGCTTCGACGAAGCGAGGCTCTACGGTCACGTCAGCTCGATTCAGAAGTCAGGAAAAATCAAAGGCCGGACCACCATGAATCTGGCGTTTGATTCAGTCGAGATGCGCGACGGGCGCAAAGGCGTACTCCACGGATACGTGACGAGAGTTTACGGCGACGATGGAGGCAAGGCTGACAATGAAGGTGGAGTTGAGTCAGGAAGCAGGACCAAGCAGACAGTGAAACGAGCAGGCATCGGCGCGACGGTCGGCGCGATTGTCGGTGGCATTGCGGGCGGCGGTAAAGGTGCTGCGATTGGATTGATCATCGGCGGCGCCGGCGGCGCCGGATCTTTGGCGGTGCAGGGCAGTAAAGAGCTGAAGATCGAGTCAGGCACCGAGATGCTCGTGCACGTCACTCGTTAAATAAACGTAAAGATATTAGCCACAGATGACACAGATGAATACGGATCCGATCCGTATATTATCTGTGTAATCTGTGGTTTTGTTTTTGGAAGAATTCCTCGGTGCAGGTCGTCTAACCTCAATGGTGATGGCTGAAAAGCTTATTGATGGACGGGTTATCGAAGCCTGCCAGCAGGGCGACCGCGCAGCTTTTCAACTCCTGTTCGAAACTTACAAAGACAAGGTGTTCTCCATCGCGGTCTATTCCTCCGGCGGCGACCGGGCAGTGGCGGACGACGTCACGCAGCACGTATTTCTGAAGTTATTTACAGCGATTCGTCAGTTTCGAGGTGATTCAGAATTCACCACCTGGCTTTACCGGCTCGTCGTCAACGCGTGTCACGACGAACGGCGCCGTAGCAAGAGGTTGCTTCCTTTGGGAGAGACGGTTGCGATGCGAAACGCGAGCGACAAAAAACCGCAGGAGAAGCACTACGCTCGACTCGAAGTTGCCGAGGCGGTCCAGGCAGCCATTGCACAACTCAAACCAAGATTTCGGTTGCCGATACTTTTGAGATACATCGAGGGCTTGTCGTACGACGAGATTGCGAGCGTGCTGGGGTGTTCGAAAGGCACTGTAGCTTCGCGTCTCAACCGCGGTCACAGCCAGTTGGCGAAGCGTCTATCACACTTGAACAATCCCGCAGTATGGGGAGAGTAGTTGATGTTTTCTAAACACGTTACAAAAGATATCTCAGCTTATTGTCATGGAGAACTGTCGAACGAAGAGTCGAAGGAGTTTGCGGCACATATTATTTCGTGCGCAAAGTGTCGAACAAAATTTGAAGAGGTAAAGCTCGGTATCAAACTCGCCGAACAACTCCCGAAGCTTTCTGCTCCGGATCATCTTTGGCGTGAGATTGAAGATGTGCTCGACGGGAAGAGTGACGTTCCAACTGAAGCTGTCACAAGTCACCGCATTTCAGGAAGACGTCCGATTTTTGCATTCGGAGCGGCTGCCGCTGCGATTCTTGTTGTTCTCGGTGGATTCGCGCTGTATTACAGCAATCTTCCATCACCAACACTGCCCGCTGGACCAAAGGTTTCACTAACCGTTCAACCTTCGTGGCGCGTAAATCGTATCGATGGTGCGCCGAGGATCGGCAATCAAAGAATCAACGACGACGGCGAACTTAAAATCGGGCAGGTGTTGGAAACAGACAAAGGCTCACGCGCGCGAATCGCCGTCGGCTCGATCGGCAACGTCGACATCGACGAGAACACTCGCATCAGATTATTGGCAACAGAACCAACGGAACATCGTCTTGAACTCGTGCGCGGGAAGATGAGCGCACACATCTGGGCGCCACCGCGACTCTTCTTTGTCGATACGCCTTCAGCGGTAGCGGCTGATATGGGTTGTGCCTACACGCTTGAAGTTGACGACTACGGCGGAAGTCTGTTGCGAGTTACGTCGGGATGGGTTGCACTGCAATTGAAGGATCGTGAATCAATGGTTCCGGCAGGTGCTGTGTGCGAAACACAAAAGGGAATTGGTCCAGGCACGCCTTACTTCGATGACTCCACGCAGTACTTTCGCGAAGCGCTGAGAGCAGTTGACTTCAACGGCGACGCTGACACCAGGAGTGAGGCCCTGACTTCCTTGTTGAACCAGGCGCGGCCGCGCGACACGCTGACGTTGTGGCATCTCCTCGCGCGCGCCAACGGAGAAGATCGGGGTCGTGTTTACGACAAGCTGGCGGGCTTCGCGCCGCCGCCGTCCGGTGTGACTCGCGAAGGCATCTTGCAGGGCAATCAACAAATGCTGGCGACGTGGAGATCCGTGCTCGAGATCACTTGGATCGGAAGTGGAAAGAACCTTTCAAAGAAAGGTACGTATGGGACAGTTAAAGGCGGCCTCAGTCAACGCCTCAAAGGGATGACTCCTAAATAGATCGACAAGGGAGAATTGGCCCACGTCTCTGGTCCAGGTTATTCGCGACATCAAGCTTAGCCGCAAAGAGGCACAAAAGGCACAAAATAATTATTTAACCTTTTGCGCATTTTGTGCCTTTTTGCGGCTAAACACCTGCCAGGTGGCTCGTATCGTTGACGGAAAGAACTCGCACGAATCCATCATCACGTAACTCGAATCGCGTGATGCCGCAATTCGCGCTGGAGATCCAGACGGGTTTTAGCTCTGGTGAGTCGAGCGCGCCCATGAGGTGGAGCGCCAGGATGCAGATCGTTCCGGTGTGACTGAACACGGCGATTTTGCCGCCGCGATTCTGCGCGATGATCTGGTCCAGCTTCTGCCAGGCGCGATCGAGTAATTGGCGATAGCTCTCGCCACCAGTCAGCACGTGTTCGAAGTCTCGCCTCAATAGCGCTGCGTACTGCTCTGGATGTTGTTGAGCGGCGTCTTCAAAGGTCAGTCCTTCCATCACGCCGACGCTGCGCTCGCGAAAGGCCTGTGTGCCGTTGATCGCCAACCCGGTCAACTTTGAAAGCGGCCTCGCGGTCTCCATCGCCCTCGCGAGATCGCTCGAATAAATTGCCGTTAAAGATTCTGATTTGAGACTGCGTGCGGTTGCCTCCGCCTGTTTATGCCCGCGCGCAGAGAGCGGCGTCGCAGTGTGGCCGCCGAACCGGCGTTCGGCGTTTCCTCTCGACTGTCCGTGTCGAATTAGGAGTACATGCGTGTGACGCGACGGCATTCTCGAATTCTAGGTGCTCGGCTGGACGCGGACAAGTTCGGCAAAAATTCCTTGAAAAAGCACCGGTTCGGGAGTACTCTGGCCCACAGCATTTCGTCGTCCAGTACCTCGCGCCGCTTCGCGTTCGTTCAATCTCTTGCCGGGAGAATCCCCCATGGACTTCCAACAACTAACTAAAGACATTCTAGAGTGGGTACTTGCTCATAAACTCGGCGTCTCAATCATCGCCCTTATCGTACTCTTGTATGGTAGCGTTTGGCTGTACACGATGTTCCAGCGACATGGCTTCTACGTCTGGTACTTCGTGCTGTTCGCCGTGGCTCTGGTGGGTACTTTCACTCCGATTAGACTCTACTGCTACACGTTCATTTTAGGCATGGCGACGGCCTTTGCAGAGATCATCTCAAAATTCAGAGACGAGCCCATCAAGACTTTAAGAATGCCTCACGCTTTGTTGTACCACTTGCTGAACGGCGCCATCGCAGCATTTGCACTCAAGATCATAGTGGTATTCTCCGGACCCGAGCGCATCGCTAATGGGCCGGAGCAATTCAAGAGCGTCGTGGCTGCTGGTCTTGGCTCGATGCTTATCATGCGATCCAAGCTGTTCAACATAAAACAGCTTGGAGGAGAAGACATCGCCTTTGGACCAGAGCAAATCGTCAAGATCTACTTCCGTTTTATGGAGGCCGCTATCGACAGGGTGCGCGCTCGAGATCGGATTGAGTTTGTAAAAAAGAACCTCGGCAATATTAACCCTGCCAAGGTATTTGAGTATTCAGAAACGATGCTGCTTGCCTCTCAGGCACTCGAAGAGAAAGCAAGACAAGAGTGCATTCAGGGTATCCAGGAATTGAACACGGGGAACCTCGCGTCTCTATCTGCGAAGACTCGGTCGTACCGTTTAGGATTCTTGTTACTCAACAACATGGGTGAGGACTTTGTGACTAAGGTGTTCGAGAATGCGCCTCCCGACTGGTTGCTGGAGGCGCCTGTCCAGGAAAGCAAGGCGCCCACAATCGTCGACAAACTTCCTTTCCAGGTGCCATTCCTCTCAACCGATCCGAAGGACATATCGATCCCTTACGTGGCTTACGGCTCGAGTATGGATAGCGTGACGTTGCGTGCTCGTCTGGGAAAGCAATGGCAGGAACTTGACGAAACGAAGTTTCGGGACCTAACCAAGCCGCGTAAATGCGAACTTCCGGGTCACAAATTGGTCTTTAACGGTTACCAGCCCAGCCAACCTGAAAACGGTTCTGCCGGCGTCAGTGAACAGACGGGCCTGCCAAACCTCGTGAAAGGGTCGGAAAACGATAAGATGGAAGGCGTTTTATACTACCTCACGAAGGACGTCATAGAGTTTCTCGATCGCACGGAGGCCGCGTATTACCGGGATAAGATCGACGTCACAGTCGACGGCAAACAAATCGAAGCGGATTTCTATGCGTGTCGAGCGACTCGAGAGACTGTCGCCCCGGATCCGGAATATCTTCAGATAGTCGTCGATGGTGCGACGAAGTTTGGCTTGAGCGAAGGATACGTGAATCAACTCAAGGCACTGGTGAACGCGCCCGTCAATTGATCTACGCCGCCACGGCTTCAGCTTTCAACTTCTCCGCCTGGTAGTGTGCGACAAGCGCATCGATGAAAGGATCGAGGTTTCCTTCCATCACTAAATCCAGTTGGTGAATGGTCAAGCCGATGCGATGGTCGGAAACACGATTTTCTTTGAAGTTATAGGTGCGAATCTTCTCTGAACGATCGCCCGAGCCCACCATCGAGCGGCGTTCGCTTGCTTCTGCTTCGTGTTGTTTTTGTTCTTCAAGTTCTTGGAGACGGGCCCGCAGTACGCGCATCGCCTTTTCGCGATTTTTGATCTGCGACTTCTCGTCCTGCATTGAAACTACGACGCCGGTTGGCAGATGAGTAATTCGTACCGCGGAATAAGTTGTATTCACCGACTGACCACCGGGGCCTGACGAACAGAACGTGTCAATTCGCAGATCCTTCGCGTCAATCTTGACGTCGACGTCTTCAGCTTCGGGAAGCACTGCCACCGTGATCGCAGACGTGTGGATTCTTCCACTCGCTTCCGTCTGCGGCACTCGCTGGACGCGATGAACGCCCGATTCGTGTTTCAACTTGGAATAGACCTTGTCTCCCTCAATCAACACGATCGCTTCCTTGATTCCGCCGATGCCGGACTCTGACGCTTCCAAAACTTCAAAACGCCAGCGCTGCTTCTCCGCGTAACGCGAATACATGCGCACCATCTCTGCGGCGAAGAGAGTTGCCTCGTCACCGCCCGTGCCTGCACGAATCTCGAGAATCACGTTCTTCTCGTCGTTTGGATCGCTCGGGATGAGCAGGAGTTTGAGTTCTTTGTCGGCGGCGTCGAGTTTCGTTTGCAGTGTTTCGAGTTCGAGTCGTGCCATCTCACGCATTTCGTCGTCGTCAGAGGTGTCAAACAACTCGCGCGCGCCCGCCAACTCATTCTTGAGTCCCTTCCATGCCTGATACTTTTGGACCACCTCGCCGAGCGTGCGATGTTGTTTCGCCGCTTTCGCGTATGCGGAAGGACTTGAAAGCAACTCAGGAGACGAAAGCTCCTGCGTCAAATCTTCGTATCTCTGAACAATCTGTTCGAGCTTATCTAACATAAATACCTCAGTAATCATTGGTCATATATCATTTGACATTTGTCATTTTTCATTGCGGAAGCCGAAGGTCTTCAATGACAAATGAGAAATGTCAAATGATATATGGCCAATAATTTCTTGACTCATCATGACAGCGGTGCGGGCAGCGGTTCGCCCGTCTGCGGCTCCAGCTTCAACGATTCCTTCAACGCTTCGATCGCGACTTCAAGCTGATTGTCGTCTGGCTCCTGCGTCGTGATGTTTTGCAGCCACACGCCAGGCTTCGTCATCAGTTTGAAAAACCAACTGCTCTCCTTCTTCGCCGACAAACGAATGATCTCGTACGACAGACCGGCAACCACCGGCATCAGCGCTAAGCGAATCAGGAAGTTCAACAACAACGAATCAAACTTAATTACCGAAAACAAAATGATCGCCACCAGCATCACGACCATCAGAAAACTCGTCCCACAACGCGGATGCTGACGTGGTTGCGGACGCGCGTTATCGACGGTCAAAGGTAAACCGGCTTCCCACGTGAATACTGTCTTGTGTTCGGCGCCGTGGTATTGAAAGACACGCCGGATGTCCTTCAAGAGCGAGAAGCTGAAGATCATGATCAGAAAGAACGTCATGCGAATCAGCCCGTCGATCAAGTTGAAGGCAACAGAAGGTCGCACTGGATGCAGGTAAGTCTTGACCATCGTCCATGCGTCTTCGTACCACGTTTCACGTGCCGGTTCCGAAGCGACACTCGCGATGTTGCCTGGGGTAGCAGGCGCACTTACTGCGGCGGGCGTGGTAGCCCAACCAGCGGCGATGAACAGCGCGTTAGTCAGTAACAACGGAGCGGCGACAAAAAGCAGGACGTTGAAGATCAGTGCGAAGACGATCGAACCAGCGGCCGCAGCCGTCGTTCCTTTCTTCAACTCGTCTTTGGACCGCTTTTGAGTCGGAACTGGAAACAGTCCAGGGACGGCGCCTGTCAGACCTGCGAAATCTCCTTCGCCTTCGATCACTGCGGGCGAAAGCGCAACCTTCACTTCTTCTGTCTTAGCTTCCTCGACTTCCGCGAACGCCTCGTTTGCGGAGTAATTGAGTGCCTTGATTCCGAGACCCATCGATTGGATCAGCACCGCACCGCCACGCAAGACCGGTAGCTTCAGTACCGGATACTTATCGCTCCACTTGGGCAGGCGCGCGGCAGTGTTGACGATCGTGCCGTCAGCTTTGCGCACGGCGATGGCGTAGGCGTTCGGAGTGCGCATCATGACGCCTTCGATAACTGCCTGGCCTCCGACGATCAGATCTCGTTCTGGTGTGCTCATGACTTTTAAGAATCTTGATAAGGCGCGCCCGCGCGGTTACAAAAATGCCGGCGTTGGATGTAGTTCGCGGACCTGCGAACTACCGACTCACGCCGGCGGTTTAAGAGTTGTGCTGGCTAATGCTGTGGAGTAGCAGCGTTTTCGGCAGCGGGTTTCTTGCCGTAACGCTTGTTAAAGCGATCGACGCGTCCTGCGGTATCGACCAGCTTCTGTTTACCCGTAAAGAAGGGGTGGCAAGCCGAACAGATTTCGACGTGCAGGTCGCCCTTCTTGGTGGAGCGAGTTTTGAATATCTCGCCGCACGCACAGGTGACGGTAATTTCAACGTATTCGGGATGAATTCCTGGTTTCATTTCCTCTTGGTCACTCTCTATAGGCGGCCCCCGGCCGCGTTTTCAAACACGCCATGATAGGGGGCGGGGTGCGGGATCGTCAAGTTTCTACGCCAAACTTGGACGAGGTCAGTACCGTAACGCGGTAGCGTCGGGTCCGACGCTCAGCGATACCCTCGGCATTGTTCATGCGCCGGACCCGACGCTACCGCGTTACGGTACTGACCTCGTCCAAGATTGACGTCCGGTGCTCAACTGCATCGTTATCAACCGATTGTTTCCTCTTTGTGTTTCGCTCCCAGAAGACCCCATCGGCGTAACCTTGGATCGAGCGATTCTGAGATGCGAGTTCGAGACGCTTCGCAGCGAGGCAGCAATAGGTTTCATCGATTTCCACGCCAAGGTAGTGCCGTCCGAGTTTTTTGGCGACGACGGTCGTCGTCCCTGATCCGTTAAAGGGATCGAACACCAGATCACCCTCGCGCGAGCTCGCCAGTATGACCTTTGCCAGCAACTTCTCCGGCTTCTGTGTCGGATGATCCGTATTCTCCGGCATCGACCAGTACGGAACCGTCAGATCTGTCCAGACATTCGAGGGATGTGTCAGCCGGAAGCGCCCGTCTTCACTCTCTGTCCAATCTTTCGGCGCTCCGTTCGGGTCGGTGTAAGGCGCGATCACCTGCCGCTTCAGCATCACTGCCTCGACGTCGAAGTAATAATCCTCACTAACAGTGAAAAACCAAATGTCTTCCGAACAGTTCTTCCAATTCGACTTCGCCCCACGACCCTTTTCGCGTTCCCAGGTGATTCTGTTCTGAGGCATAAAATACTTTTCGCCGACGCGATGAATCGCAGACGAGCAGCGCCAGTCGCCGCAGATGTAAACAGAAGCCGTTGGTTTGAGTACTCGCACAGTCTTCGCGAGCCATGAATCAAGCCATTCCGCGTATTCGTCAATCGATGTTTTTCTGAATTTCCGATCGTTGAAACTCTTGTTCAGATTGTAAGGAGGGTCCGCAAATATTAGATCGACGCATTGATCGGGAATTTTCGGTAAGGCAGCAAAAACATCCTGACAGACGATCTTATCGCGCACAGCGTCCACGGTTGATGGGCAGTTCAGTTGTGCAAGTGTGGGCTTATAGCGAGCAAGATCTTCGTCTGACAACGTTAGTGTTCTATTTGCAGGGGCGCGACTCATAGGAACAAACGAACCACAGATTACACACATCCGCGCAATCTGTGGATAGCTTTGAGAAAAAATTTGCTATAATCCGATTTCGCTTTCATCTCTTATTCGCTGTAAAAGCAATGTTCACAACGGTTGTCTCCCCATCGTCGCGGAGATAATCTGACCGGTCTAATGTCAGAAGACACCAAGCAACCTGGTTCGGAAGAACCCACACCGCCGGGCGTCTCAGATGCTGAGGCGTCCGGCACGCCACCACCATCAGAAATTCCCCCCGCAGGTACGCTCGCCGGCGCCGACGCCGAAAAGGCGGCGATGGTCGAGCAGGCAAAGTCGCGTGTCGCGGCCGTGAAGGAGTCGTTGCAGGACCAGCCAGCCGCGGCAGGCGCGCCCAAACCTCCGGTCAAGAAAAAAGAAGAAGGTCCAAAACCTACGGACGCCAGCGGTCACCCACTCGTCAAGAAACTGAAATCGCAGTTTGGGGAAGGCGTCGGTGATGCGTCAGAGTTTATCGGACAACTTTCGATTACGGTTGACGGTGAGCGCATCGTCGAGATCTGCGACTTTCTTAAACGTGATAAGGAAACGCCTTTCGATTACCTTTCAGACCTGACGTGCGTGCACTATCCGGACCGTTGGGATGCGCCGTTCGAGATCGTCTACAACCTGTTTTCAATTTCGACAAATGAGCGCGTGCGATTGAAAGTTCGCACGAGCGAGATGGTCGAGAGCGTGACCGGTGTTTGGCCGGCTGCAAACTGGCTCGAACGCGAAGTGTTTGATCTGTTCGGTATTCGTTTCGCGAATCATCCGGATCTGCGACGGCTGCTTTTGCCGCCTGATTGGGAAGGTTATCCGCTCAGAAAGGATTATCCACTGGAGTTTGTGGAGAACGCCTGGACCGAACAGCACCTGCCGGAGATGTCTGATGTGGAGATGGAGCAGTTGCAGCAGCGGCGCGCTTACGGCCTTGAGATACTCTCAGTGCCGCAGGAACGTTTGATGCGCGAGATCTTTCGCGGCGGTAAGGAAGTCATGCCGAAAGATAAATGAGCTTTGTACTTAGTGCTTTGTACTTTGCAGTTGTAACAAAGTACAAAGAACAAAGCACCAGGCACAAAGAGCAGCGATGACTCCAAAAGAAATTGCAACGCACTATGACGCGAAAGTCTTCGATACGGCCGACGCGGCCAGGGTGGCGGGGTTTGTTTTGACTGAAACTTCGGCTCCCCGAAACGTTTGGAACAAAGCGAGCGCTGCGAGTGCCATAGTGCTGAAGCTGGTCGAGAAGAGAAACACTGGCGAAGCGGAAGAGATTGGTTTGGTGATCGAACCATTCCGCGTCACCGGATGCTATAAACCGAAACCAGCAGAAGTGCCCGCAGCTTAAAGGGTTTCTCTGTGCAACCTCTGTGTTCTCTGTGTCTCTGTGGTTAAATCCACCACAGAGACACAGAGAACACAGAGGTTGCACAGAGAAGAAATTAACGAGATGCACCAGGTAGAGATCGCGACAACACAAGAAACTCTGCTCGACAGCCCAGAGATGGTGCTGAACATGGGGCCGCAGCACCCGTCGACGCACGGCGTGCTGCGTGTGGTCCTCAGGCTCGACGGCGAAACCGTCATGGACCTCGATTGCGACATCGGTTACCTGCACCGTGGAATGGAAAAGATCGCAGAGAATCGCATGTACACGATGATCGCGCCTTACTGGGATCGTCTCGATTACATAGCTGCTGTCTCGAACGGACTAGTTTGGGTGGAGACGGTCGAGCAGATGATGGGTCTCGCCGTTCCACCGCGCGCGCATTACCTGCGCACGATTCTGACCGAGCTCAATCGCATCGCATCGCACCTGCTGTGGCTCGCAACTCACGCGCTCGACATTGGCGCCGTGACTGTCTTGCTGTGGGCGCTGCGCGAACGCGAAGAGATTTTGAAGATCTTCGAGCGACAGTTTGGCGCGCGCTTGACGTGTCACGCGTGGCGCGTCGGCGGCATGCCGAACGACGCCTACGACGATTTCAACAAAGACGTGCGCCAGTTCGTCAACAACTTCCCGAAACGTCTCGACGAATACGAGACTGTGCTTTCCGAGAATCGCATCTGGCTGAGTCGCACTGTTGGAATCGGTGTAATTTCTGCTGAAGATGCGATTGCGATCGGGTTGTCAGGTCCCGCACTTCGCGGTTCCGGCGTCGCCTGGGATGTTCGTAAGTCTCGACCGTACGCTGCATACGCCGACATGGATTTCGATATTCCGTTGGGCGAGAACGGCGATACTTATGATCGATATCTCGTGCGACTGGAAGAGATGCGACAGTCGCGCCGCATCATCGATCAGGCGCTGGAAAAACTTCCCGATGGTCCAGTGAACGCGAAGTTGCCGAAGATCGTGAAGCCACCGGTGGGTGATTACTATCACTCGATCGAAGGTCCGAAAGGCGAGATTGGTTGTTACCTCGTTTCGGATGGCAGTGCGCAGCCCTGGCGCGTCAGAGTGCGTCCACCGTCATTCATCAATCTGCAAGCGTTGAAGCAGATGTGTGTGGGACACCTCGTCGCCGACGTGGTCGCGATTATCGGAACGCTCGACATCGTTTTAGGAGAGATTGATCGCTAACTTACGATGATTCTTCTAGCACCCGTAAACGTTCTCAACGATCTCCTGCAGAGTCTCGGACTCAGCGCTGACACGATCAACCACTTTATCTGGCCGTTGATCCAGATCGGGCTGGTGGTGACACTCGTTGCGCTCTGGGTCGCTTACGCGACTTATCTCGAGCGAAAGATCTCGGCGTTCATGCAGGCGAGGCTTGGGCCAATGCGAGTTGGGCCATGGGGACTGTTGCAGCCAATTGCGGACGGCATCAAGCTCCTAACCAAAGAAGACTTCATTCCGGAAAGCGCCGATCGCTGGATTTTCTTCTTCGCGCCTTATATCGCAGTTGCTTCAGCGTTCATTGTGTTTTCGGTGATACCGTTTGGTCCGGACTGGGCAGTCATTGCAGACGTAAATATTGGCCTGCTGCTCGTGCTCGCGGTTTCGAGTATCGGGGTGCTCGCGCTGATTCTCGCGGGCTGGTCGTCAAACTCGAAATACGCATTGCTCGGTGGTTTGCGCTCGAGCGCGCAGATGGTTTCATACGAAGTCGCGATGGGATTGTCGCTCATCGGCGCGTTGATGTTTGCACGCACGCTTTCGCTGTCGGGCATCGTCGCTGCGCAAGGGTCGGATTCGATCTGGTTTGTTGTTTATCAACCGGCAGGGTTCCTGCTGTTTCTGATCAGCGGCATCGCCGAAAACAATCGCGCGCCCTTTGATCTGCCTGAAGCCGAGTCGGAGTTGGTCGCGGGTTTTCACACTGAATACTCGGGCATGCGCTGGTCGCTCTTCTTCATGGCTGAATATGCGGCGATGGTTGTCGTGTCAGCCGTGGCGACGACGGTTTATCTCGGTGGCTGGTATTTCCCGTTTGTTTATCGACTCGAGACCAGCGGACATCACAACTTGTTCGTGCTCGTCAGCGTTCTGGTCTTTTTGGTTAAGGCCTCAGTCATACTGTACTTCTATTTCTGGTTGCGCTGGACGTTGCCGCGTTTTCGCTACGATCAGTTAATGGACATCGGTTGGAAGTGGCTGATTCCGTCGGCGCTGATCAATATCGTGTTGTCGGGATTTGCAATCTTCGGGGTGCAGGCTTTAGATGGTTATCGCGGGCTGAGGACGATTGAGTCACTCAATCGCGGATTGAATCTGACGGCCACCGGAAAAGGCATCATGATCGCGTTTGGTCTGGGGGGGCTGTTCTTAACCGCGGCGCTGCTCTCGCGAATCAACTGGCGCTCGCGCGATTTCAATTTGAAGACGCAGCGCAGGAATATCAAGCTGGTGAATTTGCCGAAAGGCAAGCCGGCGGTGCAGGCAGGGAATTAAATATGCCATTAGTCAAGACTCCAAAACCGACGTTCGCACAGAAGCTCAAACGCTTCTTCATGATCGATCTGATCAGGGGGCTTGGGCTCACGCTGAAATACAACCTCGGCGCGCTCACCGATAAAGACGCGGTGGCGGGCAAGGGAATTTATACGGAACAGTATCCGAAGGTTCGTCCCGACGTCGCGCCGCGTTTCCATGGGGCGCCGCGTCTGAACATGGATCCGGAGACGCACGACACGCTCTGCATTGCGTGCAATCTGTGCGCGATCGCGTGTCCGGAGGATTGCATCGACGTGATTCCGATGGACGTCGAGATCATCGTCGCGGGCAAGCCGCGGCGAAAGAAGGTGCTCGACGAATTCATCTTCGACACGTCGCGATGCATGTTCTGTGCGTTGTGCCAGGAAGCCTGTCCGACTTCGTGTCTGGAGTTGACGCAGGATTTCGAGCTCGCGACTTATTCGCGCGCCGGCTTCGTCTGGAACCGCGAAATGCTCGAGCAAGGGCGGGAAACAGTGAAGTATACGGCGTAGGGTTTGGGGCTTAGGTCTTAGTACTTGGTACTTTGTTCTTGGTACTTAGTACTTTGTACTTTGTTTAGATCAAGGACCCAAGACCAAGCACAAAGTACAAAGTACAAAGCACAAATGACACTCTCCGGTTACGAAGCTCTCTTCTTCTGGATCTTTGCGCTCGCGGCGATTTTTGCGGGGCTGCTCACAGTGATGGCGCGCAATGCTGTGCATAGCGCTCTGTTTCTTATCTCGTCGCTTGTGTCTGTTGCGGCACTGTTTGTGCTCGCGCGGGCGGAGTTTATCGCGGGTGTGCAGATCCTCGTGTATGTCGGTGGCGTCATGGTCCTGTTTCTGTTTGTGATCATGCTCGTGAACGTCGGTGCCGAAGAGCGTGGTCACGAGGAGATTTTCAACAACCAAAGACAGGTGGCCGCGAGTCTAATCTTCTGTTTGCTGCTGGTCGGCGGAGTGCTCTACGCGGTTAACACAGGTTATCGAGGTTTGCAGCAACTCCATCCGATGACGCCCGAAGCTGCGGCTCAACAGCAAGCAGCTCGAGAATCGTCGTATGCGACGTCGGGCACGGGAACCAGCCGGCGTACAAACGATTCTGAAGGATTCGGCAGTGTTCTCTATCGCTATGCTTCTTTGCCGTTTGAAATCGCAAGCGTGTTGCTGCTCGTTGCGATTATCGGCTCGGTAATGCTCGCCCGCACGCTCAGACAGGAAGCTTCGGCAGACGACGTCGATCCGGAAGTGTTGAAGACCGAGATTGTGAACGATCCCGAACTCGCAAAGCTCGAGCCGCAGTCAGATTAGTTATGCTTAACTTTTTCAATCCTGCATTAGTGTTGCTGCTTCAGGAAGCAG
>Ga0157372_10003703_pt1 | contig 16427 bp, 20 predicted proteins | sample C55metaG_FD_115307 | JGI IMG/M metagenome (GOLD analysis project Ga0157372, IMG submission 115307) | Corn rhizosphere microbial communities from Kellogg Biological Station, Michigan, USA - C5-5 metaG | ecosystem: Host-associated > Plants > Roots > Rhizosphere > Soil | place: USA: Michigan... | reverse complement strand
GTTACCGACTCCTGGCAGATCTTTAAAATAATGGCCGAATTTGTTGACGGCTTTGAAAAACTGGCCAAAATTGGCCCATGCGTATCCATCTTCGGGTCGGCACGAACGCATACCGATAACAAATACTACCAGCTGGCGGTAGAAACCGCCCGCCTGCTTACCGAGCATGGTTACGGTGTAATATCAGGCGGCGGACCCGGTATTATGGAAGCTGCCAACAAGGGCGCCTATGAAAACGGCGGTAAATCGGTAGGTTTAAATATCGAACTCCCATTTGAGCAGTTCCACAATAAATATATCGACAGGGATAAGATCATGGAGTTTGATTACTTCTTTATCCGTAAGGTTATGTTTATGAAATATTCGCAGGGTTTTATCATTTTGCCCGGCGGCTTTGGCACTATGGATGAATCGTTTGAGGCCATTACACTTATCCAAACCGGTAAAATTGCCCGTTTCCCAATCATTTTTGTTGGAGTTGAATACTGGAAAGGCCTGTTTAAATGGGTTGAAGAAAAAATGCTGAACGACCAGCACAATATCAATCCCGACGACCTGAACCTTTACCGCGTGGTTGATACCGCCGAAGAGGCTGTTGAGCACATCACCCGTTTCTATAACAAATACGTACTTAAGCCAAACTTTTAACAGGCAATACAATAAAAAATGCCGCTCCAACAGGGCGGCATTTTTGTTTTGATATAGTTTTAGGTTTGCAATCAGCTATTTCATGTTTTGTTTTGGCGTAGCAGCAACCTCCGCGGCAACCGGCGCTTTTGCCATGTCAATCATTGTGCTCACTTCATCTACCAGTCCATCAGCCGAGCCATCAAACCCCACAACCTTAAAGCGGACATTGCCGTTTTTATCGATGATGAACTTGGTTGGAATACCGGTTACTCCAAATTGTGATACCACTTTTGATTGCCTGCCATCGCTGCCTTTTTCATCTACCAGCACGTTAAAGGTGTAATTATTGTCTGCAATGAATTTCTTTACGCCATCAATATAATTATCGCCGTTTTCCCAGGTATCAATAAACAGGAATTTCACATCCTCATCATCCTTATATTTATTTACAGCCATTTGCATCCCCGGAAAAGATGCTTTACAAGGACCGCACCAGGTAGCCCAAAAATCAACTATAACAATTTTGCCTTTTAAGTCGGCCAGCGAAACTGTTTTTCCCGCAAAATCTTTAAGGGCAAATTTGGCAGCAGGCTCGTTGATCATTTGTTTAGCCACCTCCTCTTTCTTTTTGTTTTTTGCAATAGCCGATAAACCGGCCAGGTATCGATCGTAACCTGCTTCATTGCCTTTTAAGCCCACATAGGCTTTTTTTAACTCGGTTGTTAAAGCCGGGGAAACTTTAGCTGCCTTAAATGCGCCTTCAATCACGTCTTTTGATTCAGCATATTTGCCAAGGGCATTTAAAATGAGTACGTAATGCTCGTTGGTAATAGGGTCGTTATCCTTGTTGTCTGTATAAACCTCTTTTTGATATTTAAGGGCCTCATCATATTTTTTCTCTTTATATAAAATGAACGCGTAACTATCAGCATACATGTTATATACATCCTTGTTTTGCTTTTGCATGCTCTTTACCGACATAAACGGCGAAGCCTCGGGATGCTTCATTTTTTCAGTAACGATGTCCAATGATTGTTTTGATAGCTTTTCAGCCTCATCAAGTCGCTCATCTTGTTGAGCCCAGCCATAAGCTATGTTGTTATAGCTGTTTGCAATGCTTGATTTATTTTGGACTTGTGCTGCATAAGCATTAAAAGCAGCAGTATTACCATCAGTCAAAAAGCCGGTAGCCAGCTGCCCCCTTATGTAATCGATCCGTGAGCCTTTATCAGTAGCCATAGCCGGGAATTTGGCTATATATGCTTTATAAAGCGAATCTTTTTTGTGTACGTCCTTCTCGCGTATCATGGCAAACTCCGCCTCGTTTTTTACGGATTCGCCGTTAGGGTACTTAGCTTTGATGATCTCTCCCAATGAATCGGCAGAGGTCTTTTTGTTGCGCCAGTTCAGGATATTAGCGGCCAGGATCAGATCTTTTTCTACCGTGCTTTTTTCAAGCGATTTAACCTTGGCGTTTAACATGGCCGAGGTAGCCGGGTCCTTTTTCTTGGCCAACAGGTAGTAATAATTAAACTGATAGGGCTTTTCGGCCTGCGGGTTAGTATCGTATTCCTTTTTAAACAAGGCCAGGCCTTCTTCAGAATCGGTTTTTATTTTGGCAAAATTACTGCCAACACCACTCGCCAATATGTAAGCTTTTGCTTCATAAGCACCCTGAACAGGTTTTTTATCTTTATAAATTAAGTATATGTACCCTTTGTCATTATTATTATCAATATCACCGTTACTAAAAATCTTTACAAAAAAGGCTTTCGCTGCGGCAGGAATGGTAAAATCGCCGGAAAGTAAAGCGCCATTAGGTTTTAGTTCGATGTCGGCCGCCGGGTTATCCTTCCCATCAATGTAATATACCTCTGCGCTGATATCCTTTTTACCGGCAACAGGCGTACCCTCCGGGTTATAAGTAATTTTAACTTTTTCAGTTGTCGATGGATAACTATCAGATAATGTAAGAGGATTATTTTGTGCAAAAACACTTTGCACAGCCAGCAGTGCCGGCAATAGTAGTATTGATTTGTGTGGTTTCATAGGTTTAACTAATTATATAGTTCAAGTTAAATACAAATTATTATAAATACAATTATTTTAACAATTATTAACGTTAATAATTTATTTTGCGCCATGGATAAGTCCGCCAAGAATAAACCCCAGGGAGCTTTAGGCTTTATATTCGTTACTTTACTGATTGATGTGGTAGGCTTAGGGATCATCATACCTGTACTGCCCAAACTGATTGAAAAATTGATCCACGCCGGGTTAAGCGAAGCTTCGTTGTATGCCGGCTTTTTAACGCTGGCCTATTCGGTAATGCAGTTCCTTTTTTCGCCAATGATAGGCAACCTGAGCGATAAGTATGGCCGCCGCCCGGTTTTGCTTTGTTCCTTACTGGGTTTTGGCATTGATTATTTGTTCCTTGCCTTTGCACCATCCATATGGTGGCTATTTTTAGGCCGGGCAATTGCAGGCATTACCGGCGCCAGCTTCACCACAGCATCGGCCTATATAGCCGATGTGAGTACTCCCGAAAAGCGCGCCCAAAACTTTGGTATGATTGGCGTTGCCTTTGGTCTTGGCTTTATCATTGGTCCGGCAATTGGCGGTGTGTTAGGTAAAATGGATGTTCAATATCCATTTTTCGCTGCCGCAGGTTTGGCCTTTTTGAACGCCCTCTATGGCTTCTTCATCCTGCCCGAATCGCTGGATGAGGCGCACCGCCGCCCCTTCGATATTAAAAGGGCAAACCCGCTTGGCTCATTGCTGCAGCTTAAAAAATATCCATCGGTTATGGGGTTGGCCCTGTCGCTTTTCCTGGTATATTTTGCCGGGCAGGCCGTACAAAACGTTTGGACATATTTTACTTTCGAAAAGTTTAAATGGGGCGAGGATACCGTTGGTTATTCTCTTGCCTTTATAGGCCTGATGATAGCGCTGGTACAGGGCGGTCTGATGCGCCTGATCCTGCCCAAACTGGGCATGGAACGTTGCATTTGGGTTGGCTTGCTGCTATATAGCATCGGCCTTATTCTTTTTGCTATGGCAACCCAGGGTTGGATGATGTTTGCCTTTATGGTGCCTTATGCCCTTGGCGGTATTGCAGGCCCCGCGTTGCAGGGCATCATGACCAACCAGGTACCCGCCAATGAACAGGGCGAACTTCAGGGTGGCCTAACCAGCCTCATGAGCCTGAGCGCCATTTTTGGCCCCTGGGTAATGACCACTTTATTTTATTATTTCACCAACGATAAAAGGCCCTTCTTTTTTCCGGGAGCCCCCTTTATTTTAGGTGCAATACTGATGTTGATAAGCGCGTTGCTTGCTATCCGTAATTTCAAAAACGTGAAGAAAACCTCAGCAAAGGATGTGGATGCCCTGGCAACCTTGCATTAAAAGCCAAAAGCAGAATGCACAAAGCTTAAAGCTTTGCTGTTGTTGGTATTGTTGTCATACGTGTTTGGAAGATGAAATTATTGGGAGATTAAACAGAAACCATGTCATTGCAAGTAGCCATCAGGGGAAATCCTGAAAAAACCGTGATGTTGTTTAAAATATATTTTAGGGGACGATGAGCGGGAGCCGCGTTAGGGATTGCAGTGAAAAGCCCGGAGCGTGGATTGGGCTTGCGCGGGAAAAGCGAGGACTTGTAATGGAAAGCCCGGGCCGCAGGCAACGCCCATATTGTAAAATTGATAGATAAACACCCTCAACCTGCCGTTGTTGGTGTTGTCGCAAACAATCATTTCGATCCTCATGTCTTAATAATATCATGAATGCACTATTGCCGGTCACAAAGTTGGTGATAACAACAGCGAAGAATAGCAAAAGCGCAAGTATAAATTAAATATCAAACTGTAAAACAGCCCATAATAAAACTTTTAATCAGCTTAAACCTTTATCATTATTAATGAGCGCCAAACCTAAAAAACATACCGCCGCCTTAGGATTTATTTTCGTAACGCTTTTTATTGATGTGCTTGGCTTAGGCATCATTATACCGGTAATGCCGTCGCTGCTCGAAAAACTGGGCAACATGGATGTAAGTACCGCTGCGCAATACAACGGTTATTTAACGTTCACCTACGCCTCCATGCAGTTCCTGTTTTCGTCGTTGCTGGGCAATTTAAGTGACAGGTACGGGCGCAGACCTGTATTGTTAGGTTCGCTTATTGGCTTTGGGATAGATTATATTTTTATGGCCTTCGCTCCTACTGTGGCCTGGTTATTTATCGGCCGTGCTATAGCAGGCTTTGCGGGTGCCAGTAATACCACAGCAACCGCTTACATTGCCGATATCAGTACAGGTAAAAACCGGGCGGCAAATTTTGGTTTGGTTGGGGCAGCATCCGGGCTTGGATTTATTATTGGTATAGGCACCGGGAGCTTTTTGGGTGCATTAAATGTGCGGTTCCCTTTTATGCTGGCGGCCGGTCTGGCCCTCCTGAATGCGGCGTATGGCTATTTTGTATTACCCGAATCATTAAATATCAAAAACCGCAGGCGTTTTGAATGGAAGAAGGCTAATCCCATTAGCTCATTACGCAGCCTGTCGCGATATAAATCCTTAACCGGATTGATCGGGGCATTTTCTTTGGTATACATTGCTCAAAAAGCTGTTGAATATGTACTGTCGTTTTATGTAACTGAAAAATTCGACTGGTCGCTGAAAAGTATTGGCTTTTTAGGGTTCTTCATCGGCATTGTACTGGTAGCCATACAGGGAGGGCTCATCAGGTTTACCATTCCAAAATTTGGACAGGAGAAAAACATTGTAGCCGGTTTACTATTCTATACCATCGGTTTAACCCTCATTGCTTTCGCCAACCAGGGTTGGATGATGTATGTGTTCATGGTACCTTATTGCCTTGGCGGTATTTCGGGCCCTTCACTTCAGGGTATGATTACCAGTACAGTATCAGCTAAAGAACAGGGCGAATTGCAGGGCTCACTGACCAGTATCAGTAGTTTAGCGGTGATCATCGGCCCCCTGTTAATGAGTTCGGTGTTTCATTTGTTCACCCATCGTAATACTTCAACCTATTTTCCGGGCGCTCCGTATATTTTGGGTGCTGTATTGATGCTGATAGCTGTTTTTTTAGCGATAAGAAGTTTTAAGAAAGCCAGGGTGACAGATTCAAAACAGGTGGAGGTGTTGCCGTAGGAACATGTAAATCCCACCCAAACCCTCCCCGGGAGGGAGGACTTTGAAAGTTCAAAAAAGTCTCCCCTACCGGGGGAGATTTAGAGGGGGCCGGGCTGAGCTAATCCAGCCCGCTTACCCCGCCTGATATCACGAATTTCATTACATCGGCAGCACTCTTATCCATCGGTTTTACTTTATCGGCAGCAATGATGATCACCTGCCCTGCAAACGAGTAGGAATACGGGAAGTATACAGCCACCTCGCCGGGCAACCCAATCTTTGCGAGGTCTTTCTGAACCAGGAAACCTATCTTTTTTAAACCAAACTCATTAACTTCAACCAGTACCGGCTCGTTGAACTTTTTCTCTTCGCCAACAAAGGCTTCTGTCAAATCTTTTATCGACGAATACAGGAACGCGAAGATGGGCAAACGTGCAAACCACCGCTTAAACCAGCCTTTAATGGGTTCGGTGATTACGTTGGTAACCAGTACCCCCATGATCATGATAACCACTACCACATTCAGGATCCCCAAACCCGGGATATACATGTGCTTCCCGGTTTTATCAACCCAAAGATCGCTCAGATTAAGCGCCTTATCAATGCTGGCCACCGCCCAGTACATCAGGAAAATAGCTGCGCCTACCGGTACAACCACCAACATCCCTTTTACAAAATACCTGAATAATGCCCGCGCTAACCTGTTCATTTTAAGCCCCTGATTTCTACTCGTAAAAGTACACTCTTTTAAATTGATACAAAATTGCAATCAAAAAGTGCGTTTCCATAGCGTAGAGGCACTTTTTCAATTTCAGAAACACCTCTATTTATCCCTTTTTGTCCCTTTTTTTATTTGGTTTTGTCCCTTTTTTAAAGCGGAAAATTAATGGCTGCCTAACAATTTGGGGATTATTTCAGCAACATTTAAACCTTGTTGCGCTAAAAGTGCAATCAGCGCAGTCTTAACTACATCGTAAGATTCATCTTTCAATTTTCCTAAAAGAAACTCTAAGGTTACTCCTTTTAAACGCTGCAAAGTAATTTTCTTCCCTAAAGCTTTTTCGGATTTAATAGATTCTAATTCATCTTTTAATTCTTGCAATTCTTCGCCTAAAACCTCTTGCCCTATCTTGACTACTTTTACAATTTCTAAAATCTCATTTATTTTAATGTTAATGCTTTGTGCTTCTTCTTCCGAAAAAGTATTGATTCTAAAATCATATCCCAAATCAGACCCATATTGGTAGAGGTGATATCGGATTTTATTCACTCCCATTATGTATTGTACTTTTTGTTCGTCCGTATAAAGGATGTCGCTTCCTATCTGAGATTTATTATTTATCAAATAATCCAAAAGTCGAGCGATACATAATATTTTTTCGTTTTTACCCAAAGTTTCAATTTCAGCAATAACCCTATTATGAAATGTTTCATCCCTTCCGTATGAATACTGTTTAATACCGTTTCCTGCGAAAAGGCGATATATTATGAATTCAGCTTTTTCTTTAGCAATCTCATCGAAACTAAAGTCTGGTTTAGGTATCTGGATGTATTCCATCGTAAAAGTGTATTAAGTGGTATTTTTTAATAAAAATAATGATTTTGACTGTTAGATTAAAGCCAATTCCGGGTAATGGCAAACATCCATCCCGGTTCCAGATTTTTTCTGAATTTTAAAAATACCTCTTCGTTGTGGTTGGGGAAATACCAAATAGCAGGTATTCTGTCAATTCGGTTTTCTTTCCAATGTATCGCTAATATGTGCAACTGACATCACCTCATATTTCTTTAAAGCGTTCCTAACTTTTTTCAAGTTGTATTTCATTTTCGATAAATTGTCTTGATAGTAATCTTTCAATTCCTCAATATCCCTAATTACGCATCTTTCATCGCTCAATAACATTTCATATTCAGTAGGCTCTTTCATAAATTAAACATTAACATCATTGACTGTTTTAGTAATGGTGAAATCTCTAAGTTGGTCTGGTGTCCAAATGACAAAATTGATATTATATTTCAATTCTCTAATCCGACCGATACATTCAATAATCATTGGATGAACAACTGCAAAAGCTTCATTAAAGCTTTTATGAGTATCAGGTAAAGTAATCTTGATGCGATCATCAACTACAGTTATCAAGTTGTTAAACGGCGGGGGTAATTCCTGATTTAAATACACCCTTATCATGTTTAAGTAGTTATTCATTTATAGGTTTGTCCAAAGTCTTTTGGTGTTTGATTAAAATAGGCAAATACTTTATCGGCAAACTCCTGCAATTTTAAAGATGTTTTATTGATATCCTTTATCCTCATTTTTATTTCATTTCGGGGGTCACCCATCTGATAATAAGTCAATATGGTTCTGGTGTTTTCGCCGTGAACAATTAAATCCATCTTTCCCTGAATTTCAAATTCTTCCGGGGTTATCCAATGGCCGGATAGTTTATTATAGAACCAACACCCCCGTTCACGGGCTTTATCCGCATTTACTTTCAGTTCCTTTTCAATTGTATCAAACATTCGTGCCATAATACAAAACTATGCTAATAATTTTAGTATTAAAAAGAAGTGTTGAAAATTTTTATATTTGGTTCACCTTATGACAAAAAAGATGATTCCGTTTGTATGCATTATTTTAGGTAGTATAATTACTGTTGTAGCCGCTTTTTTTGATTATAGGCAAAAACTTGAAGACCAAAAAGAACAATTAGATAATGAAATAAAAAGAAATCAGGAGTATCAAAATTTGTTGGGTAAAAGCAATGCGTTAATGGAAAAAAGTAATAATATCATAACCACTCAACAAACTGTTATAGATACTTCCAAGAAAATAATTGATCTTCAAAATCAGCTAAATTTAAAAAATGAGGAAATACAAAAGCTACAAGAGAACACGCTAAACAACATTACTGGAGGTAAAAACATTCCGATTCTTTATATAAAAGCCACAGGAAGTGAGTTTTTATTAAAAATAATCAACGATTCTGATTTACCGTTGAGGGGTGTCTCTGTTGAATACGTTAAAATAATTCATGATTTATTCACTCCCTCAGGTAATCGAACTTCATCCGGACCTCCTAACGCAACTCAAGATCAAAAAAAAGTTATCGGAGATATGGCAATTCGCTCATCGGATATTGTGACCAATGAATCTTTGGGTGACGGTTATAAACATATAACTTATATTTATGTCGTAAAATGGCTATTAGGCAGTTATAAAGGCCAGTTTGAAATCCTTGATGACAAAAAAACTGTACAGGTAAAAAACAGCTATGTTATAGCTTATAAACCACAAATAGACATATCTGAGTCAATAATGATTAACGGAGAGTATCCTGATTTTAGTCACGCAGTATATCTGCCTTACTAACTCATCTTATTCATTTGAGATAAAGGTTCAATCCGTATGAAAGTATGCTCAGACAATTTTCAATTGATATTAAATCAGAGCAACATTTCTTATGAGTAATTTTTGGATTGACACCACTACCATTGCTTGTGCATCTGTTTTAGGATTTCTTTCGATTGTTGACAGCATAACGAAAGCTTCTTATAAAAATTCTAACAAAAATTGGAAATGGCTTTTAGACAGCCTCAAGAAATTAAAAGTAAAACTTCCCATTTTTCTAACCACCTGCGCTATTGGGCTATTCGTAAATAAACTCAAATACAACAATATAAAACGTGATAGTGATATCGCTAAAGCGGAATATGAACAAGGTTTAAACAAAAGAGATTCGGTCAATCAGATACGATTCAATGAAAGCCTTGTTAAGGCATCAGGTGCTGCTTCCGCTGCCAATGCTGAAACAATGGCAAAATATTACCTAAAATACGATTCTGTACAACATATAGTTGAAAGAATCGTAAAGGATTCATCAAAAAAGAACGTAATAACGCAAACATATACCGACGCCTTGCCTGACTTAGATATCAGTGATATCAAATTAATTAAAAGCAGAAACGATACATTAGAATTTAAAATCAACATAACTTGCAAAAAAACGGCTATCAAGCAACTTAACTTGAGTTGTCAATTACTTTTGTTAAAAGGCAGAAATTTCACATTCTGTCCTCCAATTAAACGTTTTATGCCGAAAGACCTCGATCTGAGCAGTAACACAACCTATCAAATAGATTATGTCAACATAAACTCATTAAAAAATATTCTTCAAGCTTTCTTCCATATTTACGGCTCGTACTTATATAAGAACGAAAAGTTTCCTGTCGACTATATTTTATCTTATAACTTTCGTGAAAATATTTACGGATTTCCAGACGGGAAAGAAAGTTTAGTAAAAATATTTAATCAGTTCCCATAATTACTATACTTCCTATTAGATTTAATCACACCCATTACTGTACTGATTACGCCAGATAGGACTTCTAATATCTTAGTTAGTTTTATCATCTTCTTTTTGATTGTTTTTAATCGCTTTTGAGGGGATAAAGCTTCCCAACTGTTTTACAATATAACTCCATATTTTGGTGTTGGTTATCACCTCGATATTCTCCACAATACTCTTAAATTCCCTGAATGAGATAAGCGAAGTGAATATCAGCATCACCTTAATTAAGTCCCCGGTGATGTTGTGCTGCACTACGTAAGCGCAAATGATACCCAACATATAGGCAAACATTTTTTCGGTAGTTACTCCTATCTTTTTTGCGGTCACCGGAACACCTGTTTTAAATGATTTCCAAATACCAGTTATCATATCCGCAACCAATAAAAACAGCGTAACCGCTATCATTTCATAAGTTGGTAATAGGTAGGTACAGAAAACAAAAAGTATAAGTTTCCAGAGGTTAGCCCAAATGAATTTTAGGAGTGCAGGTAAGGTATTTTGAACTATAGTTAGTAGCGTATAAATAGGTTTCATAGTTTAGGTTTTATAAAATAAATCGGCTTCATCTTTACGCCTCTTTACCAGTGTTGTGTTTATTTTGCCCCCGGCTTTATTCCACATAGCAAAAGCAACCCGGATTAAATCAGGTGAAGCCCCGCTATTAATTCGTTTAACCAAAGTTGATTTTGCAAATCCCGCTGTACCGATATTATAAGCCAGAGATACCAGAGCATTAAATTGATTCTGATTGAGAGGTATAATGATAGCAGCGGTAACGGCCTTTTCAAATCGTTGAACCACATTCAGAAAAAGATCATCACATTGCGCCTGTGTGATTTTATCACCTTCTTTTACTGGTTTACCATTCTGGAAATATGTACAACCTATACCGATAGTCCAAACACCTACAACATCTTTGTAAGCATGAAGGATAACCCCTTCATGCTCTTTTATAAATCCCAACCCTTCTTTATCAATTTTCACGTTGATAAATATTAGGCATTAGCAGGTATTAGAAATCCTAAATTTTACTTCTTTTTCACTCTAACCGACCATTTTCCAATTTTAACAATTAGGTCAAATTTTAATCCTTTTAAAAATATATAGGCTAAATAAATATATTGCATACAGGTTTTTTTCATTTTAATATTAAGGACTATTCCCTAACTACCCTGTATATATAGAACCCGATAACAAGTTTACTTTAGAGTGAAAAAAAATCCATTATTGAAACTCCGGGGTAAATTGAACATCAAATAATGTTAAAGCCGTATCTATATTATCATCAGTTGGGATAATACAACTATTAGCCTCCCTGAACTGGTTGAAGGATACCACAAATACACAACCCGCTACCCTATCCACATTACCGTTACTGAATTTCTGAATATTTACATTTTCGTTGATTTCATAATCTACATCGTACTGGTATTGATTAGCAAAAAATGTTACCATATCATCAGCAATCAGGTTCATATCTGACCAGATACTGATTTCAGCATTAGCTATGTTTGGGTCAAATAAATCAGCTAATGTGATTTCAAATTGGTGTACCACATTCTTATCCTGAATATTTTGAGTTACATACTCGATGTGTGCAACCGGATAAACGATGTTGGAATCAGCGTTAAAATTGAACTCATTGCCTGTACTTACTGTATGAATCTGGTTATGACTGGTGAAGAAATCAGCAATTAATTTAATATATTGGTTTATGGATATCATTAAAATATCCTCCTTCTGTAATATCCTGTTTTATATACTGATGCTTTATAGGCTGCTTCATGATCGAATGTATCATCTGAAATATAAATACCCGTAAAGCTAAGTGTACTATCTTTGTCACTAACACAATTGGTATCAGTTTCGGGGTCTTCATCAGTTTTGATATAATCAATCAATCGCTTTTTATAAGCATCCTTTTTAGCCAAATAGGTACTTCTTAAAGCATCTATATCGCTTTTATCTGCTGTTGAAGCATTATCATCATTAAGTTTTTGTACCCCCTTGTTTGATACTTTGTAATGCAGCGGATTTAAGCTATAAAGCATTGAACCGTAAAGCATAAACGGCTTAATATATCGCAACAATTCAGTATCTAAATCAGGAATAGTGTAACCTGATATAGTAGTAGCTGATACAATTTCATTATTAAGCCTTTTGTAAACAGGTGTACTTATCAGGGGTTCAACTTCCAACTCCTGAAACTCCAAAATAGCCTGACCTAATATCTTTTCATCAACATTGCTTTGTATGATGCTATTTTCTTTCAGGTAATCAACCGATATAAATGTAATCTGCCTCATTATTGGCTATCTCCTTTCCTAATCACTCTCACTTTATTCCAATAATGTCTGCACTGGTTTTCAGCCTGTTGGGTTGCAGTATTAAACCACCATCCCCCGGCGTGTTGAAATACATCGTAACCGAATATTTCACTCATTTTCTGAATTTCAGAACGGGTATATAGCCTGTCAAAATCGATTAGCTGTTTGCAGAAATCCCTACTGGTTTTAAGCAGCGGTTTACCCGCTACTTCCGGCCTCTTTTTGTACTCATAAAGCACCTCTACAGTACGGGGATTTACAGCCTTTACAGGCGCACTTTGTACGCTATCACCTGTTACTTTAGATGTAATTAAATTAGCATCTGTAAGGGTTGTAATACGTTGTGACAGGTCATCAGTTGTTATACTGATACCCAAATCTTTTTTGATACCTGCTTTAATTTCTGATAAGCTTTTACCATTGATCGGGGTTTTGATAAGATAGTTTTCAATGTCTTTATCATCATCAAATTGCAGATCAATCTTTTTAAATTGCTCAAATGATTGGGCCTCAAATTCCTGTTTTGTTAACAGGGTATAATTTGCCCGGTGGCTACCCAAATGCTTTATTTTATCAAAATCTTCTGCTTTTAGAATCCTACCATTTTTATATTTATCGGTATCTTCTGATTCGGCTTCAAAGTTGGCCGGGGCTGTATCTGGTTTGGTAATCGTTAAAAGCTTTTGGCCTTCACCTCCGGGTAATGGCGATCTATTATCCAATGAACGTAATTCATCAATAGTCAAAACCTTTTCACGTGTGGCATCCGACAATTCAGTCATTAAAAGATTAGACTTATCTTTGAACTCGATAGCAGGTAATCCGGCATCAGCCAAAAGCTTGTTAAAGGCACTTTCAATAATATTTCGGTTGTCTTTGACATAAATATTTTTGAAAAGCTGATAAGCCTTTTCAATCTCCTGACCGTTACCGCCTAATGAACCGCCTTCCTGATTTTCAATACCAAAAAGTATTCTACTGGTAGCCTGATGTGCAGTTAGGATATCTTCAATGTTGGCTTTGCGGGCAAAATCTAATTTATCTGAGTAATCAGTTGAGGATATATTATCTACCTGCAAACCCTTCTCAGAACCCATATCATTGTAATTGACAAGGAACTTCTTACCGGAGGCACCGGAATAATCAGTACTTAATTTTCGTTCAAAAGTCTTTATCTGCTCTTCTGTTGGAGTACCCTTGAAAAAGCTTAAAATTACTGAGGGACTAAAACCGTCTTCAAGGTTATTTTTAATGAAATCCTGCAAAAGAATCTCACTAACCATACTGGTAATAGCTGGTTGATATGACGCTTCTGCATACACATTATTAGCAGATGGTACATAACCCTGAAACATGAACACCTTAGATTTTTTATCGGGGTTATTACCTTTTATCCATCTATCATAGCTTAAAACACTACGTTTTTGCTGCCAATCCGGGCAAATCCAAAACTTAGTTTTAGCATAATTACACCGCATATAGTTTGCGGGGATGTGGTTAAAGTAAAGAGGTTTGTTATTTAGAACATCATATTGAATTTCTAAAATGAAAGTATTGAAGATGATATAATCCTGTACACATTTTCTAACCACCTCTTCAAACGAATCAACCGGATTAATATCAAAATCAGCAGGTTTACCAGTTTCTTTAATTACAATACCATCACCTAAAATGTAATTAGCTTTTGAAAGTGCAATTGATCGGTGAAGCGGTACTTCTGCTAAAAGGCTTAAAAGGAAATTTGGGTACAGGTTATCATCACCATACCTCACAAAATTTTCATCGGTAGTACCCTGTCTTAATTCTTTCGGTAACGGAGTTATTGATCTACTAAAATTGATTACAGATGTTTTAAATTTATTTTCATCACTCTGCACTAAATCTTTACTCATTAATAAATTATATATTCATTGGTATCTGTATTTGGTGGTGTAACATATTCTGTAACTTCTAAATCTTTGATTAAAAGTTTACCTGATTCTATCACTTCATCAGTTAAAGAAATCAAGACAGAATAGGTGTAATAGCCTGTAGGCATATCATCAAATACTGAGGTGGCAATCAGATATAAATCATATCTTTCAGGTGCAGGTGAATTGTTCACAGGCAGTGTAAAGCTGTATTCAAACCTTGAAGCATCATTTTTTAACTTAACTACATAGGCAGTATCGGCTGCCCCGGTGGTTTCGGTTAAGGTTAAAAGGATTCGTTGAACAGGTTTTGATTTATCGATTACCAACATTTGTTTTTGATAAATATTAGCCTCCCGGATATTTAAGGCAATAAAAAACCTCCACCGGAATTGGCAGAGGTTGAATAATTCTTATGAGCAAAGAATTACAGAGCAACTATTGAGTTGATGATTGTAGGGTCTACGATTTGAAGTTCTTCGACATCAGAACCTGCTAAGGTTAATACTCTACCATTTGCAGAAGTTGACACCTCTGTTGCTATAGTCTTTAATTGCAGTTGGCCGTTTAAGCCCATCGCTAACCAAGTACCATTTTTCAACCGAATAAGAGCAGCGACAGGGTTTGAAAACAGATTTTCTACTGCTGATTTTGCTGCTATAGAACCTACGTTAGCCAAAGTGAAAGTAAGTTGTTTCTGGATATCAAAACTGCCATTGTCATTGTAGGTATAATCACTTTTAAGGGAGTTCTGATCCTTAACTGCGCCGTATTTAACGAATTTAGTTGAAGCTGATGCTGCTAAATTGATAGCAGAAATAGTACCACCAGATGAAACAGAGTAAACATCTGTAGTACCTGATATGATAGCTAAATCACTGTACGCAATCAGATAAACATCATCACGTAACCCCGTTTTAGTATTCTTACCGCACTCACGAGCCAAAAGAGTTAATGAATTACAAGCCATTTTTTATTAATATTTAATTAAGGTTTAAAAGAGGCTAACCGAATAGTTAGCCCCTTTCAATATTATTCTTAGGCTACCTGAGCGTAAGCGATTTCACCGTTTAATAAGGTTGCAGTACCTAATGAGTATCTAAAGTCTATATACAATTTTTCAGTTTCCGGGCTAAAGTATTTCTTAGCATTTGCAGCGTCTTCTGATAAATCAGTTCCCGCAATTAATCGGGTGATTCTTGCAAAAACTACAGTACCAGTACCAACTAAACCTTCAACTACTTCCATTTTACAATCAGTGCCGAACAATATTTTATCGGCTGTAGGAACATAAAGGTTGAGTGCAGCCAAGGCAGCGATATACAACTGATATTCTGACTTAGAGATAAACAGTCTGAAGTCTGGTTGGGTTCTAACCTCAACTTTACAAGCTAAAAAGCCATTTTGCAATTTGTTGATGATAGAAGTACCAGTGGTTGCCCCCGAAAGGTTAACAGCGGGGCCGGTTGCACCAGATACTTTCATGTTCTTTAAAAAGCCGTCAAAACGGTTTAAGTTCACAGAAGTACCAGTACCCGGTAAAGAGGTATCACCACGCCAAATAGCGGTTTCGTTAACGCTTGAAATAGCAAGGGCTTGTTGATCTGCTAAGAACTGAGAAAAGGCTGCATCATCGTAGAACTGTCCTTTGAATTTTGCTTTAACTTCTTCTACAGTCCACTTGTTAGTAAGCTGACGGTTTGACCAATCAGTTTGAGATTTAATCTCTTTAGGTTCAATAACACCTTGATCTAAAATCATACCACCGTTCGGGGTACGACCGTCTACAGAGCCATCTTGTAAAACAATGTTTACGTCACTTAATTGAATTGCTTGCTTACCTTTTACGTTGGTAAGTAATGAGCCATTTTCGGCCAGAATAGACAAAGTACTCGCACCCAAAATTGATTTGGTTACAAACTCTGTTGATTGTATGTTATGGAGAAGTTGACCACCTTATTCCGGGCCAAACTGACCAGGGCAATGTGCTGACTTTGGGGTTGCAGCAGGTGCTATATTAGCGTTGTCAAAAGTAGTGATTTAATAATCATTT
>Ga0157372_10003702_pt1 | contig 16428 bp, 15 predicted proteins | sample C55metaG_FD_115307 | JGI IMG/M metagenome (GOLD analysis project Ga0157372, IMG submission 115307) | Corn rhizosphere microbial communities from Kellogg Biological Station, Michigan, USA - C5-5 metaG | ecosystem: Host-associated > Plants > Roots > Rhizosphere > Soil | place: USA: Michigan... | reverse complement strand
GTTCCACTTCACGCTCGTGCAGAACGTCAAGCGAGATCCGTTCGAGCAGGGGGTCGGCATCGATCAGAAGTCTGCCATGAGCCTCGGCGGTGCACTCGGGGGGCCGGCGACGGCGTTCCAATACGACTGGAACATGCTCCCGATCGGGCAGCAGCTCTGGTTGCAGGAGCTCATGTCGTACAAGACGTACCCGCCGCTGCAGGCGCCTGAAGCGTACAACCTCGACGGGATCATCGCGGAAGTGAAGAAGGGCACGAGCAGTCACCCCAGCGACTAGTCGGCCGCTGCTGGTCATCGCGCGAGGTGCCTGGGAAGCGCGGCTTCCCAGGCACCTTTCTCGTCGAGGAGGATCGTCGTCGATGCGAGGTGGCGCATCGGAGTACGCGCGGCAATGCTTCACTGGCCGCCGCAATCCACCAGTCGCCCATCACCGATGAAGAACGTCATCCGAGCAGGCGCCGACACGCTGACAGGCCGCGCCGCCGTGAAGTGAGGAGCTCGCTCCGCGAGATCGCGCTCCTCTTCCTCAAGCTCGGCACGATCGCCTTCGGCGGGCCGGCGGCGCACATCGCGATGATGGAGGACGAGGTCGTGCGCCGGCGCCGCTGGCTCACGCACGAGGAGTTTCTCGACTACCTCGGCGCGACGAACCTGATCCCGGGACCCAACTCGACGGAGCTGGCGATCCACATCGGGCATGCCCGCGCGGGATGGCCCGGACTGCTCGTCGCCGGCGCGTGCTTCATCCTGCCGGCCACGCTGATCGTCGGCGCGATCGCGTGGGCGTACGTGCGATTCGGCGCGCTGCCGGCGGCGGTCGGGATTCTCTACGGCGTGAAGCCGGTGGTCATCGCCGTCGTGGTGCAGGCGCTGCTGGGGCTCGGGCGTGCGGCGCTCAAGACGCGCGGGCTGATCGTCCTCGCCGTCGTAGCCGTCATCGCGGCGAGCGTCGGGGTGAACGAGCTGGCGATCCTGTTCGTCGCGGGGGCGGTGGTCGTGGCGGCGCGCGGTCTCGGCGGCACGCTTCGAAGCGAAGCGACGGGAGTGGGTGGTCTGCTCGCCGGGTCGCTCACGACGCAGGCCGCGACGACGGCGCTGGCCGCGCCGTTCGGGCTGTGGCCGATGCTCACCGTCTTCCTCAAGATCGGCTCCGTGCTGTTCGGGAGCGGCTACGTGCTGCTCGCCTTCCTTCGCGCGGACTTCGTCGAGCGGCTGCACTGGCTCACCGAGCGCCAATTGCTCGACGCGGTCGCCGTCGGGCAGGTGACGCCAGGCCCGGTGTTCACGACGGCGACGTTCATCGGCTACGTGCTGGGCGGCGCGCCGGGTGCGGGGGTCGCGACGATCGGGATCTTCCTCCCTGCGTTCGTCTTCGTGGCGCTGAGCGGCATGGTGCTGCCGCGCATCCGGCATTCGCCGACGGCGCGGGCCGTGCTCGACGGGGTGAATGTCGCGTCGCTCGCGCTCATGGCGGTGGTGACGGCGCAGCTCGCGCGCGCGGCGGTCGTCGACTGGACGACACTGGTGTGCGCGGTGATCGCCGCGGTGCTGCTCTTCCGCTGGAAGATCAATGCCGCCTGGCTGGTGCTTGCCGGTGCCGCGATCGGGATGGTGGCGTCGGCCCGCTGACGCGCGGCCCGACGAGGACCGATACCCTCGTCACCCTGCGCGCGTGTAGCGACGTCCACGCCACTGCCGTCGCCGTTGCACCGTGGACAGCAGGATGCGCACGACGGCGAGAGGATCGGCGAGCCAGGAGAGCCAGAAGGGCGCGCCCGGCTGCTCGTACGAATGCGAGAGCGGCCGGAGCAGCAGCAGACGAATGGCGAGCAACAGGCCGTTCACCGCGACGAGCGCGCGAGCGGCCGGTGTCAGCGTGGACGTCCACGCGACGGCGCCGAGCAGCGCGAGCATGGGCAGGGGAAGTCCCTGCACGGCGACGAGGAAGAGCACGTCCGGCCATTGACGCGTTGCCCTGGTGGCTTGACGGAGATCGAGCGAGCGTCCCCACTCGCGCCACATCTCAGCGGCCGAGGCATAGGCGCGGACGAGGAAGAGTCGCGAGCCATCGAGGAAGCCGACGCGTTCACCGCGCCGCGCGAGATGTCGGGCGAGGGTGACGTCGTCGGCGAACGATTCGCGGGCAGGGGCGTAGCCGCCGTGCCGAAGCAGCACGTCGCGCCGGGCGAGGAAGCACTGGCCGTTCGCGATGAGGCGCTCGGGATCCCGCTCGCTCCCCGCCGTGCCGCCGCGATAGACGAGCGTGAGGAGCAGGGCGGGCTGCACGAGCTGCTCCCACGCGCTCTGCGCCGCGAACCGTGGCGAGAACGAGACGACGGAGTATCCCGCCTCTCGCGCGGCGGCCACGACGCCGGCGACGAGCCCCGGTCGCGGCTCGACGTCGGCATCGATCCCCAGCACCCACTCGCCGCGCGCGGCGTGCAGGCCCTGCTCGAGCGCCCAGACCTTCCCCACCCAGTCCGTCGGCCGTGCATCGTCGGTGATCAGCCGAATGCGTGGATCGCGCGCTGCGGCGTCGGCGACCAGCGCGTGCGTGCCGTCCGTCGAGCCGCTGTCGACGATCAGCACCTCGAGCAGCGGGCGCGTCTGCGCACGCAGGCCGGCGAGGCAGGGTCCGATGCGCTTCGCCTCGTTCAACGTCGGCACGATCACGGTCACCGTGGTGTCCGTGAGCTCGGCGAGGTGTGGCGGGGCCGGCGCGCGACGATTGCGGCCCGGCCAGAGGCGCGTGACCAGGACGACGAGCGCAACGCTCTGCGCGACCAGGAGCGCGCCGACTAGCATCGTGCGTGCATGCGCGGCGCTACGCGGCGGGTACGAGGCACTCGGGCAGCGTCGTGGACGACAAGGGCGCGGAGCAGGGTGAGCCGTGCGACACGGAGCGTCCTCGGCGGTGGATTGTGATTTGCACCTTATGTAACGCAGGGGGTGAACCGCGATGGCCGCCGAGTCACAAAAAGCGATCCATGCATCGCTCGCCGCGAACGTGGCGATCGCGACACGAAGTTCATCGTCGGCTCGATCCGACGTGGAGCTACGTCGTGCTCGCGGTGTCGGCGGTGTTCGACGGAGGATCGTTCGTCGTCGGGATGCGGCAGTTCCGTCGCCACATGCGGGCGCCGGGCTACTGGCGAGCGGTGCGGCGGAGCAAGGATCCGTCGCTGTTCAGCGTCGTGCTGGAGGACGTCGCCGACCTGCTCGGGCTGGCGATCGCGTTCGTCGGCGTGTTCCTGAGCCATCGGTTGCAGATGCCGATCCTCGACGGCGTCGCGTCGATCGCGATCGGGCTCGTGCTCGGCGCGATCGCGACCATTCTCCTCGTCGAGACGCACGGTCTGCTCGTCGGGGAGGCGGCGAGCCCGGAGCTCATCGAGGCGATCCACCGCACGGTGCTGGAGGAAGACGGCGTGGTGGCCGCGTCACGTCCGGCATCGCTGCACGTCGGTCCGCAGGACATCGTCGTCGCGCTGCACGTCGAGTTCGCGCATGGGCTCACCGCGGACCAGGTCGCGGAGAGCGCCGTGGGGCTGGACGAGCGGTTGCGGCACCGCTATCCGGCGATCCGGCGCGTGTTCGTGCAACCCACGCCGCACGTGACGGCCATGCGGGAAACTCCTGACAGAGTTTCGGGGGTTTGGATGACCGAGGGGGCCGCCCGGGAGACGTAACTTCTCTCGCCCCGATCATCGATCGGGTCGGTCCTCCTCCCTCCGTCGCGAATCCACCCTGGTGCGTCCTCCCTCCCCACGCACGTTCGTCCCCAAGCTCGCCACGACGCTCGAGCACTACTCCCGCGAACAGTTCGTTCGCGATCTCATCGCGGGCGTCATCGTCGGCATCGTCGCCCTCCCGCTCTCGATCGCCTTCGCCATCGCCAGCGGCGTCACCCCCGATCGGGGCCTGTACACGGCGATCGTCGCCGGATTCGTGATCTCGGCGCTCGGCGGCTCGCGCGTCCAGGTCGGCGGACCGACGGGGGCGTTCGTCGTGATCGTGTACGGCATCGTGCAGCAGTACGGGCTCGAGGGGCTGACGATCGCGACGCTGATGGCCGGCGTGATCCTCATCGGCTTCGGCCTCGCGCGGTTCGGCGCGGCGATCCGGTTCATCCCGCACCCGGTGATCACCGGGTTCACGTCGGGGATCGCGGTGATCATCGCGAGCGGCGAGATCAAGGATGCGTTCGGCCTGCGGATGGGGGCGGTGCCGGCGGACTTCGTCGAGCGATTCCACGTGTTCGCGCAGCACTTCGGGACGATTCATTGGGGTGCAACCAGCGTCACCGCACTCACCGTCGCGATCATCATGCTGTGGCCGAAGGTGAGTCGACGGATCCCGGGTCCGCTCGTCGCGCTGCTCGTCGGGACGGTCGTCGCGCAGCTGGCACACCTCGACGTCGAGACGATCGGCAGCCGGTTCGGCGCGCTGGCCGCGCAGCTGCCGCATCCCGTCGTGCCGCACGTGTCGTACGCCGACGCGCTGCGCCTCGTACGTCCCGCGTTCACGATTGCCCTCCTCGGCGCGATCGAGTCGCTCCTCTCGGCCGTGGTGTCGGACGGGATGATCGGGGGGCAGCATCGCTCGAACATGGAGCTCGTCGCGCAGGGGGTGGCGAACATCGCGTCGCCGCTGTTCGGCGGCATCCCGGCGACAGGCGCGATCGCGCGGACGGCGACGAACGTCAAGAATGGTGGACGCACTCCGGTCGCCGGGATGATGCACGCGGTCACCGTGCTGCTCGTCACTCTCTTCTTCGGGCGCTGGGTTGGGCTCATCCCGATGTCGGCGCTCGCCGGCATCCTGCTCGTCGTCGCCTACCAGATGAGCGAGTGGCGCGTGTTCCGCGCCGAGCTGACGTCGCCGAGGAGCGACGTGATCGTGCTGCTGGCGACGTTCGGGCTGACCGTGTTCGTCGATCTCACCGTGGCGATCGAGGTCGGGATGGTGCTCGCCGCGTTCCTGTTCATGCGCCGCATGGCCAGTCTCGCCGAGGTGAGCCAGGTCTCGCCGGAGGCGCTCGCGGAGGAAGCGGGTGACGAGCTGCGCACGCAGCCCGTGCCGCGCGGCGTGGACGTCTACGAGATCAACGGGCCCTTCTTCTTCGGGGCGGCGGAGACGTTCAAGGACACGCTGGCTCGCGTGGCCGGGAAGCCGAAGGTGCTGATCCTCCGGATGCGGCACGTACCGGCGATCGATGCGACGGGACTGCACGCGCTGAAGGACGTCGTGCATCGCAGCCGGCGCGATGGCACCACCGTGCTCCTGTGCGAGGTGCAGCCGCAGCCGCTGCAGGCGCTGCAGCGCTCGGTGCTGATCGAGGAGATCGGCGAGGCGCGGATCCTCCCGACGCTCGAGGACGCGATCGCGCGCGCGAGCGAGGAGCTCGACGCTCGCCGGCTCGGCGGCACGAGCGGGCACGCTCCACTCGTCGCGTAGCGCCCCGCGGATCGACCGCGTCGGCTAGGGCGCCTTCAACTCCGGTCGTGGCGGCGAGGCGATGTACGCCGCCGGAAGCTCACCCGTGAGCGCACCGAACCATGTCCGGATCGACGCGATCTGCGCCGGCGTGAGCTCACGGCCGAGCTGATGTCGGCCCATGAGCAGGATCGCCGAGTCGAGCGAGGCGACCGCGCCGTCGTGGAAGTAGGGAGCGGTCTTCTCGACGTTCCGTAGCGACGGCACCTTGAAGACGTACAGGTCGCTCGGCTTGTGGGTGACTACGATGCGGCCGCTGTCCTTCAGCGCCGGCCATGGCCTGACCAGGCCGAGCTTCTGGAAGCTCTGCCCGCCGACGTACGGTCCCGCGTGGCAGCTCGAGCAGCCGAGGCGGACGAAGGTGGTGAAGCCGCGCAGCTCGGCGGGCGAGAGCGCGGTCGCGTCACCTTCCAGGTAGCGGTCCCACCGTGACGGCGTGACGAGTCCTCGCTCGAACGCGCCGATGGCGTGGCCGACATTGTCGTACGTGATGGGCTGCTTCTCTCCCGGAAACGCCACGGCGAATGCCTGGACGTACTCGGGCGAAGCACGGAGATGGGCGAGCACGGCTTTCGGGTCGGGCATCGCCATCTCGCCGGGGTTGAGGATCGGGCCTTTCGCCTGCTCTTCCACCGTGGCGGCGCGGCCATCCCAGAACTGCGCGATCTGGCCGGCCGCGTTGTAGACCGACGGCGCGTTGCGGTCGCCCGCGTGACCGAGGTCGCCGAAGCTGACGCGGCGCCCGTCCGCGCCGTACGCGTTGAGCCCGTGGCAGCTGTTGCACGACACGTCGTGTCCACTCGAGAGCAGTGGCTCGTGGAACAGCTTCCGCCCGAGCGCGACCTGCTCGGATGTCGTCGCGACGCCGGGCGCGGCCATGACGCGCGGCAGCGGCGCGAACAGCGCGAGCTCGGCTTTGCTCGGCGGCGCGCTGGACAACGCGACCTCGCCGGCGGCGGTGTGCGCCCTGGCGGCGGGGTGCTCAGTCTTCTCACGGCACGCCAGGCTCACGATGAGCGCGAGACAGAGCGCGCTGACGTGTGTGGGTTTCATGGCCAATCACTCCCTTTCGACGAATCGACTGCGGGCGATGCTGGCGCATCGTACGGCGTCGTGCCGTTCCGGCAATTGGACCAAGGGCGCCACCCTTGGGACCTTGGTCCACGCGGCGCCGTGCAACGCATCGGTCTACCATGCGCCTCCGCGCGCTCCCGTGAGCGGGCGCGAAGCGCAGTGGGCAACGAGTGCGAGGTACGGGATGATGGGCACCACGAAGCGCGATCGGCGCACGCTGATCGTCGCCGCGGTCGGCTGTATGCTGAGCGCGACCGTGACACACGTGACGTACGCGCAACGGGCCGAGACGGACGCGGCGCGCGCCGACCGGCAGAGCAAGGAAGAGGCGAGCCTGGCGAAGCAGTCGCAGAACCCCGTGGCGAACCTGGTCTCGCTGCCGCTGCAGTACAACTACTACACGGGCGGTGGACTGGGCTCCGCGAGCGAGATGGTGCTCAACGTCCAGCCGGTGCTGCCGCTGTCGATCGGGAAGAGCTGGTTGATCGTGTCGCGCACGATCGTGCCCTTCGTGAGCATTCCCGTTCCTGCGGGCAGCACCGTGATCGGCGGCAATCCACTCCTCACGCCGCAGCTCGGCGGCATCGCCGACATCCAGGAGCAGGCGTACTTCACGAGCAGCACGCCGGGGAAGTGGACGTGGGCGGCCGGCCCGGTGTTCTCCTTTCCCACGGCGACCAACCGGCTGGCGCGCACGGGGCAGTGGGGACTCGGCCCCACGGCCGTCGTGCTCACGATGCCGGGGCCGTGGGTGATCGGCACGCTGGTGAACAACCTCTGGCGCATCGGGGGCGACGCGAACGGGCACGTGCTGAACACGTTCACCCTGCAGCCGTTCATCAACTACAACCTGCCGCATGCGTGGGCGATCTCCACGGCGCCGCTGATCACCTCGGACTGGAGCGCGCGATCGGGTGACCGATGGACGGTGCCCGTCGGTCTGGGCGTCTCGAAGATCGCGCGCGTCGCGGAACAGCCGCTGAACCTCCAGCTCCAGTACTACCACAACGTCAGCCATCCCGATCTCGCCGGCAGCGAACAGCTCCGGCTGAGTGTGGCCGCTCTCTGGCCGACGGCGGCGTCGACGGCGCAGCGGAAGAAGGACGAGCAAGCGGCAAAGGCGAAGGAACGGCAACGCGAACGGAAGAGCCGCCAAGGTAGCAGCCACTAGCGATGGGCGAGTGGTCGACACGAAGGTGAGGTCGCGGTATTGGTAGGATCGGTGGGAGCGGCACGCAGACGAGGCGCTCTCTCGTCATCCACCTTCCGCACGGGAGGATTGCCGTGGCGACGGTCAATGGCATCGCGATCCCCGACAGTCGGCTCTGCCGCGAGATCACGGAGCTCGTGCGCGACGTGGAATCGGACCTGCTCTTCAACCACTCGAGCAGGGTCTTCTATTTCGGGGCCCTCACCGGCCAGCGTCGCACGCTTCGCGTCGACCACGAGCTGCTGTACGCCGGCGCGATGTTCCACGACCTGGGCCTGATGCCCGAGCACAGCAGCCGAACCGATCGGTTCGAGGTCGACGGCGCGAATGCGGCGCGCAGCTTCCTGTCGGCGCGGGGTATCTCGCCGGCGGACATCGAGCTGGTCTGGATGGCGGTCGCGCTGCACACCACGCCGGGCATCCCGGTGCACATGCATCCACTCGTCGCAATGCTCAGCGCGGGAATCCGGCTGGACGTGGTAGGCATCGGCTACGAGGAGCTCCCGGACGCGCACCGCGAGGCGGTCGTCGCGGCGTATCCGCGCACGCCGCAGTTCGCGGAGGAGATCATCCAGGCTTTCTACGACGGGATCAAGCACAAGCCGGAGACGGCGTACGGGACGATCAACGCCGACGTGCTGGCCGAGAAGGATCCGCACTATCAGCGTGGCAACTACTGCAGCGCGATCCGTGGGTCGCGGTGGGGGAGGTGACCGGCGGCGTGACGGTGCGCCTCAGCGGCTGATGGTCGGCACGCGCGCCTCCTGACTACACGGCGGGCGGTGTCCAGCGTCGCAACGGCGTCTCGTGCTCGTACGCGCCCGGCGAGGGATGGGTGATCAGCTCGATGATCGTCCCCCACGGCGTTCTCGCGTAGCAGTACGCATTCCCCGGCCCGGCCTCTACCCCGATGGTCGGCGCGGGCGCCGCCACGAGCTCGCCTCCGGCCGCGATGAATCGTTCGACGGCGGCGTCGATGTCGTCGACGTACACGCTGAAATGCTGAAGGCCAAGATCGCTTGGTCGCGCGGGCGGCTGCTGATGCGGGCTCTGCACCTCGAAGAGCTCGATCCCTGGACCGTTGGCGACCCGCAGCATGCGCATCGCGACGAGGCTGGTGCCGGCCACCAGATCGAGCTGTCGTTCGACCATCGCCCCCTTTATCGGCGCCTGATCGCGCTTCAGGTCATCGAAGATCGGCTTCGCGCCCAACGCCGCCTCGAGGAAGCGCGATGCGTCGTCGAGGTTCGGCACCGTCATGCCGACATGATCGATCCCGCGCACCGGTGATGTCATGGAGCGCGTCCGCCGCAACCTGCATGCTCCGGCGGCGGTGGCCGTTGGTCCAATGGCGTGACGACGACGGCGCGTCGAATCTCCGCGCTCCCAACGAGGAGCATCCTTCCCATGGCGACGGCCAGGACGAAGCGGCGCCGCAGCGCGCGACCATTCCTGCCAACCACGATGCGCGCGGCCGCGATCGATCACACGGGGCCCGCGTCCGTCCTGAAGATTCATGAGCTGCCCCTTCCGAAGATGGGTGCGCGCGACGTCATGATCGCCGTCGATACGGCGGGCGTCGGGAGCTGGGAGCCGAGTCAGCGCTCAGGGGAGTGGGGTGTCGACGACGCTCACTTCCCCCTGGTGCTGGGCTCGGACGGATCGGGGACAGTCGTCGCGCGCGGGTCGCGCGTACGACGTCTCCGTGTTGGCGACAAGGTGTACGCGTTCAACTTCGGCGGCAGGAATAGCGGCTTCGACGCCGAGTACGCGGCCGTCTCGGCACCGAGCGCCGCACGCGTCCCCCGACAGCTCGACCTCCTCCACGCCGGCGCGTCACCGGCGGTCGCGCTGACCGCGCTCCAGGGGATCGACGACGCGCTCCATGTCAAACGGAATGACACCGTCGTGATCGTTGGCGCCAGCGGGAACGTAGGAATGTTGGCGATTCAGTTTGCCAAGCGGCGGGGGGCAGTGGTGGTTGCCATCGCCTCCGGGCGGGACGGCACCGCGTTCGCCAGGCGGCTTGGCGCCGACGTCGCGATAGATGGCAAGCGTGCCAACATCGCCAAGGCGCTGCGAGACCTCGACCTCACGCCCCACGGAGTCGACAAGGTGCTTGGTCTCGTCGGCGGTGAGGCGCTCACGGCGTGCATCGACGCCGTACGACCCGGCGGGCGGGTCGCGTACCCGAACGGAATCGAGCCGGCCCCGCGCAAACGACGTGGCATCACGTTCGTTTCCTACGATGCCAGGACCGGCGCGAAGGAATTCGACCGGCTCAACCGCGCCATCGGGACAAGGCCGTTGACCGTTCCGATCGCGAAGCAGTTCCGGCTCGATCAGGCAGCGCAGGCGCACCGCACGGTCGAGAAGGGACATGTGCTGGGGCGGGTGGTGCTGCGTGTCGCGGCGACGGAGTGATGAGCGCGCGATCCGGTCGGCACTGCAAACTCAGCGCATCCGGTTGACTACCTGGTCGGTCGACCACACGGCGTGGGCCAGGAACCGGTAGTTGATCAGCGCCGCCTGGTAGCCGTCGCCCCACTCAGGATGGCGAGGCCCGGCCACCGCGTCCCTGATCACGGCCACCTGGAAACCCTGCTCGAGGAGCTCGCGCAGGTGAGACTCCACGCACAGGTTCGCCATCATGCCGCCCAGGATGATCTTGCCGATCCCTCGCTTGCGCAGCTGCAGCACGAGGTCGTTGGTCTGAGGTCCGAACACCTTGTGCGGGCTGACGACGATCGTCCTGCCATCTTCGATGTGGGGCCTGAAGAGGTCCAGCCAGTCTGCCCCTGAACCGGCGAAGTTCGTCAGATCCAGGGGCCCGCTGCGGGCAAAGGTGCGGGTCCTGAATTCGTCGGCTTCGAGCGGCCCGTTGAACTTCCATCCGTCGTCGGTCGGATAGAAGTAGTGCGGCGAGATGAACACCGCGTAATCGTTGGCCTTCGCGGTCACGAAGAGCCGCGAGATGTTGCCGATTGTGCCGTTCTCGGTGACGCTGGCACCGACTGCCGGCCAGTTCGTGCCCTTCTCACTCAAGGCGTCGTTCTGGGGGTCGATGATCACGACCGCCGTGTCGTTCTTCCGGACGTCCATGGACATCGTCGCCATCCTCATGAAGAGCGAGCATCCACGCGAGAGCAGCCCGGGAGACTCAGCACGAAGTCGGCGCCGAATGCCTGGCTCGGCGTCACCAGGCCCAGCGGCGCTGAGAGCGAGCTGATTCGCGAGGAGATCTCCAGGGCGCAGTTCGCCGTGAAGTCATACGGATCCGGCGTGGAAAGCAGTGCCCGGAACGAACTGCCCGATGCGTCGATGGCTTCCGCCGAGATCGTGGTGCGCCGCCGGTTGCGTTCGGCCTTGCTGGGCCCTTCCGGGAAACGCCGTACGATCGCCTCCAATGCCCTCTGGCCGATGCGACTCCGCACGATTGGCCCGAACAGCCTGCCGAGCGTGTCCGCCGCACGGAGCAGCAGTGTGCGGCGGAAGTAGACCGTGACGTTCCCCACGCCGGTACTGCGGAACGCCGTGGCGACGTCGCCCCACGACACGGGCACGCAAGGTTCCTCGCCGGTGCCGAAGTCGATCCAGCGGGGTGAGCGATCGTCGAGCGCGACGAGGGCGCCCGATCGGCGGCACAGCACCGGCTTGGAGAGCTGGCGAATCGCGGTGCGCAGCGTGCCTCGCGATGCGCTCTCCAGCCCGCGCAGTGCCAGGACGAGCGCGGTCGGCCGATCGGACCTGCTCGCGACGTATGCGGCGAGACAGTCGGTTGGCACCACGTCGAACCCTGCGCCCGGCACGACGGTGATGCCGGCCCGCTCGATCTCCGCAGCACGCGACCAGATCGCCTCGAAGACTTCGATCTCGCCCGTGATGTCGACGTAGCTCGTACGCGTGGCGACGCATGCGCTCAGCATCGGGGCGGAGGTCGTCGCGAACGGCCCCGCCATGTGTACGACGCACGCGATGTCGGTCAGGGCGTTGGACAGCAAGCCGACGTCGTCCAGGCCGACCACCCGCGTCGGCAGGTGCAACCGACCAGCCAATCGCGTGAGCGCGCGCGCGTCGCGTCCCGCGAGAACGACGTCGAGTCCTCTCGTGGCCGCGACCTCGGCGGCGAGCTGACCCGTATAGCCGTACGCCCCGTACAGCAGCAACCGCTTCTTGCCATCGACGGCCGGCAGCATTGGCTCTCCCGCGCGCATGTCATCGTGCGACGAACTTGCCTGCCACCGCGTAGCTCGTGTCCGTCACGCGTCCCGTCTCCAGCAGCTGCTTCAGGCGACGGAGATTGGCCGACACCTCCTCCGCCGGGTGCTTTCCGATGAGGCCGAGCGCCGCGCGCCCCATCTTCCCGAAGGGCATCCGCACGATCTCGCGCACGTCGGTCGATTCTGGCGAGGCCCCCGGGGCGAAATGGATCTCCCAGCTGCTCCCCATGCCGCCGACCTCGTAGCGGATCAGCGCGTTGGGGCGCTCCTCCGTCACGCGGGTCGTCCAGTGAGCTCGGATTCCCAACGGACCCACGATCGTCCAGCGAGACCGTGTCGCGTCGATCGGCTCGACGGCCACGACGTCGCCCAGGAACTGTGGCAGATTCCGGAAATCCCGGTAGAACGCGAACACCTCCTCGACCGGACGCTGAATCGTGATCGTCGCATCGATCCTGTCATCGTCCGGCGGGGACTGCGAAGTCGTCGGCATGACGGGTCTCCCTGGTCGCCGCGCCTCAGACGCGTGCCGTGAAGCGGATCTCGATGAGCTGCGCCGGCAGGGCGAGGCGCGACGTCGTGAGAATGGTGCTCGCCACGGGCGGCCGCTGGGACCCGTAGGCCTCCTTGCGCACCGGACCGGCCGCGGCGAACGCCGCGTCCATGTCGGTGACGTAGAGGACTTCCTCCACGACGTTCTGCAGGGTGGCGCCGAACTCGCCGAGGAGCCTGGTGGCGTTCACATAGGCCTGCCGCATCTGCAGCGCCATGTTGCCGTGATCGAGGATCTGGCCGTGCTCGCCGAGCGGTGCCGGTGCGACGAGGTTGCCCGCGTCGTCGTGACTCAGCTGACCGGCGACATAGATCGTGTCGCCGACGCGCACCGCCTGGGCATAGCCATACGTCTCTTCCCACGGCATTCCCAGCCCGCGCGTCTCCTTCCTCGGCTGCCCCATCGATAGCCTCCGTTGCTCATCCTGGTCCTCGAATCCTCGGCGGATACTCGGGACCAGGAGGACGGCCGCTCCATTGGACGATGGTGGTGATGCCACATCGGTCTACGACCTTGGCCCGATTGCGCGCGCGTCGGGGCCTCATGAGGTTGGCGCCGCCGAAGCTCGAGGGAGCCAGACCATGAAGAAGAGCGGCATTGTCCCGGCCGTCGCCATTGCACTCGCCTGCGGGTCGGGACAGCCGTCCGTCGCCACGTCATCGCGGGCGGACTCCGCGCGGACCGACCGGGAGTTCGTCGACCAGATGGTGCCGCATCACGAAGCGGCGATCGCGATGGCGCGCGCTCAGCTGCGGAGCGGCCGCAACGAACGGCTGCGTCGCCTCGCACAGGAGATCCTCGTGACGCAGCAGGCCGAGATCGCCGCGTTGAGGCTGGCTCTGGATTCGACGCCGGCGTCGCCCGGGACAGGGCCCCGGACAGTCGCTCGCGCGGCACGGTCACGCGATCGCGTGTACGCCGCGGAGCAGTTCTCGAATACCGTCTCGGTGATCGACCCCGGTGACGACACCTTGCTCGGCGTCATTCGACTGGGAGACCCACTCCCGGGGAATCTCAGTCCCCTCTACCGTGGTCAGCTGCTCGTGCACGGCATGGGGTTCTCGCCGGACCACCGAACGTTGGCCGTCGTCTCCATCGGCTCGAACTCGGTCGCGTTCATCGACACGAAGACGAACGCCGTGAGGCACGTGACGTACGTCGGACGCTCTCCGCACGAGGCCTTCTTCACACCAGACGGGCGAGAGGTGTGGGTGACGGTGCGCGGCGAGAACTACGTTGCGGTGCTCGATGGATCGACCTACGAGGAGCGCGCGCGCATCGTCGTCCCGAACGGGCCCGGCATGCAGATCTTCTCTCCCGATGGGAAGTACGGCTACGTCTGCTCCTCGTTCACGCCGAAGGTCGTCGTCGTGTCCGTCGCCGAGCACCGGATCGTCGGCGAGGTACCGCAGGACAGCCCCTTCTGTCCGAACATCGCCGTCACGCCGGACGGCGCCCAGGTGTGGTTCACGCTCAAGGATGTCGGCCGCACGGTGGTCTTCGACGGTCGCCCGCCGTTCACGATCCTGAAGCACATCGAGACCGGGCCGATCACGAATCACGTCAACCTCGTCCGCAACGCGAACGGGACGTTCGCCTACGTGACGGTCGGCGGTCGCAACGAAGTCCAGGTGTTCCGCACCAGCGACTTCGAGAAGGTAGCGACCATCCGCGTCGGCAAGCTGCCGCACGGCGTCTGGCCGTCGGACGACGGGACGCGCGTCTACGTTGGACTCGAGAACGAGGACCGGATGGTGGCGATCGACGCGCTCACGAATCGCGTCGTGGCGACGATCCCGATCGGCCAGGCACCACAGGCGATCGCGTACCTGTCCAACGCCGTCCCTGACGGGGATGGTGCGCAGGGCTTGCAGCCGCTCGCGGCCGCCGGCCTGACGACACAGGTGTGGCTCGTTCCGGCGAGCCCGAACGCGGCGCGCGACAGCGCGCGAGCACCGACGAGCGTGACGCTCTTCGACCAGGGTGTGCAGCAGGTTCTGCAGGGGTCGGTGACCGGCCTGCATCCCGGCCAGCCCTACGTGTTGGCGCTGGCGAAACAGCCGAATGGCGCCGGCTCGCTGGAGCCGCTCCAGCCCTTCACCGCGAACGCGGCTGGCGCAGCGATCGTCAATGCGATCGGTCCGATCCGGCAGGTGGTCCGGGCGTCAGCGCCGGAAGATCGGCGCTATCTCGTCATCTGTGAAGGAACACCGCAGGCGCGGGGCGGCGTCGTCCAGGTACAACTGCGATAGCGCCGAGGGATGACGTCGGGATCACGTCGTCACCGAAGGTCGCGCTGGCGTGGTCATCCCGGCTTCGGCGCCGGCCCGCTCGAGTCGCCGAGATGTTCGACGAACCAGTCACGCGCCAACCGCGCGACCTCCTCGAGCGTACCCGGCTCCTCGAAGAGGTGTGTGGCACGCGGAACGATCTCCAGGCGTAGCGGTGCGGTCATCCGTTCCATCGCCCGCCGATTGAGGTCGATCACGACGGGATCGTTCCCGCCGACGATGAGCAGCGTGGGTGCTTTCACGCTCGGCAGATCGGCCCCGGCGAGATCGGGACGGCCGCCGCGCGACACCACGGCGACGACGCGATCCGGTCGCCGCGCCGCGGCGACGAGCGCGCCAGCCGCTCCCGTGCTCGCGCCGAACAGACCGAGCGGCAGGTCACGCGTCGTCTCCTGCTCGGCCAGCCACTCGATCGCGCCGACGAGCCGTTCGGCGAGCAGGCCGATGTCGAAGCGGAGCTCCCTCGTCGCGAGGTCCACGGCCTCTTCACTCGAGGTGAGCAGATCGAGGAGGAGGGTGCCGAGTCCGCCGGCCTGCAGCTCCTCGGCGACGTAGACGTTGCGCGGGCTGTGCCGGCTGCTGCCACTGCCGTGCGCGAAGAGCACGATCCCGCGCGCGTCCACCGGAACCGCGAGCGCGCCCTCGAGCGTCGCGTCGCCGACCCGAACGGCGACGACACGTTCGTCACTCACCTTCATGGTCTCACCTCCGAGCACCGAGGTCCACGAAGACTTGCCCGCAAGGCGCGTGCGGGGCGGCCGTTCGAGCGACGGAGCGTGGATGGGTCTGGATCCTTGGACGCGCGCGGCTGATGGCTGGGTCGTAGCTCAGGGCTGACAGCTCGAAAGCTGACCGCTCGCCGCTCGACGGCTCAACCGCTCAGTGCTGCTGCTCGCCGCTCGGCGGGTGCAGATCCCTCGACTCGCTGCGCTCGCTCGGGATGACAACGAGCTGCGCTCGCTCGGGACACAGACGCCGCATGACCCGCCCCACCTGACGCGTCGATGTCATGCGCGGCCAGTGGCAGACCCCATGCGGACGGAGACCACCGCCTCGCCCGATGCCAGCGCCGAGGCCGGTGAGAGCTCACGAAACCCGGAGGCTGCCCATGCTCGCGATCAAATCGTCCGCGTTCCTCGATGGTGACGCGATCCCGACCAGATTCACCTGTGACGGGGAGGACACGTCGCCGCCGCTGGAGTGGTCCGGCGTCCCTGACCTGGCATTGAGCCTCGCGCTCGTCGTCGACGATCCCGACGCGCCCGACCCCGCGGCGCCGAAGACGAGGTTCGTGCACTGGGTCCTGTACAACATGCCCCCCGATGCGCGCGGATTACCGGAAGGCGCCGGCCGAGCGGGGAAGCTGCCGCCGGGCTCGCGCGAAGGGTCGAACGATTTCAAGAAGAGCGGCTACGGCGGGCCGTGTCCGCCGATCGGGCGGCACCGCTACTTCTTCACGCTGTACGCGCTGGACACGACGCTCACGCTGACCGGGTCGCCATCACGCAGCGACCTCGAGGCGGCCATTCGCGATCACGTCCTCGAGAAGGCCGAGCTGCTCGGCACGTACGAGCATCCGCACTG
>Ga0157372_10003701_pt1 | contig 16429 bp, 11 predicted proteins | sample C55metaG_FD_115307 | JGI IMG/M metagenome (GOLD analysis project Ga0157372, IMG submission 115307) | Corn rhizosphere microbial communities from Kellogg Biological Station, Michigan, USA - C5-5 metaG | ecosystem: Host-associated > Plants > Roots > Rhizosphere > Soil | place: USA: Michigan... | reverse complement strand
TATCTTTTCGAGACGTGCCGGCCAGCGGGTGTTTCGGATGCCCTCGGCGATCGATTTGGCAGAGATTGGAAAGCCATGGCTTATAGCGAGCTCGACCGCAGCCGCAATCGCAAGCGCGATATTGCGCTGCTGGTGCGCTCCGTGGAGAGGCGACTCGACTTCGATTTCCCTGCCCAGAACCTCGAGCGGGTATGAACTATGTATTGCGTTCTGGTCGGCGAGGTGTGCGGCGCGTTCGGCGGTATCTGCCGCCGGTAGATAGGGCACCGCGCTGACGCCAAGCACCGAAAGAGATAAGGCGATCTCGCCGATGGCCTGGTTGGCCTCGGGATGCTGGGGCAGTGTGATCAGGGTTCCCCCGCGGCGCAGGATTCCGGCTTTCTCACGGGCGATGTCGGTCACCGTGGGACCAAGCCATTCCATGTGGTCGAGGGAGATGTCGGTGATGATCGAGATCAGCGGATCGACGATGTTCGTGGCGTCGAGACGGCCGCCCATCCCCACTTCGAGTACGGCAATCTCGATCGCCGGCTCTGCGAAGTGAAGAAACGCCATTGCGGTGAGCATTTCAAAGAAACTAGGCGGCTGGGCAAGTTTCCCTTCATCGACAAGCTTTTGCGCGGAGGAACGGACCCGGAAGAAGTCTTCGGCGAATTCGTCGTCGGAGATCTCTATACCGTCAATACGAATGCGCTCATTCGGGCGACTGAGATGTGGCGAAGTATAGAGGCCAGTACGCAATCCGGAAGCCGCAAGGATTGCTGCCAGGGTAGAGGCCGTGGATCCTTTGCCATTGGTGCCGGCGATGAGGACAGAAGGGAAGGTGCGCTGCGGATTACCTAGCGCAGCAAGCAGCGTACCGACTTCCTCCAACGAAAACTTCCGTCGGGTTTGGCCGGTTTGCGTGGCCAGTTCGGGTGCCATCGCGGCAAGATGATCGATAGCGGACTGGTATGACATACCAGCCTTCAGTATAGAAGGCGCGCGGAAACGGAGGAATCTGGATAGGGGGTCAGGCATCAGGGGCGACACGTGTCCGCTGAAGGCACCAGTTCCTGGTCTGTTGTTTGCCGATTTTCCTTCCCATCTGATCGGCGTGTGGATGGTGTGGAAGAGGTGTCCGATGTGGATCGCGATGACCTCAAAAGAGCTCAATTGGCGCGGGTCGGGACGCACATTGCACAGAACGTCTGCGGGATTCACAGGGATTTGAAGCTGGCGTGTGGGAGTGGTGGGAAACGTGGGCTATCCGGCAAGTGTTCTGGATAGGTTTTCCAATTCCCCTGAATTGCACAGGCGGCTTTTAGAAATCTGGGGCAAAGCGGAACCGGCACACCGTAAACAAGATGGTCTTACTTTCCACTTTTCCGAACTGAACGACGGAGACTACTGGTTTAGTTCTTTCTATACATCTGAAAAAACACCCTTATAGCCGTCGATGGGGGATCAGAGGTTGTGCGCATGCCCGGTCTCTCACCCCGATAGCGGGCGCAGCAGCCCACTCCGGGTAACGGACATGGATTCCAGAGAAGTTGCCGGGTTTTCCACGCACCAATTCCTATCGAAGATGCATACAATCAAAGGCAAGAAACAGCGGCCGTTTCACGGGGAAGCGTGTGTGGTGTAGCCTTGGGCCAAGCGGCGCTGCGGCTTGAACGTTAAATTGGGGCCGGGTCAAGCCGATCCGCGGGGGGGCGACGGCTGGCTGGAGTGGAGCGGGAGCTATGCCGATCGTGGAATCTGAAGTTGAGAAGCCGGCAGCACAGGGGGCAGCAATGGAGATTACTGTAAGCCGCGCGGAACTGGTGAAGGAACTCACCGCCACGCAGAGCGTGGTGGAACGCAAAACCACGATTCCCATTCTGTCGAATTTTCTGATCGAGGCCGAGGGCGACCGACTCAACATTACCGCAACCGATCTCGATCAGGCCATCCGGACCAGTGCAGCGGTGAAGGTAAAAAAGCCGGGGTCGTGCACAATTCCAGCGCGGAAACTCTACGACTACATCAAACTGCTGCCCGATGGGGAGATCTCAATCAAGCTGCTTGAGAACCACTGGGTGCAGATCCGCAGCGGCCGCTCCAACACCAAGATGGTCGGCATGGCCCGCGCGAACTATCCCCAGGTCCCCGACTTTCCCGCAGTCGCGGCAACGAGCATTCCGGTTGCGGCACTGCGGACGCTGATTGCACGGACCATCTTCGCAATTTCGAACGAGGAGTCGCGGTACACGTTGAATGGCGCATTGCTCGTGCTGAAAGCTGAGTCGATTGCGATGGTGGCGACCGACGGGCATCGGCTCTCGTTCGTAGAGAAGCCGGGCGAGGCTCTCGAAGGAATCAGCGGCGAAAAGCGCGTGTTGATTCCGCGCAAAGCGCTGCAGGAACTCCAGGGACTCCTGTCAAATACCGATGCTGAGAAAGTGGAGTTTGCCGATGACGAGCACACACTGTTCTTCAAGGTCGGACACAGGACATTGAGCACGCGACGGCTTTCGGGGCAGTTCCCCAACTACGAAGCGGTAATGCCGCGCGACAACACGAAATTCGCAGTGGTGCGGTCGAGTGAATTGTCCAGTGCGATTCAACGCGTGGCGCAGTTCGCCGATGAGCGGTCGGGAGCAATCCGGCTGCGGCTTGAATCGAATGAGCTGAAGATCAGCTCGCAGTCAACGGAGAGCGGCGAAAGCGAAGACACAATCGACACGCCATATTCAGGTGATCCCATCATGGTGGGCTTCAACTCGACTTACATCATCGACTTCCTCAAAGCATTGGGGAACGAAGGCGAGGTACGTCTGGAGTTCAAGGATTCGCAGTCGGCCGGCCAGATGCGCCCCGAGGATCCCGACGCCGAGTACCGGTCCCGGTATGTCCTGATGCCCATGCGCATCTGAACGTCGCCAATTGTGCGGCGGCGGCGCTGCTGCTGCTGCTGCAAAAAGAAGAAAAAAGCTCCTGCTGCGGCCGTTGTACGCACGCCGATAAGACGTCCGCTTCAGTTTGAAGGAATCGACCAGTAAGCGCGTCTAGCTGTCACATGCAGTTTGGAAGAGTCGGTCTGCACTTCGATGCGATGGAATCCGGATTGCGGGCTGCTTGGTTGAAATCCTAGGGTGATTCCATTACGAAAATCCGAAAGAGCCTCAAGCATCGCTGAGTTGAAGCTGGCTTGATCGTTGAACTCGTGGTTGCTGCCTCCCGTCAAGTTCGCGACTTCCTCAGCGGTTCGACCATCAAGCGCGATCCTGGTTCTTACCATTATCGAGTCGCTTCGTTTCTCCTCGCGTGCACGTGCAAGCTTCTTTTCTCCCGGAAACGTAAGGCTATAGACAACCGTGCTGGATGTTCCCAGCTGTTCGAGAAGCGACTGGGAAGGAGTTGAACTGGCTAGATCCGCGCCCTCGCTTAGGAGAAGTACTACTCGGCGAAATCGGCCCGGTTCCTCCTGCAGCTGACGAACCCCGAACGCAACGGCATCTCTGATCGCGGCACCATCGTCTCCCGGAGGCTGATGTGTCATGGCATAGATGGCCCCATCGGTCCGCGTTGGGAAATGCCAGATTTGCTCAATGCGGCTATCAAACGTGACAAGCGTGATTTCATGAACCGACTCTCCGACCCATTGATTTATAAGCCAGGGAAGATTCGAATAGCTCGGCATAAAGCGCCTCGTTGAGCCTCCAATCTGCATCAGGATCACCACGGAGATGGGAAGTCCATCAGTATCGATTCTCGCCGTCTTTTCAGGGAAGCCATTATCCAGTAGGCGCAAACGACTTACGTCCGGGTTCGTTAGTGCCCTACCGTCTCCATCCTTGATCACGGCAGGAACCCATACAAACGCGCTATCAACCCTCAAAGGGGGAAACGCGTCCCGGTGATCCTCGCCCGTCTGAGCAGTGCCCGACGTGGGCGCCGCAAAGACCAGAGATACAGCCGTTAACCAGCAAACAAAGAAGCTACTCTTCACCGTGTTTTACTGCGTTCAAGAACATCGTACAGAATCGCACGCTTGGCTGCGCTCAGATTAACGCGCACGCGCCAGTATCGAACGGCAGACACTCTGAAGCTCTCACCGGCCCGACCGGCTGGTGCGGCTCTCTACAACTTTGCAATTGATCAGGCGTAGCTTTCCACCGCAGCTGCGGTGATTTCCGCGCTCTTGATGCGGAAGGCCACGGTTCCCTGGCTCATGGCGACAACCTCGTCGACGAGGTGTTCGATCGCAGCAAGACGGTGCGTCACGACGACGACTGTTTTACCTTCGAGCAGCGGCCAGATGTTCTCGTAAATTGCGGCTTCGGTTTCCGCATCAAGATTGCTGGTGCACTCGTCCAGAAGGACGATCTTCTTTTCAGGATCATCGAGGCTAAGCAGTGCCTGAGCGATAGCGACGCGCTGGCGCTGACCTCCGGACAGATTCTTTCCGTGCTCGCCGGCGCGGGTCTGGTAACCATCCTGGAGTCCCATAATTTCGTCGTGAATGCAGGCAAGTCTGGCGGCGCGGGTCACCTCAGAGAAAGACGCGGAAGGCCGTGCGAAACGAATAGTATCGAGCAGCGTCGACTGGGAGAAGAACACGCCTCCGTTCTGCGACATGCAGGTGCAGACGCGCTGAAGCTGGCGCAGCGGCCAGTCGCGCACGTCCTGTCCGCCAACGTAGACCGCGCCCTTTTGAGCGTCGTAGAGGCGGTCGACCAGCTTGAGGAGAGTGGATTTGCCGCAACCGGTTCGGCCAATAAAGCCGACCTTCTTGCCGGCATCCACGCGCAGGTTGAGGCGGTTCAGCACCGGCTCGCCTTCGCGATACCCAAACTCCACGTCGCTGAACTCGAGGCTCACCTGGCCGGGAATCGCGACCGGGAGAGCTTTGGAATCGACGACCGTAGAGCTGGCTGAGCTGATGCGCAGGAACTGCTTGATCGGCTCCCACGCTTCGCTGATGCGGCCCCAGATGCCGGCATAGCCCCAGAGCGATCCGCAGAGCTGCTCTGACAGCATGTAGAGGTAGACCAGCATGGCGCCGTCAAGCCGGTGCGCGCCAAGCATCCCGACCCAGGTGCAGAGCAGATAAGCCTGAAGGCCGAGAACGACGATGCCTTTGCCGAGCCCGAACCAGCCTTGAATTTTGGCTTCTGCCAGGCCCTTGCTGTGGATGTCATCGTGGATGCGGCGGTAGTCCTGCTCCATGCGATCCTGCTGGTTGTAGCGGACCACGTCGGCGTGCATTTCCATGCACTCGATGCTGAGGGAGTAGTCGGAGGCGTAGCGCTGGTAGCGGTCTTCGCGGAATTGCGAACAGCGGCGGTTCTCTTCATAGGAGAGCCAGAAGAAAATGGCGGACGCGGCGGGCAGAATCGCGAGCCAGAACGCCGGGCCCACATAGGAGCGAAGAAGAAACAGGCTCAGAAGCGCAGTGGCGAGCAGAGGGCAGACTTCCCGGGCCAGGCTTTCGCTGGTTTGCGCGAACTTGCTGAGGCCGTTGGTGATTTCGCCCCGGCGGGCGCCACTGCTTCCCGACTGGTGCCAGCCCTGGTCGAGGCTCAGCAGTTTAGAGAAGACATCCACGCTGAGCTTCCGGAACATGGGGTAGCTGACCTGCCGGGCGAATCCCCAGCCCATGCCCTGATCGAGTAAAGCGAGCAGGAGCTTATAGGAGACGAGTACCGCGAAGGCGATGAGGATGGATCGCGCCGGGTTGTGTTCGAAGCTCCTGATGAGGAGCACGAGGCCGTAGCCCCCGCCCACAACCAGGCTTTGCCGGAATAATGTAAGCAGGATATAAAACACGAATCCCCGCCGAAACGGAGACAACAATCTATTGAGTTCTATGAGCATAGCCCGGCCCCTGGTCGAAGTGCATTAAGGGAAGTTTTGGAAGTTGTCTCAACAATAAGGTCAACCGGGCCAGAACGGTAGGTCGTTCGTCACGTTGGCCATTACGAACGTACGGAGTGGCACATTGATTGCAAATCGAGCGGAGCCTGTATGCAGCCCTGTGGAAGGGTTCCAGGGGTCCGGCGAGGATAATGGGCATAGCAAGATGTGGCCCTGGGCCCCTTCAGGTGTTCGCATCCACCCCTAATGAAACGAATCACATAGAACATCGTTCAGAGTATTCCGAAGAGGAGATTTTGCCATGGCAACCGCCGCTAAGAGCCGTACAAAGCAGATCAAGGTGAAGCCGCTAACCAGTCTTGCTGCATGGAAAGAGCTGAAGTCGCACGCGCGCCAAATGGCCGGAGTGCATCTGCGGACGCTGTTTGCGGACGATCCTCAACGGGGCGAAAGGTTGACAGCCGAGGGTGCAGGTCTGTTCCTCGACTACTCGAAGAACCGGGTCACGGACGAGACGTTGCGGATCCTCCTCTCGTTGGCCGAAGAGTCGAAGCTACGCGAGCACACCGAGGCGATGTTCAGCGGCGAGAAGATCAACATTACGGAGAAGCGGGCAGTGTTGCACGTGGCCTTGCGGGCGCCCAAGGGGCAGTCGATCGTCGTAGATGGCGAAGACGTCGTGCCGAAGGTGCACGAGGTGCTCGATCGCATGTCGGCGTTCGCGGATCGCGTACGCAGTGGGGAGTGGCAGGGGTTCACGGGAAAGCCGATCCGCAATGTGGTGAATATTGGAATCGGCGGGTCCGACCTGGGGCCCGTAATGGCGTACGAAGCGCTGCGGCACTACAGCAAGCGGGATATGACGTTCCGCTTTGTCTCGAATGTCGACAGTACCGATTTCGCTGAAGCGGTGCATGACCTCGATGCCGAAGAAACGCTGTTCATTGTTTCGTCGAAGACGTTTACGACTCTGGAGACGATGGCCAACGCGCACACCGCGCGTACGTGGATGTTGGAGAAGCTCGGCGGGCATCAGTCAGCGGTCGCGAAGCATTTCGTTGCTGTATCGACGAATGCCGCTGAAGTGACGAAGTTCGGGATCGACACGGCGAATATGTTCGGCTTCTGGGACTGGGTTGGCGGGCGATACTCCATGGATTCAGCAATTGGCCTATCAACCATGCTGGCGATCGGCCCGGAGAACTTTCGCGCGCTGCTGGCTGGATTTCACGAGATGGACCAGCACTTCCGCACCGCCCCTCACGAGAAAAATCTGCCGGTACTCCTGGCATTGCTGTCGGTCTGGTATACGGATTTCTTTGACGCCCAGACGATTGCGATTCTGCCGTACGAGCAGTATCTGAAGCGCTTTCCAGCGTATCTGCAGCAGCTAACGATGGAAAGCAACGGTAAGCATGTGACGCTGAAGGGCCGTGAGGTTCGCTACAACACCAGCCCGATCTACTGGGGCGAGCCGGGCACCAACGGGCAGCACTCGTTCTACCAACTCATTCACCAGGGCACACGGTTGATACCGTGCGACTTCATCGCCTTTCATCGCACGCTGAACCGCCTGGGCCGGCATCATGACGTGCTGATCGCGAATGTGCTCGCGCAATCAGAGGCGCTCGCGTTCGGTAAGACTGCGGAGCAGGTCAAGGCCGAGGGAACCGCGGACTGGCTGGTTCCACATCGGGTTTTCGAAGGCAATCGGCCGTCGAATACAATTCTGGCCGAAGAACTGACGCCGGCGGTGCTGGGCAAACTGGTTGCCTTGTATGAGCATTGCGTGTTCACCCAGGGCGTGATTTGGCAGATCAATTCGTTCGATCAGTGGGGCGTCGAGTTGGGAAAGGCCCTCGCGCAGCGGATTATCCCGGAACTGGAGAGCGAGACTGATCCGGAGCTGCACCATGACAGCTCAACCAATCATCTGATCCGCCTTTACCGCCAGAAGAAGTAGAATTACGCTGCTTGGAATTAGATTTCACAGGCTGAACGGGACTCCCGAACGCAGCGAAGAGGCACATTTGGCTACGGAGCAAGTGATTCGACTCACGCAGCAGGTAAAGGCAGGGGGATGCGCAAGCAAGCTTCCGCCCGGATCGTTGCGGGCTGTGTTGTCCAGGCTGCCGGTACAGCAAGATCCCAACCTGCTGGTTGGCTTTGAGACATCGGATGATGCTGGGATTTACCAGATTGCGCCGAACCTTGCACTCGTGCAGACAGTGGACTTCTTCACGCCGCTCGTGGACGATCCATTTACCTTTGGGCAGATTGCCGCGACCAATGCGCTGAGCGATGTGTATGCGATGGGCGGACGGCCGGTGAGTGCGCTGGCGCTGGTGTGCTTTCCGCAAAGCGGAGATCTCGACGTCCTTGAGCAGATCATGCGGGGCGGTCTGGCGAAGATGAGCGAGGCCGGCTGCACGGTGGTCGGTGGCCACTCAGTTCGCGACGATGAGATGAAGTTCGGGTATGCGGTGACCGGCGTGATCGATCCAGCGCAAGTGAAGACGAATGCGCGGGCGATGGTCGGAGATGTGCTCATCCTGACCAAGCCGATTGGGACGGGCGTGATTACGACAGCGCTGAAGCAAGGCAAGGCGGAACAGGCCTGGGTGGATGCAGCGGTCAAGTCGATGACCACCTTGAATAGCTCGGCTGCTTCAATCGCGGCAAAGTTTGAAGGTGTGCACGCGATGACCGACATCACGGGTTTCGGCCTGATGGGGCATGGGCGCGAGATGGCGGTGGGGAGCGCCGTCATGTTGGAGATTGAGACGGCGAAAGTTCCGGTGATTGAAGGCGCCCTGGACGCAATCGAGGTGGGCGCGATTCCCGGAGGGCTGGCTTCTAACCGGGAGTTTGCGGAGTGCATGGTCGCAGACTCGGCAGGCTCGGCTATCTCTGAGGAGTTGCGCAACTTGATGTACGATCCGCAGACCTCGGGCGGACTGTTGATTTCGGTGTCGGCGGAAGAGGCTGCACAATTGATCGACTCACTGCGCGATGGCGGCGTGTATGCAGTGCAAATCGGCAGGGTGCTTGAATCATTGCACGACCGCGGGAATCCGACGATAGTTCTCAAGTAGCGCCAGGCACGCACTGGAAATGTTGGACGGAGCGGAGACAAATGACGTTCAATCCGATGCAGGAGGCTGACCAGCGGCGGGATGAGCTATTTCGCAGCCTTCCGTCTGTGAACGAGATCCTGCTCGCGCCGGAGATCCAGAAGCTGGTTGGGACGCATGGCCATGAGCGCGTCGTTGATGCGGTGCGCCTCGCGCTGGGGAAGATACGTGCAGACATTGCAAACGGGGATATTTGCGAAAGACTCGAGCGTGAGGTCGGGTCTCTTGCAGAGCGGGTGAGTGGCGTGCTGCAGCACGGGCCGGACTATTCGCTGCGGCCCGTAATTAATGCTACTGGCGTGATTCTGCATACAAATCTTGGCCGCGCCCCGCTGAGCGAAGCCGCGCTGGCGCATATCGTCGACGTTGCGCGGGATTACTGCAATCTTGAGTTCGATCTCGAAAGTGGCGAGCGCAGCAAACGTGACGTGCATGCAGAGAGGCTCGTGTTGCGTGCGCTTGGTGTACCGGATGAGGCTGTCGCACGTTGGGGCGTTGTAGTTGTGAACAACTGCGCGGCAGCAACGTTTCTGGCGTTGAACACACTCGCCGAGAAACGCGAGGTTGTTGTTTCGCGTGGAGAGCTGATCGAGATCGGCGGAGGGTTTCGAATCCCGGAGATTCTCGAAAAATCAGGCGCACTCCTCCGCGAAGTGGGCACGACGAATCGCACGCGAGCGTCCGATTATGAGCACGCAGCAAATGAGAAGACCGCGCTTTTGCTGCGCGTTCATCAGTCAAATTTCAGCGTCGAGGGTTTTGTGGAGCGTCCCTCCTTGGAGGGATTGGTCGCGCTGGCGAAGACACTCGGCATACCGCTGTTTGAAGATCAGGGTACGGGACTCCTGACGCGGCTCGACGATGTTGGAGTCTCGGGTCAACCAACGTTGCACGACTCGATTGCGGCGGGAGTTGACCTGGTTGCGGCGAGTGGGGACAAGTTGCTCGGCGGTCCGCAATGCGGATTGCTGGTGGGCAGGGCTGATCTGATTGCGCGCATCCGAAAAAATCCGTTGCTCAGGACCTTTCGCGTAGACAAGCTGACGTATGCGGCGCTGGAGGCGACGTTGTTCGAGTATGTAACGCACTCAACGATTCCGCTGATGCGGATGCTGAATGTGCCGGCGGATGAGATTGAGAAGCGTTGCACTGGAATTGTGGAATCAATTCCGTCGGCTAGAGTAAGCCTGGCGGTTGTTCCAGTCGAAAGCGTGGTTGGCGGAGGCACAGCGCCGAGCGTGCGGCTGAAGAGTTTTGCAGTCTCGGTGCAGCATAGTCATCTTGGAGCTGATGAACTGCTGAAGAAGCTGCGCACATCCGACCCACCGGTGATCGGGCGCATTGCGGAGAACAAGGTTGTGCTTGATTTGCGCACGGTGCCCCCTCAATCGGATGAGAAGATTGCGGGCGCCGTTGGCCGGCTCTGAGTAGAGGCGATGAAGCCAACAAAATCCATTGTTATCGGGACGGCGGGTCACATTGACCACGGCAAGACGGCATTGGTGCGCGCCCTGACCGGGATCGATACGGATCGCCTGCCGGAGGAAAAGCGGCGCGGGATCACAATTGATCTCGGATTCGCTTCTATGGAAGTCGATCTGTCGGGCGAGTCGCCACTGCGGATCAGTTTTGTGGATGTGCCAGGACATGCATTGTTCATCCGCAACATGCTGGCTGGGGCGGGATGTGTTCCCGCAGTGATGCTGGTGATCGCAGCAAACGAAGGTGTGATGCCGCAGACGCGGGAACACCTGGCGATCTGCGAACTGCTGGGAATCTCGGATGGATTCACGGTCATCAGCAAGGCCGATCTGGTGAATGAGACTCAGTTGGACCAAGTCCGAGGGCAGATCTGCGAATTTCTGAAGGGCACGTTCCTCGGCAACGAAAACCGGATCGTGGTGGCGAGTGCGCGCAGCGGATTAGGTCTGGCGCGGGTTAAGAACGAACTGACGATGCTCGCATTGCGCGCCACAGCCGCAGAACAGATACGACCGATGCGGCTGCCCATTGATCGAGTCTTCGTAAAGAAGGGGTTCGGAACGGTTGTAACCGGCACGCTCCTGAGTGGCGAGATCCATATCGGACAGAATCTGCTGCTGGAGCCGGGTGCCCGAAGCGTGCGCGTCCGTGGTTTGCAGACACATGGAGATTCAGAGGAGATTGCGCGGGCTGGTTCGCGCACCGCAGTCAATCTTTCCGGCGTGGACGTCACAGATGTAGCGCGCGGACAAGTGCTTCTCGAGCCCGCGGGGCTTGCGCCAACCAGCACAATCGACGCTGAAATTACGCTCCTCGAGGATGCTCCGGCACTGAAGCATCGCGCGCGCGTTCATTTTCATTCATTCACCTCGGAAGTAATGGCTGGCGTTTCGCTCTACGGCAATGAGGGGGTGAAACCGGGCAGCACGAGAGTGGCTCGCTTGAAGCTTTCCGAACCCATCGTCCTCGTACCTGGCGATCGCTTTGTGCTCCGGCAACCGCTGCCCGCGGGCACCGTCGGCGGCGGACGCATTCTGGATGCGCAGCCTCTTGCAAATGCGCGAAGGGTTGAGACGCAGCGATGGCTGGAGCAGCTAGCGTCTGCGTCGCTCGAAGAGCAGGTTAGATTGCGGGTGCAGCGGCGGAACACACAGGGTATCGGTTTGGGCGCGCTGGCGCGGGAGATCGGGTTGAAGATCGATGCTGTTCGCGTAATCGCCGCAGATCTGGTCAGTTCCGGAGATCTGGTGATCGTTTCGGGCGAAGTGTCGATATCGCGAGCCGCTTTTGAGCTGGCTTGCGAATCTGTTGTTCTTCGCTTGAAAGCAGCCGGAGCAGAAGGGTTGAAGCGATCGGTACTGCAGAGCCAGTCTGGATTGAGTGAAGCGATCTTGCTTGCTGCGGTTGATCACCTCGTTGCTGAAAATCGAGTTCAAGTTCGGGGCGAGAATCTTGTGATCTCGGGTGCGACTCCTGCGATCTCTACCCAGGAAACGCAGAGGCTGCAGGAGGTGATTGCGGTCTACAGCAAGGCTGGACTTGCGGCTCCAAGCGTGAAGGAAGCAGCGCAACAGCTTCGGATCAGCGAAGCGGAAATGCGGCGGATTATCACGTTGCTCATTCGAGACAAGACGCTGGTGCGCATGGGCAGCGATGACGCTTTCGTTCATGCCGAAGCGCTGCGGGAGCTGAGTGCGAAGCTTGGCGCGATGCGCGTTAAGACGATCGACGTTGCGGGGTTCAAGTCGATGACCGGGCTGACACGAAAGCATGCTATTCCTTTGCTGGAGCTTTTGGATCGCGAGCGAATTACGCGTAAGCAGGGCGACGTGCGCGTGATTCTGTGAGTCAATCTTTTGATTGATTCCGCGTATAAAATGCCGCGTGATATAGTCGTGCAAATCGTTTCTCCTCTATGCGACAGGATTCCTCGAAGATCAAGCTGATTGAAGACGCGGACGCGACTGGCGATGTCGCTAAGGTCTACGACGAATGGCGCGCGAAATCCGGGCGCACCGAAATGCCGGGTATTCTGAAGTGCTTCAGCCATCGGCCGGATTTTCTGCGTGACGTGATGAAGTTTGGCGACACGGTGCACTTCTCTGAGGGGCACCTGACGCGGCGGACGAAGGAAGCGATTGCGAGTTGGGTTTCGTATCTGAATCGCTGTCCATATTGACTGGACTCGCATGCTTACTTCCTGCGTGTTCAGGGAGCAGAAGAACAGACGGTGCAGGCGCTGGCGAAGGGAGATCTTGCGGGCGCGGGGTTGAGCGAGGCGGAGCGCGGGCTGCTGGAGTACGTGAGCAAAGTGACGGAAGCGGCGTATCGCACCACCCATGAAGATGTGCAGAAGCTGCGCGACCTGGGGTGGACGGAGCCGCAGATTGCTGAAGCTGTGTACATCACGGCGATGTTTGCGTTTTTCAACCGGGTTGCGGATGCGTTCGGGATTGAGGCTCAAAATTATCTCCAGATGAACCAGTTGACGAAGTAGGTGAGGATGACTCAACCCGCACAGACGGTACAAGTGCAGCAGCGGTCGGGGCTGTTCTGGCGCAAGTGGCGCCGGCCAGCCATTGCTGTGGCCACTGTGTGCTTCGTTCTATGGATCTGCTTTGTCAGCTACATTGGCTGGGCGATGCGGCAGCCGCCGGAGGTGTTCGGGCATGTGATGGCGCGGATGCCGATGCCGGCGTATTTTGTCATTCCTTTCGAGACGCTGTGGAGCCGGGCACGGAAGGGCAATCTGCAGGTTGGCGATATGGCCCCGGCCCTCCAGGTGAAGCGGTTGAATGAGACGACGGCGGTGGATCTGGCATCGCTGTGGGCTGAGCGGCCGGTGGTGCTGGTGTTCGGGAGCTATACCTGACCGCCATTTCGGCGGGAGGTTCCCGCCCTGAACAAGCTGGCCGAGCAGTACAAGGGCAAGGTTGATTTCTATGCCGTGTACATTCTGGAGGCGCACCCGACGGACGTCTGGCAGATGCAGTCGAATGTGAAAGATGGCGTCCTGTTTCACAGTCCGACGAATGAGGCGGAGCGGTTCGGCGTGGCCAACGCGTGCGTGCGGAAGCTCGGCATTCACTTTCCCGCGCTGGTGGATGGAATCAACAACCAGGTGGAGGGGGCGTACACCGGCTGGCCGGATCGCCTCTATTTGATCGGGCAGGGCGGGCGAGTTCTCTACAAGAGCACACCCGGTCCCTTCGGCTTCCATCCGGAGGATTTGGCGGCGGCGATGAAGAAGCTCGGACGGTGAGCTGGGCCTCGTCGGCTGCGAGTTCAAACCCCGAGTTCAAATCTCCATGACTTCCGAAAGCGTGAGGTGATACCCTTCCCCCCGGGGGTATCTATTGTTTTCAATGACTTACGGATTACGTCACGTGGTAAGTGGTTTACAATCAATTCTATAGGCTCCAAAGTTCCGTATCTAAGAGACTTAGGTGCGAAACGCCGCTCTTTTGTACCGCCCTGTGAGTTGGATGACGATGGCTTCGAGCTGGGCTAAAAGCTCCGGCTAGCCGTTGAGCGCTTTCGGAACCATTCGAAGTCGTGGCGTAAGTCGATCGGATTCGTAATGACCAGACTTGATTTCATTGTGCGCTTTTTTGCGAAATGAACTGCAAGAGCGCGAGGAGCTATTTGTTTTCGCCTGCAGGTTCCGTTCGACATCGCTCAGGGCAAGTTCTCCACTTCGGTTCGGGTCGGTCGATGTGGTTCCCGCCCTAGCAGAGCTAGGACGGGGCACCCAGTTCGTTGGGCGTTGTGATTGTCGGGATGGTATTCACCAGGTGAGGGCGATGGTGATGGTTTTCCAGCCTTCGCCGGGTGGGAAGTTTATTCGGAGCTGTGAGGCGAAGGGCGGAGGGTTCACGGGGTCACCGAGTCCGAGTGAGGCAAGGAGCGCGCCGGGTTCGCCATCCTTGGCGTGATTCGAAAGTCCACCTGACACCTGCAACTGCGGCGCCTTCCCATCGCGCTGGGATACGAGAAGATCCGCTGAGCTCCCAGCGAGGCCTTCGATCTGAAGAACGACACTTCTTGCATTCCACTCTTCGTGAACGACGCGCGCGATCGAGGTGCGGGCACCTGGAAGCGCGAGTCGATCTCCCAGGAAGGAAACCCGGACAGGACTCAACGGGAGATCGAATGCTCCGGGGCGAATCTTGTCGGGCCTGGCATTGCGCCAATCGGTATGCACTTTCCAGCCCTCTACGCCGGACTGGTCGAGGAACATGATGAGGGTCTCGCCTTCTTTATGGAAAGAGAGGCCGAGAGCTCCGCCGGGCACCTGGATGTTTTTGACTTCAGCGCTGGGCCACGTCGCCGGCAGGTGCGGATTCACGGTGATGGTCTTTGTCTGGGCGTCGATGTCGAGGCCGAAGAGGCCGCGCAAGGTCGGCGTGATGACCATTGCGCTGGACCAGAGCTGGTGGCTGGTGCTGCGGCCGAAGGGGACGAAGTAGTCGCCGGAGAGAAGCTCGGTGACGGCGCCGAGGTCTTGCGACTTGGTGAGGTTCGCATTCTCCATCAACAATTGATAGCCGGCGAGGGGCTGGTTGCCGCGGTACTCGGCGAGGGCGGCCCAGCCGGTAAAGAGCGGCCAGACGGATCCCTGGTGGTAGCTCATGCCATCGTAGATCTTTTCATCATTGGCGACGTCGCGGAGACCCCAGTCGGTATTGAGGGTGTGCGCGGCGAGCTGCTGGAGACAGGTTCCGGTTTGCGCAGGGATGGAGTTGTCGCCGGCGAGGCCTTTGCCGCTCCACCAGGCGAGGGCGGGATAGACGGTGCTGGTACGGTCGAGCGAGTCGTCGGGATTACGGCTGAAGGCGTAGCAGTTCTTGTCCTTGTCCCAGAACTGGGCCTTGATGGTTTTGGCGATGGCATCGGCGCGTGTGCGGGCCGCCTGCGATTTTGCCGCATCGTGGAGGAGATCTTCGAGCTGGGCCATTGCGCCGGAGGCCTGCTGGTCGAGGAAGGCGAGGTAGACCTCCTGATGCGGCATGCCGCCGGGCCAGCTTTCAACCCAGCCGGTTCCCTGCCGGTTGTCGTAGATGCCGTTGATATCGGCATGGCCGGTTTCGAACGCCCAGGCTTTTTCGATGGCGTCGCGATGCGCGGTGAGGAAGGCGACGTCGCCGCTGGAGCGGACGTAGTCGGCCATGGCGAGGATAAACAGCGGCGTGGCATCAGCAGCGGCGTACATGTAGGGAAACTGACGCCAGTCCATGAAGGCGGCGGTTTGCGACCACTCATGCATGATCTTGCCGTCGTCGCGCTGGCGGTGGATGAGGAATTCGAGCTCGGATTTTGAGAGCGCGAAATTGCCGTAGCCGTTGACTGCGAAAAGGGTGTAGAGCGCGTCGCGACCGAAGAACCAGCCGAAGCCAGGGCGGGCGGAGTCAGCGGAGGCGTAGTAGCCGGCGACTAGGGCGGTTTCGTCGTCCGAGGTTCCCGCCGGTTTGGAGTTTGGATCCCAGGTCCCCAAGTGCGAGGGACCTGGGGCACCCGACGTGTTGTGGAGAGCTTTGGTTTTGAGCTGCTCGATGGAGACAACGGCCCACTGGAAGGCTTCGTTGAGGGTCTTGTCGGGGGTTTCGATGGAGACGAAGTTGGCGAGGAGTTTTCTGTAGCTCTCGGCCTGGGCCTTATAGAGGTCGGGAATGCTTTCGTTCAGATGCTGAAGCGTCGCACCGAGCGCGGCGTTAGTGGCAGTCTCCTTATTCATGCCGACGGCCATGAGCAGCGGGAAAAGACGGCCGCGATCGCGCGCAGGATCGATGTGCAGGCGAAATTCGACGGGGTGAACCTGCGGACGCTCCTGATACGGAGCGAGCACACCTGGCTGCGCGCCGGGGACCGTCACGGCTCCCGCGAGATCGGGATAATCGGTGTGGAGGACGTAGTAGCCGTGATTGGGCAGGGGAACTCCGGAGATCGCGCCGGAGGGGCCGGGCTCTTTCGCC
>Ga0157372_10003697_pt1 | contig 16437 bp, 19 predicted proteins | sample C55metaG_FD_115307 | JGI IMG/M metagenome (GOLD analysis project Ga0157372, IMG submission 115307) | Corn rhizosphere microbial communities from Kellogg Biological Station, Michigan, USA - C5-5 metaG | ecosystem: Host-associated > Plants > Roots > Rhizosphere > Soil | place: USA: Michigan... | reverse complement strand
TTCCCGTCCGACATCGGGTGGAGCGTGCCGTTCGACTCCACGCCCTTCGTCAGCGCGTCGGTGAGCTCAGTCGTGGAGACGCTGATCGAGGCGATGATCCTCGTCTTCCTCGTGATGTTCCTCTTCCTGCAGAATTGGCGAGCGACGCTCATCCCGACCATCGTCGTGCCGATCGCCCTCGCCGGCGCCTGCCTCGGCCTCTGGCTCCTCGGCTTCTCGATCAACGTGCTCACGCTGTTCGGGATGGTGATGGCCATCGGCATCCTCGTCGACGACGCCATCGTCGTCATCGAGAACGTCGAGCGCATCATGAGCGAAGAAGGATTGTCGCCCTACGACGCGACCGTGAAGGCGATGGGACAGATCACCTCTGCCATCATCGGCATCACGCTCGTACTCGTGGCGGTGTTCGTGCCGATGGCGTTCTTCCCCGGCACCACGGGAGGGATCTATCGCCAGTTCTCCGTCACGCTCGCCGTTTCCATCGCCTTCTCGGCGCTGATGGCGCTCACACTGACGCCGGCGCTCTGCGCGACGATGCTCAAGCCGGCACAGGAGCACGGCAAGACATCGACGAATCCGTTGCGCCAACGCGCCGAGCTGCTGTTCGGCGGCTTCAATGCGTGGTTCGCGCGCACGACAGGCCGGTATCAGGGCCTCGTGGAGCGCATCCTGCTTCGCCCGCTGCGCTTCCTCGCCATCTTCGCTGCGCTCGTCGTCATCACGCTGCTGCTGTTCAAGCGGCTGCCCGGCAGCTTCCTCCCGACGGAGGATCAGGGGAGCATCCTCGTCGCCGTGCAGGCGCCCCCAGGCGCGACGACGGAGCGCACGAACGTCGCCATCGAGCAGGTCAAGTCGTTCCTGCGCGCGCAGCCGCAGGTGCGCACGGTGATCTTCGTGCGCGGATTCAGCTTCTTCGGGCAGGGTCAGTCCAACGCGATGGCGTTCGTGAGCCTCAAGCCATGGGACGAACGTCCCGGTGAGGCGAACAGCGCGCTCACGCTGGTGAACAAGGCGCTCGTTGCCCTGTCACAGATCAAGGAAGCGATGGTGTTCGCGCTCAACCCGCCCGCGATCCAGGGGCTCGGCGTGGCGAGCGGCTTCAGCTTCGTGCTCGAGGACCGCAGCGGCCACACGCGCGACGAGCTGACCGCGGCGCGCAATCAGTTGCTCGGCGCCGCGAGCCAGAGCCCACTGCTCGTCGGCGTTCGGCCGGAGTCACAGGAGGATGCGCCGCAGCTCCGCGTGCAGGTGGACCGCGTCAAGGCGCGCGCACTCGGTCTTTCCATCGCCAGCGTGAACTCCACCCTGGCCATCTCGTTCGGCAGCGCGTACGCGAATGACTTCAGCCGCAACGGCCGCATCCTGCGCGTGCTCATCGCGGCCGACGCGCCATACCGCATGACGCCGCAGGACGTGCTCGACCTCAAGGTGCGCAACTCGAGCGGCGAGATGGTGCCATTCGGCGCGTTCACCACGGTGAGCTGGACATCCGGGCCGCCGTCCATCCAGCGCTACAACGGCTATCCGTCGATGACGATCTCCGGCATGGCGGCACCCGGACGCTCCACCGGCGAAGCAATGGCCGAGATGGAGCGCCTGGCGAAGACTCTGCCGCCAGGGTTCGGCTACGACTGGACCGGGCTCTCGTTCGAGGAGAAGCAGTCCGCCGGCCAGATCGTCGTGCTGATGGGCGTGTCGCTCATCGTCGTCTTCCTGCTGCTCGCCGCGCTGTACGAAAGCTGGGCCGTTCCCATCGCCGTGCTGCTCGTCGTCCCCCTCGGCGTGCTCGGCTCGGTGCTGCTCACCATGCTACGCGGCCTCTCGGCGGACGTCTACTTCAACGTCGGCCTCGTGACGATCATCGGTCTCGCCGCCAAGAATGCGATCCTCATCGTGGAGTTCGCGATCGAGGAGGAAGCGCACGGCAAGAGCACGTTCGACGCGACGATGGCCGCGGTGCGACTTCGCCTGCGTCCGATCATCATGACGTCGCTCGCGTTCATCCTCGGCATGGTGCCGCTGCTCGTCGCGCGCGGCGCCGGAGCGGCGAGCCGCATCGCCGTCGGCACCGGCGTGGCGGGTGGCATGTTCACCGCCACCAGCTTCGGCATCTTCTTCATCCCGGTGTTCTATCTCGCCGTCCGCCGATGGGTGACGAAGCGGCGTCCACCGTCGCCCGAGGAGATCTCCCATCATCACGCGGACACGGCGCATGCGTAACGCCCTCGCGCTGTCCGCGCTGGCGCTCGCGAGCGCGTGTCACTTCGCACCACGCCACCAGCCCGTCCCGCTGCCCACGCCACCCGTGTACCTCACGGCCACGGACAGCGACGCCGCCGTCGGGGTACGCGCCACGGACATCGCGTGGCGCGAGTTCTTCCGCGACCCGCGTCTCGACACACTCATCGCCACCGCGCTGCGCAGCAATCGCGACATGGTGATCGCCGTCGAGCAGATCGAGGTCGCGCGCGGCCAGTATCGCATCCAGAACGCCGGCCGGCTGCCGGAGCCGGTCGTCAGCGGCGGCGCATCCCGCAGTCACGCCGGTGAGGCGGCTACCGGCGTGCCGGGTTCCGGTGCCGTGACGACCAATCGCGTCAACGTCGGGGTGAGCGTGCCGTCGTTCGAGCTCGACTTCTGGGGTCGCGTCCGCGATCTCAGCGAAGCCGCGCGCGCACGCTATCTCGGCACGATCCAGGCGCAGCGCGCCTTCCGGCTCTCGCTCATCCAGGACGTCGCCACCACGTACCTCGAGTGGGTGGAGACGCTCGAACAGATTCGCCTCGCCGAGCAGACGGTGCAGAGCCGCCAGGAAGGCGTCCGCATCGCGCAGGTGCGACTCAAGGCCGGTCTCACGTCGGCACTCGATTTCCACCAGGCGGAATCGCTGCTCACCCAGGCCGAAGCATCCCGTGCCGCGCTCAAGCTCCAACGCGCGCAGCTGGAGAACCTGCTCTTCGTGCTGGTCGGTGGACCCGTGCCCGGGCCGCTGCCGGACCCACTGCCCCTCAGCGATCAACTCAACCCGGTGACGCTCGCTGCCGGCGTGCCGTCGTCGCTGCTCCTCGCGCGTCCCGACGTAGTGGCCGCCGAGGAACGCCTGCGGGCCGCCGAAGCGGATGTCGGTGCCGCGCGCGCGGCGTTCTTTCCCAACATCTCGCTGACCGGTGCGCTGGGGTTCGCGTCCAACGCGCTCAACACCCTCGTCGGCAGCGACGGGCTGACGTGGAACTTCGGTCCTTCGATCACCGCACCGATCTTCAATCGTGGCCGCCTGCATGGCAACGTGGACGTCGCACGCGCGCAGGACCGCATCGCCGTCGCCGACTACGAGCACACGATCCAGGTGGCGTTCCAGGACGTCTCCAATGGGCTGGCGGGCCGGCGCTTCCTCGCCGAGCAGGTCGATGCGCAGGCGCGCGGCACCGAGGCGCAGCGGCAGATCGCCGCGCTGGCGCACACCCGGTATCTCGAAGGCGTAGTGAGCTACATCGAGGTGCTCGACGCAGAGCGCAACCTGTTCGCCGCCGAGCAGGCGTTGCTGCAGCTGCGGCGCGTGCAGGCGGACAATCTCGTGGCGCTGTACGTGGCGCTGGGCGGAGGCGCGACGGACCAGCGGCCCTAGCCGCGACCGTCGCGGCGCGCCATGAGCTCCGCGCGCCTTGCCATCTCCCGCTCCGTGGTGATCCGGATGTGCTCAAGCACCTGCATGTGAATCCGGTGCACGATCGCATCGCCGTAAAGCACCCAATACGATGCCGGCTCCAGCTTCATCTGGTACCATGTGCTTCCCTCGAGGCGCGTGTGCCCGTTCGGCAACGCCACGAGCCGGAACTCACCGCGGCGTGAGACGAAGTAGCCGTCCAGGTGCGGCGCCGCGACGTTGCGATATGGACTCCACTCATGCAGCGGCCGGGGCTGGGAGTCCACGTTGAACGAAAGACGACGGCCCGGCTCCCAGCGCGTGATGGGTTCCACGAACGCACCGGTGGAGAACACGCAGCGCCGCACCGCACCCACGCCCTGCCCGGTGATCTCGGCGCGCACCGGATACGCGACGCCGGCGCGGAACACCAGCTCGCGTGGCGCAGGCAGCGGTGGAAAGGCGATCACGTTCCGCCACACCACGTCCGGCGGGGCCGCGATCTCGATCGCCGAGCGCACCTCGCGAAGCTCCGTCGCCGGTCGATGTGCGTCCAGTGACGCCGACACCGGAAGCACCATCACCGCCATCAGTGCATTGGCGAGCGAACGATCCCGGATCGCGACCCGCCGGCCAAGCGCGGCGCCCATCGCGCCAATGCCGATGCCGATCGGCGCCGCCATGATGAGGCAGAGCGCGCCTTCCGCCGCCGCGACCAGCAGCACGCCGCCCACGCACGCCAGGGTCATCAACACCACCTGCTGCGTCTCGCGCGCCGACGCCGGATACCGGCGGTTGAACAGGAATGCCGTCAGCATGCCGATCACGAACGGCGTGCCGAGGAAGAGGGAGAGGCCGTAGCTCGCGAGCCCGTACACGCTGAGCGCGAGCATGCCGAGCCCGATCGCCATCCCGGCGGCGATCGCGAGAAGGGCGCTCGGGAGGCGGTGCTCGTATGGACGCGGTTCATGCCGTGGCGGCGACGGCGCGGGCCTGCTCGGCAGCGCGCACATCGCGGCGATGAAGAGGTAGCTCACGCCCGGCACGAAGAACAACAGGCCCAGCCACGCCGAGTGGCCGCTGTCCAGCGCGCGTCGCATGCTCATGCTGATGCCGATCCACAGGAAGGGCAGCGACCACGCCGCCAGCAGCGGCAGCAGTTCCGCGGGCGCCATCACCAGCTTCGTCTGCAGCAGCGTGGAGACGGGGCTCAGGTAGTCGATCGGCCTCCAGAAGCGGCCCGTCGCGTTCCACACCATGAAAGCATCGCCGGCATACTTGAGCGCGGCCAGTGCGATGCCACTGAGCAGGTATTCGCGACGGCCGACGCCGGATTCGAAGGTGAACCAGAGCCGTAACCAGCGAGTGAGGCGGGAATGCATCCCCCTGAATAGCGCCCACGCGGCACGACGTCAACGCGAACCGCGCGCGCAGCGTATTCTCGGTGGCAACCTCCGTACACGACGAATCCTTCGCCCGCTCCCCACCATGCGCTTGCGTCTCGCCGCTGCACTCCTCGCCTTCGCCGCCCTTCCTGCCGCCGCGCAGGGTTCACCCTGCACTCGCGCCACCACGCAGTGCCAGGAGTGGATCACCTACCCCGGCGGGCCGGCGCGGTCGCTGATCTACACCACCTACCGTCTCGACAAGCCGAATCCGAAGATCACGCGCGCCCTGATCATGGTCCACGGCGCCGGCCGCAACCCCGATCACTACTTCGAGACGGCGACCGCCGCGGGCTTCCTCGCCAACGCGCTGGAGAACACGGTCATCATTGCGCCGCGCTTTGCCGCGGGTCGCGACTCGATGGCGGCGAACGAGGTGGAGTGGCCGGAGCGCCGCGACAGCTGGCGCTCGGGCGGCCAGTCGCCGAACAACCCGACCTTGTCGTCGTTCGACTTCGCCGATCAGCTCCTTCGCCGGCTCGCCGACAAGAAGATCTTCCCGAACCTGACGAAGATCGTCGTCGCCGGACATTCGGCAGGCGGGCAGTTCGCCAACCGCTACGAGATGGCGAACAAGGTGGACGGCACGCTCGGCAACGTGCAAGTGAGCTACGTCGTCGCCAATCCCTCGAGCTATGCGTGGCCCGCCGCCGTTCGCCCGCTCCCGTCGGGCGACGCGAATCCGGTGGACGCCTACAAGGCGTCGCTCGAGCCACACGCCGAGGAGGTGCACTCGAACTATGCGTACGGTGCGTTCGATGCGAGCAAGGCGGCGACGTACAACAAATGGCCCGCCGGCCTCGAGGATCGCAGCGGCTACACGAGCGCCATGAGCGACGAGCAGCTCAAGAAGAACCTCGTTCAGCGGCCCACCACCTACCTGCTCGGCCAGGTGGACGTGCTGCCGCTCGGTGGCTTCGACTCCTCGCCGTCGGCGATGGCGCAGGGCCCGACGCGTCGTGCGCGCGGCGAAGCGTTCTACAAGTACGTGAACGGGACACTCGGCGCGAAGCACAAGGCGATCATCGTTCCCGAGTGCGGGCACAACGACCGGTGCATCTACACCACCGACATCGTCTTCCCCGTCATCTTTCCGTGAAGTGAGCTGGCACGCGTCGGTGCTCAGTCCCTGACGCGTGCCAGCATCCAGGCGAGTCCTGCCGGTGACCGGTCGCGCCAGTATCTCCAGCTGTGCGCGCCGGGCCACTCGCCGTACTCGTGCGCGATGCCGAGCCGCTCCAGCTCCCAGTGCAGCGCGCGGTTCTCGGCAAGCAGCGCGTCCTCCGTACCGCAGTCGAAGCGGATGGCCGGCAGCGCAGCGCCGCTCCGCGTCAGTTGTTCGGCCAGTACGGCGGGTTGATACGCACGCCAGCGTTCCACGGTCGGACCCAGCGCCCAGAGCAGCCGCGCCTTCCACGACGTCGCCGGCGCGCGTACTGAATCGGGTGACGACACGTAGTGCGCCGGTGCGGCGAACGGGTTGCTCTCGTCGAGCAGCACCGACACGACGCCCGAGTGGCTCATCGCCGCAGCGAACAGGTCCGGGTGTCGCAGCGCGAGCGTGAGCGCGCCCACGCCGCCCATGCTCAGGCCCGCGATGCCGCGATGGGCGCGATCGCCGAACGTGCGATAATGCGAATCGACGTACGACACGAGGTCGCGCGTCACCCACTGCTCGTAGCGATGATTGCGCACGCAGTAGCGCGCCGGATCCTCCGTGCGGAGCGTGTCGGCGCACGCGGCGTACGAGCTTTCCACCGCCCAGTCGGTCCACCATCCGTCGTCGCCGTCGGGCATCACGAGAATGGCATCGCCGCGACCGGCGCTCGCCAGTGAATCGGCAACGGCGTCGAGTCCGCCCTTGGAGAGCCAATCCGTCTCGCTTCCGTAGAGGCCGTGCAGGTAGATGATCACCGGATAGCGCCGCGCGCTGTTCACGGCGTAGGACGGGGGCAGGTACACCGACACGCGCTTGTCCACACCCAGCGCCGCGGAGTGGATGACGTCGAGGTGGACGGTGCCGTGGGCGCCGGCGAAAGCACCCTGCGGCGATGGCGCGACTGTCGGTTGGCTGCGCCGCGCCGGCGGTGCAGACGCGCACGCGGCAACCAGACCCAGGAGCGCTATCGAGCTGCAGCGCATGCGACTCACGACGAATGCAGGATTGGTAGCGGTCTCATTGCCGCTTCATCAGCGCCACGAGCTGGTCGAGCGCCGCGCCCCAACCGGCGTGAAAGCCCATCTGCTCGTGCCGCTCGCGCGCCTCTGCGTCAGGATGAATGGCGAGTGCGCGATAGCGCGTGTCACGTTCGCCCTCCGGCTCCATCGTGATCACGGCCGAAAAGGTGAAGGGCACGCCTTGTAGTTCATCCGTGCTGTGCGGCCGGAAGCCCGGCTTCAGCGCGCCCGTCCACGCGAGCCGGCGGTCCGGAACTGCCTCGAGAATGCAGCCGGCATTGGCGAAATCCTGGCCGTCGGGCGAGCGCATGACCGTATGGAAGGCGCCGCCCGGATGCAGCTCCACCCGGGCCTCTACTGTTCTGAACGGCGGAGGAGTGAACCACTGCGTGATGAGCGACGGAGTCGTCCACGCAGCCCAGACGGATGCGGGAGGAATGTCGACCACGCGCTCGAGCACCAGATCGCGCTCGGGATCTGGCTGCAGGAAAAGCGATGAAGCGCTCATCGCCGGCGATGCGCCACGATGGTGCCGCAATACGCCGCTGTGATGGCGAGTCCGGTCGGCGGCCGCGTCCGGAACACTGATCCGCCAGGGCTGTCGCCGTCCAGCGTCGCGATGGAACGAGTCGTCATGTGAACCAACCTGCACCACGCTCGCGTGGCCCGCCACCCTCCCGAGGCACGAAGGGGCGTGGATCATTGAATCCACGCCCCCTCCTGTCGCCTGGAACGCCGTCGGGAAGCTACGGGTGCGTCACCGTCAGCCCGGTCACGATTGCGTCCGTGTTGTGCGCGAAACGTACGCCGTACACGCCGTCGGTCGACTTGAGCTTGCCCGCCGTCACGAGCGCCGACTTCGGGTAGCTCGCCACCACGGTGCCGTTGATCGCGCAGCGCACCGAATCCGGCGTCACCGACATCGCGATCTCCTGGGTCACCGGCTGGTCCTTCCCCGCCGCCTTGTGCACCGCGGCGTTCGTCTCGCCCCGACCGCCATTGAGCTGGAACGGCTTCGGGCCGAAGCCGCGCACGATGAAGCTGCCGCTGCCGTACGCCGCGCAGTACAGGAAGCTCTCCTGATCCGTCCCCATGTCGTTGCCCGCGATCATGATGCCGTACGGGTGCGGATGATCGTTCAGGTTCATGTACTTCGGTTCCGTGAACGTCGCTTTCACGGTGTAGTTGCCGCTCGCCTTGTTGGCGGGATTCCAGTACGTCGCTGCCGGCCCCGTCGTGACGTGGAACCCCTTCCCTTCGGCGACGAACTTCGCGTCGTCGATGCTGCTCGCTGCCCCGCCGCGTCCCGGGTCGGCCTTGCCCGTCCATCCGGGGACGTGCACGCCACCCCCTTCGACCTTGCGCGCCGTCTCCTGACCCTGGCTGCACGCCACGCTCGGCGCAGCGGCGAGCAGGAGCGCAATGAGTGACAACGACGATTGACGACGGATCGGACGCATGTGTGCACCTCTCGGTAGACGGAATGGTTGAACCTTACGGCTGGGCGCCAGCCACTGGCAAGCTCGGTCGGGGCGCTCGTCCCGCCTCACCATGCGGAGCGGTCGTCGCGCGGCGCGCCCGCCGGTACGCGACATCAGGAGCGACCGCGGAAAAGGAAGAGCACGAGCAGCGCTGCGACGATCACCACGACCAGCATCACGAGCGATGACTGCAGCCCACCCGCACCCGCCCGGCGGGAACGCCAGACGCCCGCCACGGCGCCGACAACAGCCAGGAAGACGAGGACTCCAATGATCAGCGGAATCGACATGAGCGCCTCTGGGGACGGGCACGAACGCAGCCCGGATTGCGCCTAACGTAACACCCATCGCGGCGACGGGTCAGAGCGTCGCCAGCTCCACCAGCAGCGGGAAGTGATCGGAGGCCGTTCGCGCGACGTCGGGCGTGCGGCGCACTTCGCACTGCGTCATCCGCGTCGCATATGCGGCCGGCGTGAAGACGTAGTCGAGTCGCACGTGCGGATGCCACACGGGGAACGTGTATCCGGGCTCGAGCTCCGCATCCGGGTGCAGGCTGCGCCACGCGTCCACGTAGCCATTGGACGCCATCAACTCGATCGTGCTCCGCGCAATGTCCCGTCCGCTCAGCCACACCATTCCGCGAATCCACGCCGGCATCGGTGACGGATCGAATCGCTCGCCCGGTGCGAGCGCGTTGAAATCACCGGCGAGCACGTGAAAGGCGAATGCGTTTTCCTCGCGCAGCAGCTGCTGCCGGATGCCTTCGAGCAGACCGCGCAGTTCGCGCGCTCGCTGCTGCTCGCTCCATCGCGAGAACCAGGCGCGCAGGTGGAGGACGAACACCCGCGGCATGCCGTCCGCCAGCGATACTTCGAGCAGGGCATGCCGAGTGCGCGGGGGATGTCGCCACGCGAAGTCGCGTACGGTCACGCGGCTGAGGAAGCCGGTCGAGTGGGCGTGCCGCGAGCCGAACGCGGAATACCCGGCCAGCGACGCGATCCGCTCGATCGTCGCCGGATCGCGAGCTTCCTGCAGCGCGACGAAGTCCGCGTTCGCGTCGGCGATCACTTCGGCCAGCTGCTCGGCGCGTCCCACTCCGCCTTCGCGGATGTTGTAGGTGAGGAACCGCACCGTCAGCCGCCGGCAGGATCGTCCGCCACCTCGCGCTCCGGCTTCTCCAGCAGCACCAGGTACGGTTGATCCATCACCACGTCGCGCACGAACTGCACGAGCGACGTCGTTGCCTGCAGGTTCACCGGCCGGCCGGCCATCGCGCAGAGTCGCTTGCGCAGGCTGCCGAGCGGGGGCGAGGCAAAGGGATGCGCCTCGCTCAGCGGTACGGAGTGAATACCCGGGATGTGGAACTCGCGAAACAGCGTCACCATCCCGCCGCCGACGAACGTCACGTCGAGGTCGCTCGTCCCCGGCCCGTCGGCGTCGAACGGATCGCTCGACATCCACTTGTGCCCCGTCACCGCGCTCCCGCGGAGAATGACTTGTACACCCTCCGGCGTCGCATCGGCGATCTCGCGCACGAATTCGTCGAACCGGCGCGAATCGCCGCCGAATGCGAGCTGCGTCACCCGGTCACGTATGAGACGTTGCTCGTCATCGTCGATCTCGGTGTCGGGATTCATCGTTCGTTCATTCCAGCTCTCGCCATGACGTGAGGATCGCGATCGTGCCGAGTCCCGACACAACCATGCCGCTCGTGTCGGTGAAGCTTGTGCGATCAGCACAAGAATGCCCGCGTTGGCGGCACCATTCAACGTATCGCATCAACCTGCTATGGATGCAGTGTCTCCTTTCGCTGAAGCATCGCGATGAACTCGGCGATCCGGCGCGCTCTCGACTCTGGTTTGACCGCCGTCTGAATCCGATAGAGAATCGCGTATCGGTTCGAGCCCTTCAGCGTCTCGAAGAATGCTTTCGCCTCCGGTCGCTCATCGAGTGCCGCCTGGAGGTCAGCGGGCACGGTCATCGTACCGGACGAATCATACGCGCGATCCCACCGACCGTCAGCTTTGGCTGCCTCGACGGCGGCCAGTCCCGCGGGGTGCATCTCGCCCGCGGCGATCAGTCGCGCCACGTGCTCACGGTTCCGCTTCGACCAGGCGCTTCGCTTCTGTCGCGGCGTGAACTTCTGAATGAAGGAATCCGCGTCATGGCTCCGCTTCTGTCCGTCGATCCAGCCGAAGCAGAGGGCGATATCGAGCGCCTCAGCGTAGGTGACGGACTGCAGCGCGGAAGCGGCCTTTGCAATGCGTAGCCAGAGGCCAGGCTCGGACGCATGACGTGCGCTGAGCCACTGCCGGAAGGCGGCGCGGTCTGCGAAGAGAAGGATCGGGTAGTCGGACGTTGGAGCCACGTTCACTCGACACAGAGCTGAGTGCCAGACACGCTCGTAGCCGCCGAACGGGAGCGCTCACGTGCAGGCGACGTAATAGAACGCAGTCGTGCGGCGCTCGCTACCGCAGACGATCGTCAGGTACGGAGCCAGTCAGGTCGCTGGTGGAAACCATGATTGCCACCACGGCGGTCGCTCCCGTACCTGCACGAAGCCGCAACCGTCCAGAACGATCCGAGTCGCGCCGACGAGACCATCGCCCGTCGCGAGGTCGATGACCTTGCCGCGCACGGGATAGCCGGGACGGAGGCTGGCCGTCGCGGCGAGGAGATTCGGCGCCGAATCCTTCTCGGAACAGCTCGGCGACACGACGCGATACGGCCAGCAGCCGACGAGCGCGAGACTGAACACGAGTATCGCTCGCGGTGACGGAGTCATGCGATCAGGAGCGGGGCGCCCATGACAACTGGAGTTGCAATGGCGGCCTCTATCAGGTGCAGCGATACATAGGGCCCAGCCACCAGTTCACTCGAGCAGGACGCCGCCCCAGCTCGCCGGGTCGACGTCGGCGATGGTCTGCGAGAAGGTCCAGCGGTGGCCGGCGAGGTCCTCCGCCGTATACTGCCGCTCGCCGTACACATGGTCGGCCGGCGGTGCGACGATCCGCGCCCCTGCCCCCTCGGCGCGGCGGTGGTGCGCGTCGACGTCGGGGACCCGCACGAGGACCAGGCTCCGCGCCGGGCCGGCCGACGGTCCATCGGCGGCGACGAGGTGTCCGCCTCCGAGTGCGAGCTGAGCGCGGTGCTCGCCGATGCGCAGCCGCTCGACACACCCGAAGGCGGCGCCGAGCCATGCGACCGCCGCTCGCACGTCTGTGTACACCAGCACCGGCATGATCACACTCGCCGGGATCGAGCGGTTGTGTGGAGCGAGCGGCTGCGTCATCGGTTGCTGTCGAGATGCGGGTCGAGGGTGCCGTTGCGGCCTGACGCCAGAGCTGAGCGGCGGGCGATCCAACAATTGCGAGCGAAGCCAGCCTCCGCAACCGCCCGTCGGTTGACGCGACAGTCAGCGGGCGCCGAACGAGGTGCGTGGTCCGGCATCGTGGTGACGCGCGATGATCCAACTGAGGGTGAGAATCACCAGTACGGTCGGGATGAAACCCAGGATGATCACCGTGGTGTACCGTACCTTTCGTTGCATCTGCTGGCGCAGATCGGCGGCGACTGCCGCATCGGGCCGCCCCGAGGGCATGTGAACCAGCGCAAAGAGCGTTTCCCCCCGCGGCGTGATCGAGTACGATCCCGTCGCGCGGGCCTCAGCGCGCTGCTTCGCCAGCGAGAGCGAATCGGCGAGCTCCGCGGTGCGCCAGCGCGCATCTACTTCCGCGCCGACTCGAAGCATCTCGGCACGGTTCGCCATGAGGTGTCGCGCGAGCAGCACGGGCGCCAGGATGAGCAGCACCTGCAGCGTGAGCCCGCCGGCCCACATCATCAGGATGCGCTTCGTAGGCCACGATGCAAGAGCCATTTGCGCGTGCAGTGAAAGTTGTGCGCCGCCCGACGACTAAGGCCAGTTGCGACAAGACACACGATAGCGAGCGCAGCGAGCCTCAAGAAAGTTGCTCGTCGGCTACAGTGACCGTTAGATGCCCAGGGGCAGGTACCGTAGCCAGGAGATCTTGTGCGTCCGGATAATCGACCGGCTGCCATCTGACGCCCTGGCCAAGCTGCAAAGGCATACATGAGAGTGCGCGCGCCGCGCTCACAATCAATCGTTCCTTTGTCAGCTTCAGCGTTCGTCAGACGGCTCGCGCCGCGATCGCTGGCGTGAGACAACCGAGCATCCACATGGGGTCAATCGGGGCGAGTCAACCGCGCCTCGGGGCGGATCGGTTCGAAGAGCTCGACGAGGTTGCCGGACGGATCCTCGGCCAGGATTTGCTTGCCGCCCACCCCGGTGACGATATCGTTGCGAAAGCGAACGCCCGCCGATCGTAGGCGGCCAACCACGGCGGTGAGGTCGTCCACCACAATGGCAAAACGATTCCAACCGCCAGGCTGCGGCTGGGTTCCGTCCGGCATCGCTTGGCCGCCACCCGCTTGCGAATTCGGGGCGCTCAGCACGAGCCGCAACTCGCCACGCGAGAGCATGGCAAACGCGGGCGCGGGATGCATATCGAGCTGAAAGCCGAGATGCGTCGTGTAGAAGGCGATCGCGGCGTCCACGTCGTTCACGATGTACCGAACCTGCACGCTAGCCATCGATGACTCCGGGCCTGTAGCAGTCCAACGCCCTAGCTGCGCTGCGAACGAATCAATAAGAGTGCGCAGCGCAGCCGCGCGCAATTCCGCCAATCGTTCGTCAGCTTCGTGTTCGTCAGGCGACACGCGATCTGGAGCCAGGCGCGCCGGCCGCGCGATCGAGCAGGAAGCCGCCCAGCAAGGCAACGACAAAGGCGGGTATCCCAGTGAGAAGAGGCCAGGCAACGATTGACAACATGACCAACGGGAGTCGAGTTGCATCAGTCCAATGGGCGCGCAGCGGACCAAGGGCAGCCACGCCGAGAGCACCAAGTCCAACCGCGAGGGCAACGTAGGTCGCGGTGTCCAGGGACCGCCGCTGGCGACGACGCTCACTGGCAAAGTGGACGAGAAATACACTGAGGCTGAGCAGCCACGCGGCGGCGCGCCACATCTTTACGCCGCCGCCGAGGAGCTCGATCCGGCGAGCGCAGCAGGCTACCGGCGCTCGGCTGTCAACTGCACGAGGCGTCAGGTGACACGCCGCGCTAATGGATCGTAACCGGCACGACCGTCCGTGGTCCCGTTGCGGGTCTCATGGTTCCTCCCGGTCGGCCGGGCCACGCCCAGATCTCCGCTTGTCCCGCGGCAACGGCAACGACATAGCCATTGCGGAACACGAGATACGGATTCGGCTGAAGCACGAGCACTTTCGAGAAGGTGCGCACCGTATCTCGCAGATTCGCGCGTAGTCCCGTCCATTGCACCCGGTCATAGAACAGGCGCACGTCCGCACTGTCTCCCACCGCGAGCGTCAGGGAGGCGGGGCTGGCGATGATCGTGTCCACCAGGCGAGCCAGACTATCCAGACGCGCCTGTGCATGCGCGCGAGCGGCGGCTCGGCGGGCGCGATCCGCATTCCATGCCGAATCACTGAGCGTGTCCTGCGCGGCTGCTCGACTCGCCGCGAACACGAGCATGGTGGCCGCCAGTCTGATGATGATGTGGCGCCGCATTCTCGATCTCTCCACTAACGCCTGGGAGTCACCCAACGTCAGAGCTCAGCTGCAAGGGCCGTCCAATGGTTGCGAGCGCAGCGAGCATCAGTAATGAGCCTTTGTCAGCTTCAGCGATCGTTCGGTAGCGCGGTCGCGATTTCAGTCGGTCACCTGGTAGAACTGCAGGCAGACGCCCGATGGGAGCACCATGTGGAATTCGCGGCGTCCCCAACTCTTCAGCTCGAGTGCCCCTACCGTGGCCGCAACCCCCTGGTACTCTCGGTACATCGCATCCAGATCGTCGACACCGATGCTGGCGCTCGCGTTCTCCGCCCACTCCGGGTTGCTGTTTTGAACCAAGTTGAACGCCGCACTTCCACGGCGTACGCCGGCCATCTCGCCGCCCTGCCAGGTAATCACGAACCCGAGCTGCTCCTTATAGAATCGAAGCCCGTCGGCCAGACTCGGGCCGGCGGGGAGAAGGGGAGTCACTGTGAGCAGCGTGGCCATACCGGTCTCCTGTTCGCAAAAGCGTGGGCCAACTAACGCCGAAGCTCACGTGCGGTCGATCCAATCATAGGGAGCGCAGCGAACGTCCGCAGGCAGCTTGTGGGCTGCAGTGACAGTTAGACAGCGGGTGCCGAGGCCTGCTCCAATGCGCGCAGTCGGTGCAATGTGCGCACCCAGCGCGCCGAGCAAGAAACCGATGCCGACAAGTACTCCGACTGCCATCGCTGCTGGCGGCGCATGCGCGAGAACCCATGCGGACACGAATCCAACTGGCCAGACGCTCAGCATCAGATAGGCAGGCCAGCGATGCCGGGGGTAGAGCAGCACGACTGCGACGAGGACGACGCTCTTTAATACCGCCAGCCCCAGTCGAGAGACATCGAGGGGTCCACTACCGAGCTGCCACGCGACCGTAGTGAGGCGCGCCACGAGCATCGCAGCGGCTGTTCCCCACCCAGCCCACATCTCCCACTGGGCGATGCGCTTAGCGCGTTCCGCCGGCGTCGGGTTCATTAAAGTCTATCGCGGTCTAACGTCGAAGCTCAGCTGCGGACGAACATCATAAGACGCGAGTGCTAACTCGCGCCATCCTCGGCTCGCCAGACGGCAGCAGCGCCTGGTTAGATGAGCGCGTCGCGATCTCGATGAAGGACCATATAGTCGCCACCATCGAAGCCGACCGTTACTGCTCCGACACCCTCCTTCGCTTCGATGGCGAAGCGCGCGAACACAGCCGCAGCGCCGAGTAGCAACCCGTATTCGAAGACGTTCCGAGCCGCCCCCAGATCGAGTGCGGCCGCCCTGATCGTGTTCAGAAAGCCGCTCTCGAGGACAGCGCCTCGCGGCCGATAGGCCAACTCGCCACGCGACAGCGACTGGGTGGGATCACCGGTGCCGGCGGCGAGGTAGACGCCGACGGTCTCGGTCGCCGTGCTCGGGTCACCGGTGTCGAAAAGTCCCAGATGATAGAACGTGAGACCCGGAGGGGGTGGTTCTGCGATCGCGACCGACTGCAATCGCTGGGCGAGACCCGCGACCAACGGCGTGATGTCGTACTCGCGAAGAACTTTCGGCACCGCGTAACCCGTCGCGTCCACAATCGCGACGATGAGAGACCAAGCCTCCATCGGCGTCGTGCTCGTCAGCACGGAGTTCTCGACCGCGTCAAAGATCGAAGCCAAATCCACGCTCACGCCAACACACACTCCATTGCCTGTGCTCCTCTGACGCCCGAGCTCAGCTACGAGCGATCAAACAATTGCGAGCGAAGCGAGCCTCCGCAACCGCCCGGCAGGTGCAGCGCTCAGTTAGATGGCGGGTGCTCGGCGGGCGGCTTCGGCAGCACTCTGAGCGGCTCCCGCTGGTCGCGTAACACGCAGGTTGCCTGCCCGGCGAGCACGCTGTCCGGCTTGGCGCAAAGCTGTCGAATGGTCGCGCTATCTAACTTCGAGATGCGCGCGACGGGCACGGTAGCGGGTTGAGGAGCGTTCCCTCCGCAACCTGCAACAAGAAGTGCGACGAGCAGCAAATGTTTCATGGCTCCTTCCTCCGCCACATCTATCGCCCTCTAACGCCAAAGCTCAGCTGCG
>Ga0157372_10003694_pt1 | contig 16446 bp, 10 predicted proteins | sample C55metaG_FD_115307 | JGI IMG/M metagenome (GOLD analysis project Ga0157372, IMG submission 115307) | Corn rhizosphere microbial communities from Kellogg Biological Station, Michigan, USA - C5-5 metaG | ecosystem: Host-associated > Plants > Roots > Rhizosphere > Soil | place: USA: Michigan... | reverse complement strand
TGATGCTCGGTGGTGACTCTTATGATATCACCGACTATGCAACACAGGCAGCTTTCCAGGCTGCACTGCTCGCATCGATCAATCTGGCAACCGGCGATGCAACGAAGATTTTCCCTTTTCCCGAAATTCAAAACGTAGCCAATAATACTGAAGCCAATACTACCGGCGCCACCGGCCTCGGCTTCCAGTTTATTCTGCGTGAAGGCAAGCCGGCTTACACATTCGGGGTGATTGTTGGTAGCAACCTGGAAAAGCAACTCCGGGCTTTCAACAACTCTATCGTTCCCGTATTCGTGTTTGATAGCAATGGGAATGTATGGGGCAAGCTCGATGCTGATGGCAATTTCGTAGGAACACAGGCGCTGATATTCGTTGCAGGTAAACCGTTCAGTGATGGCAACTCAGTTGATACTGAATACACGAACGTATCAGTTAGCTTCCTGAGTGCATCTGAATTTTTCGACGATGCAGCGTTTGTTAAAACAACTTTCAATATCACGAACCTGGAAGGTCTGCTCGATGCTACACTGTATGAAACTGCAGCCCATGCATCTAATGTTTACAAGATCGGTGCAAAAGTAATCAACACCCAATTGGGAGCGGATCAAAACCTCTATACAAAGTATTCTACTGAGCTTGCCAGTTCTTCACTTTGGGAGGCTGCTACCGGCACGACATTCAGCACTCCCTTGGCATTAACATCAGTTGCAGCTGACAGCACTAACAGTGGTTGGACGGTAACAACTGACACAACAGCCTATGCGGCTCTGGCATCCGGCACAAAAATCAGGTTTCGCCTCAAAGATCCTGCGACCCTGCTGGCAGCAGGTGTACGCGGCATCGAGAGCATACCAATCATTGTAACTAAACCATAAATATTTTCCTGTGAAGTTTAACCATATAGATTTTAACGGAGAATGGGCCTCTACCAAAACGGTAGAGGCTTTCATTGAACATGAAAAGCATCATGGCCTTTCAGAGCAGGAGTTGCGCGACATACACGCTTTAATACTGATTGAACATGGCGACAATTCGGGCGTTCAAAAGCAGGCTGTTAACCCTGAAGAAGAAGACGGAGGAAGTGGCAGCGACGTCGATACAGAAAACCAGATCGAACCTGGTGAGTCTGAACAGGGAACAAATGCTGGAAGGAAAAAGAAGGGACGGTAAGGATATATCGCCTTCCTATTTCGAGGACCCGTGGTTTAAATCTGTCGAATCTGCCAAGGCATATTCTGACTGGAAGGATTCAATCACGCCGAACTCAAAAAGGAAAAAAGGCGTTCCAAACCTGTTCATCATAGGGACGTTTCATAACAGCATTACAATTGATGTTACAGGCGAGTCAATAAAATTCAATTCCGATTTCTATGCGGCCGCAGATATTGAGAGGAAGTTTACCGGTATGATATACAGTTTGAACGTAGAGAAAAGGACTGTATACGTGAGGGAGTTTTTGAGGCCGGAATTTATGACCAATGTCCGTTTCGAGTTGATGCTTTAAGAAACCACATACCACATTTATGAGCGAAGGGTGTATCGGTTGTGCCGTTAAAAATAATGACAGGGAAAAAGAACAGGCAATTAAAAACGCGATAGAGCATGCAGTGGCAAAAAATATTCCGGTGGCTATTTACCAGGAAGCAGGCGAATGGAAGTACTGCAACGCCTTCGACGCCTATCGAAACAGCTACCCAGTCGAGCAAGTGGTATCTAAGCATTACCGACCTGCCACTGAATAAGTACATCGAGTGCGTTGTTGATGGAAATCTTTCAGCCCTTATTATTTCCGGTTATCCTACCCAGGAACAACTGGAAGCGGCCTGGCTTGATATTGCCGAACAGTATGCCGATGCTATGGGAGATGCCGAGCATAGAATGTACATAAAACTGTATAAGGAGCTCGTCTATCTCAATATTGAATACAGGCAAATACTTGGCTTAATCGAGGTATTAACGATTGTTGTATACAAGCCCTTCGAACAAAAGCTAAACGAGCTTTTATTTACCAACTTCCCATTTACTGCCAACCGAGAAAAAGAACTCGATACCTGCTTCCGGTTATCCAAAAGCACCTTGTTGAAAATAGACATGAAGAAAGCCCAACTTGATGGGCTAAAGGAAAAAGGCGAGGACACAGATAAAACGCCAACCCGGGAATACTTTCAATCTATTTTAATTACGCTATCAGATTATTCAAAATATCCTGTACAAGAAACCATTACAACTTATCAGTTCTGTGAGAGAGTAAAGCGGTTCACCCAGTTTGTAGAAAAGCAAAAAGCGGAAAAAAATGGCAGAAGATAAAATAAGCGAATACGTCGACCTTGCCGCTGTCGGTCAGGAAACAGACCAGTTTATTGCGCTGCTCGATAAGGTCGAAAAGAAGTTTGATACCCTTAACAATATAAAGCTGTCGCTGGATGGCTTTACCAAAACCAAAGATATTGTGAGCGGCGCCCAAGCCGCCACTACTGCCATTGAGGATATGGGGAAAGCTGTTGACGAGGTAATAACAGTGAACGAGGAATATGTAAAGGCTTCAAAGGATTATATTGCCGCCAGCACCCAGCAAGCAAAGACGAACAACGCGTTTGCCCAGTCGTTTGACGCCCTAATAAAGCAGCAGGTAGAGAACCAGCGGGCTGGCAAGGAGTTGCAGAAGCAGCGCAAGGAACTGGATAAGGCATATCAGGCCGGTCTTATATCCAATGAGCAATACCAGAAATCCCTTGAAGATATCGCCAAAGCAGAAACATCGCTGAAGGTTTCAAACGCAGACCTTGCTCGCGCCTTGCGAAATATGGAGAAAGAAGCACAGGCGGCCGATGGATCTCTCAATGAACTTCGCGCTCAACTGAACCTGGCCCTGCAGGCTTATGATCGACTATCGGCATCCGAAAAACAAAGCGATGTAGGCAAAGGCATAAAGGCCAATATAGACGCCCTTACAAAATCTATCTCAGAACAAGAGCAGGAAACTGGCCGGTTCCAAAGAAACGTAGGTAACTACTCCGGCGCTTTAAAAACTTTGTCAGGAGCCCTCACGGATGTAAAGAAAAAAATCGAGGACTATACCAACTCAGGCCAGCACAATGCTGATGTGTTGGCAGCTCTACAAAAGGAACAGCAGCTCCTGGAACAATTGGTGAATTCGCAAGCCGCTGGATTTACTACAGCCACAGCCGAAATAAAAGAAAACACCAAGGCTTTACAGCAGATGGCAGCAGCGGGCCTGGAAGGAACGGAAGCCTATAACAAGTTGTTTGCGGAAACGGCAGCATTGAAAGACGAAACCGCTGATCTTAAAGCTGCCCTAAACAACGCGGCCCCGGATGATGTGGCGTTTAATGCGGCATCAGATGCAGCCAAAGGCCTCATTGGCATATACGGCTTAGCTCAATCTGCTGCAGCTGTATTCGGTGATGAAAACGAAGTGCTCAATGAAACATTGGTAAAACTACAGGCCGCTGAAACAGCATTACAATCGATTGAGGCAATAAGGGCTTTATTTAAAAAAGAAAATGCGGTCCTGCAATTGCGTGAAATCGCCCTGCAAAAAATACTTATTGCTCAAAAGTACCTGGAAGGTGCAGCCGAGTCACGAAATATCATTGTTCGTTATGCTGCTATTGTAGCACAAAAGGCTTTGAATTTAGCAATGTCTGCCGCTGGTGGCCCTGTGCTCCTGTTAATTGGATTGATGGCGGCCCTGGTCGTTTCCCTATCTTCTTTTTCTTCAGCAACAGGGAAGGCAGCCAGGGACTTTGAAAAATTAAACGAAGAATTCAAAGGCTTTGAGGCTGCATTAAATGAAGAAATCGACGCCATTAAAAGAACTGGTGATCAGAATGTCGCAGAACTGGAAAGCCAGTTTGCCAGCGAGAAGACAATAAGGGCAGCAAGGCGAAAGACACTACAGGAAGAAAGCGCAGCAATACGGCGTTTCCTTGCTGATAACGGCGCCGCTTACCAGGATGCTTTCAAGCAATTTGAGAACCTGACTAACAGGGAGAGGGCAGGTGAAAAGCTATCTACTGCGGAGAAAAAACAGCTCGATAAGGTAGGAACTTTCGTACAGCAATTTCGTGCTGCCCGTGAAAAAGACTTTGCCCTGGATAGTCAATTGGAAGTAGATCGCCTGAATAACATAAAAGCCAACACCGAGGAAGAAGCAAAGGTTAGGCAGGACGCAATAGAAATATCAAAGGTTGAACTGGAACAACGTCAAAAAGTGCAGGCTGATATACTGGCAAATGATGAGAACTCTTACGAAAAGAGGCTGGCCGCACTAAGCGAATACACACGCCTGCAGGTAGCGATTACTAAGGCCGATACGAAAAAGCAATTAGATGATCCATCATTGAAAAATGATCCTAAGAAACGGGCCTTAATTGAAGAACAGGCTCAGTCAGCCATCTTTCAAGCTATGCAAGATGGAGAGAAACAACGGTTAGCACTCATTAAGGAAAGAGGCGAACGCGAAAAGGCTGCACAATTTGAGATAGCAAAGACTTTTATACAAGCCCAGGCTGATGCTCAGCAAAAAATTGCAGACAACGAAAACAAATCCCTTGTTGATAGGCTCGACGCACTTACAAAAAACTTCAATTATCAGAAATCACTGATAGCTGCCCAGCGTGATTTTGAGTTATCAAATAAAAAACTACTTGAAAGTGAGCGAAAGGCCATTAGTGATAAAGCCCGGCAGGAGGAGTTAAAGGCAAATGCTGACTTCCTGGAAAAATCTTACCAGATACAACTGGAAAACCAGGCAAAGAGCACTGAAAACAGCCAGGCGAAATCCAATACAAGACGGGATAACTACCTCACTCAGTTAAATGAACAGTTTCAGGCAGGTGAAATCACCGAAGAAACATACCGGAAGCGCCAGTTGGACGCCGAAGAACGCTATGCACAAGACGAGCTCAATATATTGATTGAAGGTATTGCTGAAGAAATCCGTTTAAGAAAGGCGAAGGGCGAAGACGTTTCAAAGTTAGAGGCTGCATTAGCAAAAGCGCGTAAAGACCGGGCGCAAAATGAAACTGATGATCAGCTGAGGAAGGAAGATGAAGTCTTTAAAAAGCGGGTGGAAAAACTACAACGCTATCAGGAGATCGCCAACAATGTATTCGCTGCATTTGGCGAGTTGGTGGGTGCCAGCGCGGACGCTGAATTAGTAAAGATCGACGAACAAATTGCCGCCCTCGATAAGAAAAAGGAAAAGGATATTGAAGTAGCCAACGCCACAATAGTAAACGAACAGGAGAGATCTGCTGCAATACAATCTATCGAGATAACGGCCAACAATCAGAAGGAAGCCCTTGAAAGAAAGCGCAAGCAGGCAGAATTGGAAAAGGCCAGATTTGAAAAGGCCCAGAGCATTGCCCGCATTATCGCAGATACGGCAATCGCAGTAGTTACCACCCTCGGAGATAAAACTATACAGCCCGGGTTTTTACGTATACCACTTGCTGCAACCATTGGCTTGCTGGGCGCCGCTCAACTCGCCAGGGTTATAGCTACTCCTTTGCCCAAGTATGCTGAAGGTACCGACGATCACCCCGGCGGCAAGGCCATCCTTGGTGACGGTGGTCGCCGTGAGTTGGTGGTTACACCGGACGGCCGACTGATGATGAGTGATAAAGTTCCGCAGGTGTTTGATCTGCCTGCACATTCAGTGGTTCTGCCCGACGCTGATGCTGTTATCAATAGCGCCAAAAAAACGGGGTACGTAACGGTACCAGGCAATCCTCAAACCGAGGAAGCGCTTAACAAGGCCCTCATAAATGAGTATAAGCGTGGTACCAATATGATTGTGCAGGCTGTTAAACAGAAAAGGGAGGTGCATATTGAAGGCTCACATGGTGGTGTAATGATGCTGCATAAGCATTCCGCAGATTACTGGAAATACATTAACGAGAATGTAAATTTTTAACAACCAATGCAAGGAAAGTCACATATATATTTCTTGGTTGATGAAATGAACAGGTCGCTGTACGTCGAGGGTGGTATAGTAAAAGTGTCCGGCATACCTAAGCCACTTGTGTTTACTCCTGATGGGTGGACAAAGATTGAAATCAACAACCAGCGCAATACAAAATACTTTGCGTTGGACCGCAGTTTTTCCGTTCCGTTAGATTTTGTCGAGGACGGGGCGTTAATCCTAAAAGATGCCTATTATAAAAAGGGAGTTGAGGCCAAAGTATACCTTGTTATTCTGAAGCAAAAGATCAACATAACGAAGGATGGATCGGGTAACATTACCGGCTTTGGATATTATTATGATTCCTTTTACAGAGGTGAAATTGATTTCTCACAGTTTCAGCATACTGGCCCTAAGGTTACGGTTAACATCATGGAGGGAGGTATACCGAAGTATATCAAAGCCGCCGAAAATACCAAGTATGAGCTGGATATTGACGTTCCGGAGGCCCGCTATGTCTTAATGGATGGTATTACTTTGAAAATACACAGCCAATTTTTAATAAGTAACGGCACTGATCCTGATGAATTGAGAAACCACTTTATTGCATTAGACCCGATAACCGTCGATGGTAGTTCTAAAATTTCAGTACAGTCGGTCAAAAGGGAAAAATATACAGGTAACAATTCAGGCTTAGTCGGACACCCCAGCTGGTTCTTTTCTGCAACAACGGCGACTACAGTTACTCTTAATTACAAATTTAAAGTTGGAGCAACGGTTATACCTGGGGCATCCATCGACCCGGGCGGCAAAACTTCAATTCAATTTCAAGTTGTTACAGGAACCACTGTTACGTCGTATTCTGTTTTCTTTGGACTGCTACCTGGCGGTGGCCAAGTTCTACAAGGGCAGGTTAGCATAAATGTGGTACCAGGTGACCACATTTATTTTAGGACATTTTTTACGACAATAGGAAGCACCGGTGATGCGGTAATAAGGTATCATTATTATGACATTCCAGACTCATACTTATTTGTCGATGCCGCTTTCAGATGGCCTTCATCTTATATAAAAGTTTTACCGCCGGAGTATGTGTTTAAGAAGTTAATAGAGAAGGTTACCAGTGGCCTTTATCAAGCCGAAAGCATTGTACTATCCGCCAACCACAATGTTTCTGTAACCTGCGGTGATGCCATCCGTGGCATACCAGGCAGCAAAATCAAAACCAGCTTGTCGGATTTCTTTACTTCTTATGATGTTCAATTCGACCTTGGTTTAGGTGACCTTTCCGGCAAGGTGAAGTTAGAACCAAAAACCTCATGGATTGATTACAACAATCCTATTGATCTTGGAGAGGTGAAAGAATTAAAGGTAAAGCCAGCCGGGGACTATCTTTATAACACCATCAAGTGTGGCTATCCCGAGCAGCAATACGATGATATTAATGGTAAACAAGAATTTAATAATACCTCCCTTTTCACCACACCAATTACCCGGGTATCAAAAGAACTAAACAAGGTTTCTGCATATCGTGGCGATTGTTTTGGGATTGAGTTTACCAGAATGAATTTAGAAGGAAAAGCAACAACGGACAGTGGGGCCGATAATGATGTCTTCCTCATTCACACTGAAGCAACACCTACTCCGGGAGGCCCAGGCGGCCAGTATTATAAATTAGATCGTAGCCTTAACGCATCTGCTACAGGAGTATTTGATACGGCCACCGTGTTTAATATTTTTCTATCCCCCAAAAGATGCCTTGAAAGAAATGGCCGATCAATTCACAGCCTGTTTTATAAACTGGACAGCAGTAACCTGGTATTCCAGACTACTGAAAAAAATTCGGAACTAAAAACGACAAGTCCGTTGGTGATTGAAAAAGCGGACGTTCCAATTGGCTCGTTATTGCCCCAGCTATTTAGCCCTAATCTTTTGGAGTTTCAAACGCCGGCGCCGGTCGATTTAATAGAAGCGTTGGAGGCTTCGCCCATAAGAGCATTTACAGGCAGTTATTTGGGTGTACCCTTCGGCGGTATACCGGTCAAGGTAGGGGCAGCATCTGAAACAAATGAGGAACAGGATTATTCACTGTTGGCATCCCCATCGACAAACCTGGAACCATTAATTAAAATATTTGAATAATGGCAAACTATTGTAACATTCCATATTTAAACCCGGTGCGCTTTTATGAGGCACAACCTGAAGTGTTTGCCCAGTATCTTACAAAGCATTTTACTGATTACCCATACGCAGACCAAATACTACCCTGGCAAGAGCCAATGCGGTATTCTCAAAAATGGCAGACGAGCGATACAATATACCTACAAATTCAAAGCAATTTCGAACCCTTACAGTTAGACGTGATCAGTCGGGTAACGGGTCAGACTTTATTAACACTGAATGCAAACTCGCAGATACCTAACATTTATAACCCTGGGTTTTATGCTTATCAGTTTACCATATCATTGGCATCAATACCGCCCAACCAATGTTATCACCTGCAACTTACCAACGGGCCAGACCTTGACCTTTACATGATTTCAGAGCCGTTTTATGTAGCAACAAAACACCCTAACACGGTCCTGCTTGAATATCGTAACAGCCGGTTTGCTGGTGATGTAGTATTTGAAACCGGCATAACCTTCGGGTTTCGAGTAGAGGGGTCCTTCGGGTTTTTGGATCCAGGCGCCAACATTACCGCCTATGAGAATCAGAAAGCCGATCCGCAAATTTTATCAGCAAGGCCCTTCCGTATATGGCCATTAACCATTGGCGGTTCGTTTGGCGTTCCTGATTGGGTGGTCGATCTATACAACCTTATATGGTGCTGCAATGACGTGAAAGTGGATGGAAAAAGTTTTGCCCGGTCAGGTGACGCGAAGCTGACTTTTAAAACTGAGGACAATTACCCGATGCGCGGCGTAACGCTGGAATTGCGGGAGGGAATAAACCGGGGTAGCAAAATAGTATCGCCAACTATTAACACCGATATAAAGCTCGCAGTGGCCTTTAACCTAAACACCCGGCTGTTTGGTGATCTTTCTTCAAACAGTAGTTCAAACCTAATACCAATCATCGATACAATTTAATACAATGGGAGAAATCCGTTTATCAGTCGGCCAGGTAAATATATCCAACTACCTCATGATTAACGTACGGGAGGTTGGCAATCCTACCGTTATCGTTCAAAGCCAGGTAATACCTCCCCCAGTTCCTGCTTCATTCAACCTGCTTTTTTCAGGCCTTGCGGACGTTGTGCACTATGTAGATTTCAGATCGAGCGCCGATGGAGTTTCGCTTGGTTTGCTGCTTGGCACCTTCGTGTATGATGTTAAGAATGAGATTTATGACAAGGAATTGAGGTTTTACGTAGTGGATGGCGGCGGCCCGACTGATCCAACTTCAAGCGATAACAGTATCGTTGATCCATACCTCAACGGGAAAATTGTATCAACTGTTTACAGGGAAGGGTTTAGACCATTGCGGCCTTCAGTCGAATTCAGTCAGACCGGTGATACGATAAATTTCCTTACTCCACAACTTCAAACGTTTGGTCCTCTTGAAACATGGGTTGTAGAAATTGTATATAAAACAACCGTCCCTGCAGGTGGCGCAGGCTTTCCGGCCGACATTATAGAGCTCACTTCGGACACAACATTGGTGAATGTCCATCAAAATAAGTTGATGGAGATAAATGGTTCCGGCCTGCAATTAACGGTTACAATGCAGTCTTTTTCGTCAATACCTGAAGGGACAAAATTTGCATTCCAAACTGATCACGGCGCGCAGCGTACAACTGCCATTATTATTGACCCGAGTGCTGTCAATTTTGCTTGGGTTGATGGAGTACAGAGGACTACACTATTTATGGGGAAAGGAGAGTATCTGGAGCTAATAAAAAAGGGAAGCTATATGCGTGTGCTCAATTGGCGCAACGGCGACCATTCCAGAGTAGGTGAATTGGTTTACAAGGAAATACCGCCTATTAATGGGGTGACCCATCAAGGAATGTGGGATGACATTGCCGGTTACCCGCGCCTTTACAATTGGTACATCCTTAACCTCGACCCTTCCTACTTTGGGAGCGGTTCATATCCCGGTGTACCATCAGGAACAAATCGGCATAAATGGTGTATCGACCTGGCGAACGGAAAAATATGGTTCCCGGATTTAGGGGGCGTTTTCCTGCGGGTTACTGACAGTAATGGCGATATCGACACCGACCGGCCGAGTGGTGATAGAAAACCAGGAACCTACCAGGGAGATGGACAAGGGCCTGCAGCTGTTAATTTCTTCGTATTCTCGGGTATAGGAGTTGGTAAAAATGGTATGCATAACCCAGCCGCAGGCCTGGGGCCGTTGGCAAGTTATGGTGATGGTGGTTTTGTCAGCAGTACCGGAGCGTCCGGAACCAATAACAACAACGAGCGGGTAGGTACATTTGATGTTGTTAATACGGCAAGTGAGAACCGGCCGAAGAACGTTAATATGAACATATACCGAATAATTTAACTCTGTATGAAAATTACCAAAATGGTAAAACAATTATTAAAATAGTAAATTTGAAATCATGAAACTATCAACAGCAACAAGGATGAAAACAGGCTTTAGCGCGCCCGCCCTCCTTTGTTCGCTTGTGATATTATTTGCGCTCCCCACATCAACCAAATCACAAACAAGAAATCAATTACAACAGAACAATGCCCCGGGTTATAACTACCAGAGCGGTGCCTATCGCCGGTTATTTTATGTACCCGAGGACACACTGGCTACAGCTGATAGTGGTGCCATCGCTTACAAAGGCGGTGTATTGTGGTTAAAAAATAATACTCACTGGGTGCCGTCTGCAGGTGTAAACTTCGCTATTGCGGATCTCGTGCTGAATGGTAACCGTAACCACAACTTCGGAACCCATTCTATGAAATTCAATTTCACCGGGTTGGGTGTTAATGGCGATGGGTATGTTGGCTTCAATGAAAGTGGTACGCCAGGAATTACAATACAAGGGGATGCCTCTTATGTGGGTCCGACAATAGCGTTTAAAGACTTGGCGGCGCCCGCAGCCATTGGCACCTTAAGCTCCTATGGCGGTGAACTGCGATTGGATGGAGCTATTTCAACGGTTAAAGGCTTCGGAAGGTTTGGCCCGGATAGCGCAGTTATTGGTGTGGATTATTCCGGGTTATCAAAACGTATTGCTTTATGGAACGCGACGCCCGGCAAATTTGGTATAAGCATTCGTGACGCGCTCGATAAGGCAGGCATGTACTACGATAATGATTACAAGGATAGTGGACTGGCAAAGTTTGGTGACCGGTGGATCCCGGACGTAGGAGCAATAAAGAAGATAATACCTGACGATTATAATTTTTTGTCAGGAAACGAAGATTGCCATGATACATCATTCGTAAACAGCGTTGGCGTTTTGATGCAGAGTTATAAGTCAAAGATGCTGCCGCAATATAAAGGCTTAAGAGTTCGTGTTGTTATAGGGGGGTTAACTATCTCAGAAGCTGAATACTGGGGGTGGAGCTGGTATTACACATGGAATAAAGTAACTGGGGAACTACGGGTGTATGGTACTAATACATGCGCTTCCGGCGCAGGGTATGAGGATCAGGTGATGATCCAGGGGTATTAAAAATACAACTGATATGAATGAAAACTTAATCCGTACTCAAAGTGAAGCCGAATTTACCAGGCTGATCAACATGCACATTAACTGCGTAATGTGGCTGGTAAGGTATCATTACCGTTTACTGATACCAGAATCCGCCCGCGATGATTACAAACAGCAAATATTGCTGGACGCGTGGAGAGCTTTCCCAAAATATAGACACCGACCGGACGCAGATTTTGGAGCCTGGTTGATAGGCGTCGGCAAAAACGCGATCCTTTCTTATCGTAGGAGAGAAAGAAGAATAGAGGAAAATGTTTATTTCATGGAGGAAGTGCCCGATCATGATTTTGAAACTCCGGACTATTTTGATAGCGAAGAAGTTAAAAACTTACATAGAGCAATATCGGAATTGCCTCCTCACTATAAGAAAGTTGTTAATCTATTTCTTACCCTGGGCCAGGTACGAGATGTTGCAATTGAGTTACAAGAACCGTCTGCAAAAATTGAACACATTTATCATCGTGCAAAATGTGCCATAAGGAAAAATGCTGGAAAGTATTTTGAGGAAAGGAAGGTTTCAAGTGATATGAGTCAAGTAGGGTTTAAAAAAAGACCAGAGTTGCAAAACCGGCACAACTCACTTCCAGTGTATCAGTATACAGAAAGCGGTGCTTTTGCCAAGCAGTGGCCTTCACTGCAGGAGCTTTATAGAAATGGGTTCCCCTTCAATTTCCCAAAAGATAAATCAAAAATGAAGTGGAGCAAGGGGTTTGTTTTTAGCTACTCGTTGCGAAGTTCTGAGGAAGTAATACAATTTGTAAAGTCCCGTATTAAACCGCACCCCAATCGAAAGCCTGTTGACCAATTAACAATGGATGGAGATTTTATTCGGCGTTGGGAATCGGCGGCCGAAGCTGCGGCGTATATCGGTGGACATCCTGCAAATATATGTGCTGCCATAAATAATCGGGGACGCAGGAAATCATACGCAGGGAGCAAATGGAGGTATAGCCAATTTGTTGAAAAAGCAACACCTATAATAGTTTAATTTAAATCCGGCCTCTATCATGCCCAGACAAACAACATACACTCCAGTTTATACGGCCCATCAGGAAAGGGTGTTTACTGACTACCTTAATAAATATAAGGGAATAATATATGCTGTGATAAACCAGAATAAACGCATTCAGAGGCATGAACGCGAGGATTATTTTCAGGAGGCAGCCATTTACGTATGGCGTAGGTTTCATTTGTTTGATAGGCAATTAGGCTCATTCTCGCACTGGCTATGGAAAACAACTGAATGGGGAATTAAGCATTACCGTCGGTATTTGCGAAAGGATCAGGACGTAACTTATTATGATGGGAAAATAGAATCCTGGTATGATATAGCAGATTTGATCTATGACGAAAGTCACATAGAATCCTTAAAGATGGCTATTAATGAATTGCCAGCAGACGAACGAATGTGTGTAGATCAATTTCTCACAGGCGGCACAAGGACAGAAATATTAAATGAAATCGGGTTAAGCGAAAAGCAATACGAGCTTCGCATGAGCAATGCCCGTAAGACAATACGAAACAATCGGCATAAATACTTTGACGGCATTACCGTTGATCCGAGAAAATTTGAATCGATTCCAACCGGTAGAACTAATGAGCTCCATCCGGATTCAAAGCCAGTAATAATGTTGAACATGGAAGGGAAGTTTATTAAACGCTTTCCCAGCGCAGCTGAAACCGAAAGGCAGGGCTTTAGCCGCACCGTAGTGATGAACGTATGCAATGGCAAAGGGTGGACACATAAAGGTTACAGGTGGATTTATGAAGGTGAAACCCGTCCGGAGATATTGGCATTATTGAATAAGCCGGCCCGGAAAAGAGGCGAGGGGCAGAAATGCAGGGCCGTTAATCAATATGATATTTGGGGTACCTATATCCGTAAATTTAAGTCGATGGGTGAAGCAGAAAGATCCGGCTTTAATTTATCAAACATTAAGAATTTCAAGGACGGGGAAATGAGGCGGTGTCAAGGATTTTTGTGGTCAATAGCAGTGTCAGATTAACCGGCCAGCAGTTTACCTTCAATTAACTTATTATGCTTTTCTAATAGCTGTATATACTTGTCCCGCCAGTAATCCCGGTCAGCTATTGCCTCCTCAAATGTTTTGGGCTGCGGCCGTGGTATGATTTCATCATTAAAATGATACTTCTCCATACCTGGTATGTCCTGAGTGAAATCGTATTTTAAAACCTTACCATACCTTACCAATACCTCAAACGGCAGGTTAGGGTCTGCAATGTGATTGTAATAACTCGAACGGCTGAAGCGGGCGCGAGTAGTGATCTGCTTAATAGTTAGGTCACTACTACTGATAGCAGCTTGCAGGGCCTCGCCCCGGTGGACTGTGGTTTTCTTCGTTTTCAATGGGTACTAAGTTCTGAACAGTAATGTGTAGATGATTACACGTATTGTGTCCAAAACAGGCCCATTAATGTACAACGGTGTACAATTATTGCACTTTTGTTTGTATATTTATGTCCATAGGATAAGGACCTAATGGTTATTCTGCCTTTTGGTGTGGGTTACCCTGGATACCGGTAGCCCACATTAATTTCTTCAGGCGATAATAGCAACTTAAAGCCTGTGGTTTTGTCAGAATCCGAACCCTGGGTGCGCGCTAAGGGTGTAACTAAACGTTACACCCTTTTTTATTTTATGAGTCCGCGGAATTGCGGGCTCGGTAGCCCTATCTAAATCGTTGATTAAGAGCATGAACGCAATTTTGCGTTTACGTTGTTTCTCAATCTTTTAGAGAGCTTAATATTAAGCACTCCTGTAAGGGTAATTACCCTATCCTATAAGCCCGTTTTTAACCTGTATCAAAACATTTAGGGGTAATTACCCTTAAAATCTGACGGCGCAATTTTGCGCTGTCCTATTTTACAAAACCATTGCCGGCTGCCCGAATCTTGTTGTGTTTGCGTTTTTCTTTTTTGGCATCATATATATTTACAACCATCGCTGTTGAGGTATGGGAATTATGCTCAGCTGCTACCTGGGCAGCTTCTTCCTCCTGTTCTGTTAGCTTACTGAACATATCCATTATTTCGGTGGTATGTAGTCGTTTCAAATGGTAGAAGTCGTTATCGGAAAAGCCGAGGGCTTTCTTCACATGGCGGAGCCAGCGCCTGGTTATCTGTTCCGGTCGAATAGGCTTAGGGCCAGGCCTGAGGCCTTTACTGAATACATAGTCTTCCGGTCCGCAACCGTCCATTGCCTGAACCCAATGATCCAATACCACGTCTTTAATTGTTTTCCAAACCCATGTCCATTTCTTCCGCTTTTTAACAAGCACTTTAAACCGTTGTTTCGGTAAGTCAACATGCTTACCCTGCACTCTGACCATTTCCTTGCGCCGGGCGCCAGAATTGAAAAAAATATGGATAAGGCGGTTAAACTCGGGCGTTTTCTCCTTTGTGTATTCGTTAATTTGGAGCCTTTGCCCATCAGTTAATACCTTCTTTTCGCGCTGTTCTGGATCTTCGGGAGTGGTGTCCCTTACCTCGATGTTATCAATGGGATTGTATTCGAGTATTTCCTGCTTCTTTAACTTGCCGAACAGGATGCCGAGGTAGCTGCGGAAGTGATTAAATTGATTATCGTTCCACACCTTCTTTTGATAAACTACCGTTTTAACCGGTACCATTTTGCCATTTACTTTTATCCGTTCAACCACCAGCTTGCCGTCCTTTTCAACTCGTTTGTTCATAATGCGCTCCACCACCAAGTTTTTGCAGTTGTCCAGGATGGCTTTAATATCCTTGCTTTTAATATGATGAAGTGGTATTTGGTCTTTCTTCAACATGGCCGCTGATTTGGAGAAATACTTTAGTACGCTTTTGCAATCAATAACCGTTTCATGTTCCATCTCTGTTTTTAACTGCTTCTCTTTTATGTAGGGTAGTACAATATCAATTTCAGGTATGGGGTTGCCGTCTTTATCGGCTACCAGTTCGCCGTCCTTATAGTAAACCAGGATCCCGTTTTCAATTCTGATCTTATACCCTTCCGCCCGGAGCAAGGGCAAAATTTCCTCGGTAACGCAGTTCCTTAAAGTAAGCTCTAAAGCAATAATGAATGGGGTGTCTTTGGTTACTTCGCCGCAAAAAACATCCTCCAGCACCTCGACCATGAATTTATTGGATATGGGATTCCACCCCCGAACGTCGATTGTTTTTGTTTCCAATTCGATCAGGTCCCGGGTAGCGGCCTGGCGGTCTTCCAGGGTGTGGAAGTCGTTCATGCCCCGGATGGCCCTTTGTATTTTGCCCTTATATTTTGGGTGATCTTTGAAAGCTGGGTCGTAAAACCTGTAGTGGATTTTCCAGTGCTTTTTTATGGAGGCTTTGGCGGTCTTCCAATTTTTTGGCGTGACTGCAAACTCGCTGCGGGAGCAGCCGTTCAATAAATTTTTCATACTGTAGCATTTTAAAAGTGTGACGTTTTGTGTGACGCCTGACTAAAAAATGCCACATAACAAGGTGAGATAAAAAAGCGCAAACCCTTTGTGGTACTGGATTTGCGCTTGTGCTCCCCCTCCCCGACTTGAACGGGGGACCCTCTGATTAACAGTCAGATGCTCTAACCAACTGAGCTAAGGAGGAAGTTACCCATAAAACGACCAGCGCTTTAGGGGCTGCAAAAATAGGCGTTTATACTTTTCAACAAAACTTTTTTATAAAAGAAAACTGTACTATTTCCCTTTAAACTGACCAGCAGCAGCCGGGGCCAGCCCCAAATACCCTAAGAAATTGCAGGTCAGCATCTTACCATAGGCACTACTTTCAAAAGAAGTTTATAGTCACGGTCTAAGCAGTATCAAAAGGCCTGCTA
>Ga0157372_10003693_pt1 | contig 16446 bp, 17 predicted proteins | sample C55metaG_FD_115307 | JGI IMG/M metagenome (GOLD analysis project Ga0157372, IMG submission 115307) | Corn rhizosphere microbial communities from Kellogg Biological Station, Michigan, USA - C5-5 metaG | ecosystem: Host-associated > Plants > Roots > Rhizosphere > Soil | place: USA: Michigan... | reverse complement strand
TTGGCGGCCTCGGGCAGTGAACGGAACGCGGAGAAGCGGGCTGCCTCCGATTTCAGTTTGAGCCAATCGACAGAAAGCGATTTGGCGATTGCTGTCAGGCTCTCCGACGCCACAGGCGTTTCAATGTGCGATTCGCCAAACAGGCGAGGATGCCTGAAAATCACGTCCGGTCCGTCACCCGCCGCGTCATCTCCGATCATTGAAGTCGCGGCCTGAAACACCAGCAGGTCGAGTGCAATCGACGGATGCTTTGCGATTTCCACCTGTGCAATATGCAGGCGGTGAAGAGCCAGGTCGCGGCGGAGCGTTTCCGGCAATTCGCCCTTGGGCTTCGCCTTGGCCGGTTTGCCATCGGCACTGTCGCCCGTGAGCTTGGCAAGCTGCTTGCGATGCTCCGGCTTGACCAGTCCCTTGTCAGTGAACGGTGTTCCGTCCTGGCCGATGGAGACAAAGCAGCCGGCGAGCCTCTTATGGCTGTCGTCGAAACCGACATACGCGGCCAGCTTCTCGTCCAGCTCGTCCTGCTGCTGGCGGATGCTTTTTTGCTTATCGAGCAGTTTGCTTTCTGCCTTGCTACCCTCCTCGGAGTCGCCAAGCTTTTGCTCAACGTTGTCAAGCTCGTTGTCCAGACGGGATTTGAGGTCGAGCAATTCCTGCGGCGCACCGATCAGCCGTGGCTGAATCCGGCTGCAACGGTAGACGAAGCTGTCATCACGTTCCGGATTGATCTCGATCCATGCCCAGCCTTCGCGCTCCAGTTCGGCGTGGATTTCCTCCAGCTTCTTTTCGGCGAGCCGATTCAGAAGTGCGGGCTTTTCGAGATAGACTTCCTCACTGAACAAGTCCTTCCGCGTGATACCGCCTGCCGACGTGTAGGCGTCCAGTCCGACGAAAAGGGCGAGCTTGCTGCTGGCATCGACCATCTTTTCGGTGAGCGCGTCGCGGATGGCGCTCGGTTCGTCCTTCTGCCAGTCCTGAAGCGATTTGTAGACCTTGAGCTGTCGGCGGTGGTCGTCGGTGATGGTGAAGGCCATGAGGCTTTCCAGCGTCATACCCTCGTCGCGGTACACCTGAAGAAGTTCCGGTGCAACGCGGGCCAGCTTCATACGCTTGTGGACAAGGCTCTCGTCAATGCCGAAGCGCGTGGCGACATCGGCAGCGCTCTCGCCGGCATCAATCAGTTCGGCGAACGCCTCAAACTGATCGGCTGGATGCATGGCCAGCCGGATCGTGTTTTCCGCAAGGCTCATTTCGAGGGCGTGTTCCTCGGTGACGATCTGGCAGGGAGCCGCATAATCGTCGGGCAGCTTGCCTTCCTCTTGAAGCGATTTGATCGCCTCCAGTCGGCGGCTTCCGGCAATGACCCGATAAATGCCGTCCCCTGAAGCTGTGACGACAAGGTTCTGCATCAGGCCGTGCGCCAAAATGGACGCCTTGAGTTCACCGATTCCGTCCGACCGTGTTGTGCGGCGGGCATTGAGCGGGGACTTCTCAAGGTTCGTAATGGCAATGAGTTTTGGTTGTGTAGCTGTGCTTGTATTGGTCATAAAGGTCTCCATAGATAATGAGTGAAAAAAAGCCGGCGGGTGAGGGAGCAGCCCGCCGGCATCCGTTTCAGGCAGCAGCCTGTTGGGATTCTTTGCGACTTTTCGCATCCGCCTGCTGCTGATGCATGATCCAGGTGTGTGCGAGGTCGAATAGTTTGGCCATCGTGAGCAGGTCGTCGAAGCCGAGACTGTCGGTCTCTTTCCATGCGTCGTCCTGCTTGTAGCCACGGCTGGGGATGACGCTGTACCAGTTGCCTTTTTCGCCGTGGTTTCTCCAGATGGTGACTTGCAATACGCCGATGCGGATTTTGTGTGCCGGTTGTGACATGGTGATTCTCCTTCTCTTCAGGTTTCCGGCCGCGACCATCGCGGCCTGATGGCACCGCGAATAAAGTCGCCTCAGTCCGGGGCGGAGCCTGCGGAGCGAGCGCAAGCGACCGGGCAAGCTGAAAATTGGGGGAGACCTTTAGGGGGAACCGATTTTCTGCTTGAGCGGACCGGCGGCGGCTTTAAGCGTGCCGTGAAGTAGGCCGTCGGGTGTGGCTGGTCCTGTGAAGGAGATGTGTCAGACCGGCACAAACCCTAGCGGTCGCACGCACCAGATGTCCGTCAAGCGCAACGGCGAATCGGCAAAAAAAGAAGTCGGACGAAGCAGTTGGTGGCGTAGCGCAGGAGTGATATTGCAATCGCGCGCGTGTCACATTGTGAAACGTCGAATCCTCGAAAACCAAGGCTGGCTGCGGCCAACAGGAGTTGCGTTAGTAAATAATTAATCATTCTGCGCTACGATAAAATGAGGCATGATCCGTATCACGCAACAGGATAGTGCCAAGGACGCCAAGCGCTATTACGCGACGGCGGACTATTACAGCGAAGGTCAGGAACTTGTCGGTTCCTGGGGTGGCAAGGGTGCTACCCGATTGGGATTGGAAGGGACGGTAGACAAGTTCTCTTTCGAGCGGTTGTGTGACAACCTCGACCCACGGACGGGTGAGCCGCTGACGGTGCGAACGCGCACCGAGCGCACCGTCGGGTACGATTTCACGTTCTCTGTGCCGAAGTCCGTGTCGTTGCTTTATGCGATGAGCGGTGACCAAGGCATCATGGATGCGTTTCGCAGCGCCGTCGATGAAACGATGCGTGAGCTGGAAGCGGAGATGAAAACGCGCGTCCGCAAAAAGGGCCAGGATACCGACCGTGTGACCGGCAACATGGTCTGGGCGGAATTCATTCACACCACGTCCCGACCCGTCGATGGCGTGCCCGATCCGCAATTGCACGCCCATGTTTTCGCATTCAATACCACTTGGGACAAAGAAGAAGAACGCTGGAAGGCCGGGCAGTTCCGCGAGCTGAAGCGGGATGCCCCGTACTTTCAGGCAGCGTTTCGCGTGCGCCTTGCGAACAAGCTCCAGGACATCGGCTTCAGCGTTACACGCAAACGTGACGATTTCGAGATTGCCGGAATCCCGGCCGACGTGCTGAAGCGATTTTCTCGTCGCACAGCGTTGATCGAGAAAGTAGCGCAGGAAAAAGGGATCACCGATCCTGACCGCAAAGGGGAACTTGGCGCGGAAACACGCGAGAAGAAGGGGGCCGCCGCGCCCTGGGATTCATTGCGGAAGCAATGGGATTCCCGGCTTACGGATCGGGAGCGCGAAACGATGGCGGCCGTTCACCGTCGCGAAAATGTGGCTGAAAGGCCAGAACGTCGCGAACGTCTGGCCGTCAATCATGCGATTGAACATAGCTTCGTGCGTGAGGCCGTGGTGCCTGAGCGCAAGCTGCTGACCGAAGCCCTGAAACGCGGACTCGGCGCGGTGACGGTCGATGGCGTCGCCAGCGAAGTGCGTCAGCGCCCGCTGATCCGCAGGGATGTCGCCGGGCGCAAGATGGCGACAACGAAGGACATGCTTGCATTGGAATCAGGACTGATCGACTTTGCTCGCGATGGTCGCGGACGCTGTCGTCCGCTGGGCAATCCAGAGCGACCGTGTTCCCGCGATTGGTTCAACGAAGGGCAGAAGGCGGCAGTGCGCCACGTGCTCGGGTCGCGGGACCGCGTGATGATTATTCGAGGCGTCGCCGGAACCGGCAAAACGACGCTCGAACAGGAAATCGGTGAAGCGCTGACGGAAACCGGCCGGCCGGTTGTGGCCATAGCGCAGTCTGTGAAGGCCAGTCGCGAAGTGCTCCGGCAGGAAGCCGGTTTCACGATGGCGGATACAGTGGCCCGATTCCTGAAGGATAAATACATGCAGGAAGCCGCCCGCAACGGCGTCATCCTCGTGGATGAGGCAAGCCAGCTCGGCAGCGTGGATATGGCTGGAATATTCAGCGCGGCTGAAGCGATGAATGCTCGCGTCGTGCTGGTAGGCGACCGCCGGCAGCATCGCAGCGTAACGGCGGGTGAACCGCTGAAACTGCTTGAAGAGTCCGCCGGGCTGCGTGTGGCGGAAGTCACGGACATTTTGCGGCAGCAGGGCAACTATAAAAAGGCGGCAAAGGCGCTCAGCGAAGGCAGGACGGAAGAGGGATTCGAGGAACTGGATAAGCTCGGATGGATCAAGGAAGTTGCGGACAGCGAACGCTACCAGCAACTGGCCGACGCCTATCTCGCAACCGTCGCGGAGAAAAAGCGCGGCGGTGAGCACAAATCGGCACTCGTCGTGTCGCCGACGCATGCTGAATCCGACCGGATCACAGCAGCCATTCGGGCAGGACTTGCAGCACAAGGCAAGCTCGGGCCGGAGCGGACGATACAAGCCTGGGTGCCTGCTCACCTGACGAACGCACAGAAGTCGGACGCGACGGAGCTGGAACCGGGTTGCCTCCTCCAGTTCCACCAGAATGCAAAGGGGTTCAAGAAAGGATCGCGGCTGATTCTGGATGAGGGAAGCAAGCCCCCGACGGAATTTGCGGAGCGATTCGACGTGTACCGCCCGGCGCAGCTAACCCTGGCCGTCGGGGACCGGGCGCGAGTCACGGCCAGCGGCAAGACGAAGGATGGCAAGCATCGGCTGAGCAATGGGTCGCTGCTTACCATCCAGGGATTCACGAAGTCTGGCGATATTGTGGTCGATCATGGCTGGATCATCGACCGCGACTTCGGGCATCTGGCACACGGATACGTTGTAACCAGCCACGCGAGCCAGGGCGTGACGGTGGACAAGGTCTTCGTCGGTGTATCCAGTGAGTCCTTTCCGGCAACGTATCAGCGGACGGCGTATGTTGCCGTCACGCGCGGCAAGGAACAGGCGCAGATATTCACGGATGACAGGGCAGAGCTGCTGAAGGCCATCACGCGACCTGACAATCCCCTGTCGGCGACGGAGCTTTCCGACTTGCTCCAACAGGAACCGCCAGCCCGGAACGGATTGATGAAGCGGATGGCATTTGCTCGCGGCCTCGGCGTCTTCACAGGGCGGCATGACTCGCCGGAGCCGGGGTTTAACAAGGGCCTGATAGACCGGGGTATCGACCATGAACGATAGGCCGTCATTCCAGGATCAGTTGAAGGGCATTCTCCATGCTGATGGAAGCCACGTTGCGCGCGTTTCAAAGAAAGAGGCGGAGCCTGAGGAACCAGAGGCTGTGTGTGCGGCGTTCGGTTACCTGCGTGGCAGCCGGGACTACCCCGGCATGCTGGAATTGCGGCTCCGCAATGGAATCAGTGTGTGGTTCCCGTATTCCTGGCTTGGGCCGTGGTGGTACGACCCTTCCGAAGGCTTGCTGCTCAAATTCTCCGGCGACTTGATTTACTTGGTCCTGATTCGCGGCAGCAATCTCGATAAACCTCTGGCGGAAGGTTCCATCAACCTGACGCGGGGTGGACTGCAACGGCAACGAATCGTCTGGATTCGTGAAATGAACGAAGAGGAAAGCCGGCGGGTGGGGGATACGGCACCGACCATCGATAGCATCTCGATAGCGGAATTTGAATCGCACAAGGCACTCAAGGATTGGGTGACGCAACATGCGCCGGCGTTTCAACACTAATAGGGTGGTTACATATGCAGTGCAATTCGTAAGGGAGGAGGCCACAAGGCAGTGTTATGCATGATATTCCAGAAACTGGGTTCTTACGCTTGTCACAGGTGCTGAGCGTTATACCGCTCGGCAAGACAACATGGTGGGAGGGAGTGAAGTCGGGACGCTTTCCGAAGCCAGTAAAACTGTCGCCACGTTGCACCGCTTGGCGGGCGGAAGACATTCGAGAGCTGATCAAATCCCTGTCCGAAGCGCCTCTGGACAGCTAATTGCGGATGCGCTAAACACTTCGTAGAGCCTGTAACAATCCCAGTTGTGACTAGGGGTACAAATCTGGGGTACATGATTTTTGAAGCGATCAACTTTGTCGCTATTATCAATTAGTTACATGGTGTTTTTGAATCCTACTCGCGGAGCCATCCATCAAACCGTCCCCGTCCGGCAATGTCCGCCAAACCAACACTCAGAGCCAATCTCCAGCGAATCGCCTCTTGGCGCTGACCGCCTTGCGTCGTTGACATTCGGGGTATATTTGGGGTATATTTGTACACATGTACCCCAGCTTGTACCCCAGTGTAGCCCATGCCCAAGTGTCTCTCTGATGCCGCAGCGCGGAATGCTAAGTCAAAGTCAAAGCCTTACAAGTTAGCGGACGGCGACGGCCTTTTTCTTCTGGTGATGCCATCGGGAAGCAAATACTGGCGGCTCAAATACTTCTTTGCCGGCAAGGAAAAGACGCTGGCCCTGGGCGTATACCCCGATGTGCCACTGGCTGATGCCCGTGAACGGCGGGCGCAGGCGCGAAAGACCTTAGCCGCCGGCACTGATCCGGGTGAAGCGAAAAAAGACGCGAAACGCCAAACGGCCCTGAAGATCGCCAACGACTTTGAGGTCGTCGCGCGAGAGTGGTTTGAAAAACGCAAGCATGAATGGAAGCCCAATTTTGCTGAGATGATCCTCGACCGTCTCGAAAGGCATATCCTGCCGAAACTCGGTCAGCGGCCGATAGCCGACATCACCGCACCGGAGGTCCTTGCCATGCTTCGCGTCGTGGAAGGCAAGGGGGCTTTGGAACTTGCCCGCCGGTTAATGCAGATGTGCGGTCAAATCTTTATGTACGCCATCGCTACCGGGCGCGCCGAACGGAATCCCGTGACCGATCTGCGAGGGGCGTTAAAAACGCCTGTCGTAAAACACCGGGCATACCTGAAGGAAAGTGATCTGCCGGACTACCTTAAGAAACTCGCCACGTATGATGGGCATCCACAGACCCTGTTGGCCCTCCGCTTCCTTCTGCTTACATTCGTGCGCACAATCGAACTGCGAGCCGCACAATGGACGGAAATCGATTGGGATAAAGCCGAATGGCGCATTCCTGCTGACCGGATGAAGAGGAAGGAGGAGCATCTCGTCCCATTATCGAAACAGGCAATAGCGGTGCTTCGGGAGCTGAAGAAGCATACAGGAACCCGTGCGTACATCTTTTCCAATCAACACAATCCCCATACGTTCATGAGCGAGAACACGATGCTTTATGCGCTCTATCGCATGGGATACCATTCGCGCACCACTGGTCACGGCTTCCGCAGTACAGCAAGCACCATTCTAAATGAGCACGGTTTCCGGGCAGATGTGATTGAACGCCAGCTTGCTCATAACGAACGGAACGCGGTTCGGGCTGCCTATAATCATGCGCAGTACCTACCTGAACGTCGCGAGATGATGCAATGGTGGGCTGATTATCTGGATCGGCTTGCCTGCAAGACGGGGGCACCTGTCCAGCTTGAACCCAGTCACGCCTGAACTGACTCGGGACTCCCAGCTTCGCTCATTGAGCGATAGTCCTTCGCATTTTGTCTACCATTGATACTGGTTCGCTCCGCTATTTATGAGCACTTGATATCGTGGGGAAACTTTCACACAGCGCCTTTATGGTGGGCGCATAAAAACCTCATATATGTACGATATAATCCTGATAAGGGTGAGCATGCATTCGGGGAAGGGAAATATGACGAACAGCACAGCACTAAATCATGAAGTGAGTACTCAACAGGTGGTGGCGCAACTCATTCGCATATGGCCAAAGCTTTCAGGTCGCGAGATCGGCTATTATGCATCCGGCAAGAGGTCGGAATTCTTGTACGTGTTGCAGAACAGGTACAAATTGACAAGAGAACAGGCCGAAGATGCGCTCGGCACTATCGAGCGGCAGAGTCGCCAGGCTTCTTGATGCTGGCTATGCCGCGCCAAGCACTAACTTGCGACAGGCAACTCATCCCAATTGGTCGAATAGTGGGGGCTTTTTAGCTTTCGCATCATCTGCCACTCGCGCTTGATCCCAGTGGCCGCGTAGAAAACCGAATTGGCTCCATAGCGCTTGTTCAATCCATCCAGCGTCTTCATCAATGTCTCCTGCTTGGACTCTGTGCGGTCGGACAGAAGGTCGTACTGACGATTGCCGGCAGGCGACAGCCCCATAAGCATGACGCCACCTTTGCGGTAGCGGTAACCCTTTCGGAATATCTTCCGGATGCCGGCTTTCGTGGCTGAGATGATGTCGGGGGTGAAGTTGGTATCCCTGGGCAGATTGACTACCGCCGAAGGGAAGTATTGTGGGCCGGAGAAGCGGCTGGTTTCAAAGAACACCATGAGGTCGCTGGCCACGCTTCCCTGCTGCCGCATCCTCTCGGCCGCGCGACTGGCATAGAACACCAGCGCTTCCTCAAGGTCTTTCAGCTCGGTTAAGAAATTGCCGAAGGATCGGGAGCAGATGATCTGCTTTTTGGATTGCGGCTGTTCATCCCAGCCGTAACACGGTTCTCCCCGTAATTCCCGGACCATCTGTTCGCCGGTGACAGTCATTTTCTTGCGAACCCACTTGAGTTCGAGGTCGCGTAGCTGCTTCGCTGTCCGCACGCCGCGCTGGAAGAGCATCTTGTACCGCCTGCTGCCGATGCCCCAGATATCCTCGATGGGAAAGGTCTCCAGGGCCGCGTCCATTTTTTCTTTGGTATCCAGCACCACGACGCCATCGCCCTTCTTGCCGATCTTGTTGGCGGCCTTGGCGAGCGTCTTCGTCGGGGCAATGCCGATGGACACGGGGATGCCGGTCCATTGCATGACGGTTTCTCGGATGACGCGGCCGTATTCCAGCAGGTCACGATGGGCAAAGCAGCGGAGGTCAAGGAACGCTTCGTCAATCGAATACACTTCCACGTCGGATGTCAGTTCTCGCAACGTGCACATGACCCGATGGCTCATATCGCCGTAGAGCGTGTAGTTGCTAGAGAAGGCGTGCACCTTGTGCTTCTTGAGAATGTCCTTGATCTCGAAATACGGAGCGCCCAGGTCCAGCCCCAGGGCCTTAGCCTGTTTGTTTTTTGCTACGACCATCCCGTCATTGTTCGACAGGACAACGATGGGCTTATTCTGGAGGTGCGGTTGGAATACCGCCTCACACGACGCATAAAAACTGTTGCAGTCCACCAGTGCAAACAACGGGGCCTCCTACGATTCGGCCTCGGGGAGCTTGAATTCCTCGCGGCTTCTGCCATCTCCTTTTCGGATCAGGCCGTCATAGCGCCCGAAGACGGTGAACTCCATTTCCTCTGTGATCTTGACCGGCTTGAAGTCGCTATTGGCCGGTACGAGCCAGATTCCAGCCGCAGTCTTGCGGTAGTATTTGCAGGTGAAGGTGCCGAAGAGGGAACCTACGATGATATGCCCGTCCTGCACTGGTAGGGAGCGGTCCACAACGATCACGTCGTTGTGCAGGATGCCGGCATCGCGCATCGACCAGCCGTTGATTCGGAACAAGAAGACGGACGCCTTGCGAGGGCCGAACAGGTATTCATTGATGTCCAGCTCTTCCTGTAGGTAGTCCTGCGCCGCTGAAGGCCAGGTAGAGTACCCGGCGGGGAGAGGGAAGATGGGCAATGGAAACGGCTTGAACGGTGCCAGGCGCAGCGGCGTCGCGGAGTCAGGTGGGTTATTCACAACGAGTTTATGCACGAAGCTTCCTTGTTCCTCGGACTGTTAACGGTCGTGGCGACCTTCCACGCCTGCATAAGGCCGGCAGGGTAAGGCTCCAAAAGTTGTTTCAGTGTTTCTTTATCGGAGTCGGTAGTAAGCCATTGCCCAACGGCATTGTGGCTTAGAATGACCGGCATGCGGCCATGTACAGGCTCAAGTAACTCATTAGCACGAGTCGTGAGGATAGTAAAGAAAAGGCCGCCTTCAACCTGCTTCCATAGCCCTGCGAAGGAGAAGAACCCGGTTTTAGGGCTGAAGTAATAGGGTTGCTTGGTTGTCCCCACTTTCTGCCACTCGAAGAATCCATCGGCCGGGATCACACAGCGGCGCGTTTTGAAGTTCTCGCGGTCGCCAGCCTTCTCCGACTGGACGTTAATCAGCGGGAACTTCCGGCCCTGTATTTGGGTTGGGATTCCGAATCTGGCCAGCTCTATGCTGCGGTGGTGGTCCGTGTCTTCCAGGACTATGGCCGCAGGCTCGGTCGGGCAGAGGTTATAGCTGCCAGGGAAGCCAGCGGCTGTGCCGAGCTGGGCATTGTAGAACTTGGCCATTTCCTCAACGGCCTTCTTCGTGGCAAAACGTCCGCACATATCAAGAGCAAAGCTGTACGCCTCCTCAGCCAGAATGTAAATGATTTCGGCGAAGCCAGGAGAGCTTCGTTGGGACTACGCTTTTGAATTTTCGGAACACGCTGGCGCGACGGTCCTCCGGGATGACCCGTACCACGCCCACAGCATCACGCGCCACTTCTGGAAAGCCGCAAGGCACTTCTCTTTCGGCAGTTGCGCCGAATCAGTTCCGTCGCGTGATTTTCTCGCGGTTTGTTCTTGATGGCGCAAGTCACGTGAGCGGCGTCGGTTACGCAGTTGGTCCCTGAACGCGGCACAGAATTGGATGCTCGCGGCAGCGCCTCTCGTCATCACTTTTCACGAGAGGCCAACCATGCCGCAATTGACCACGAAACCGCTGGCGTTCTTCAAGCCGGACGCCAAACAGCCACGCCAGCATTACACCGAAGCCGACGACCGCCAGCTTGGCGAGTCTATGAAGGCCCACGGCCAGCTTCAGCCGGTCGGGTCGAAGCCCGACGGCACACTGCTCTGGGGCCATCGCCGGCTCCGTGCGGCGCTGCTTGCCGGCTTGAAAGACCTTCAAGTCATCATCACGGATCGGCAACTCACCGATACCGAAATCCGCCTGATCCAGCTCAGCGAAAACATGCATCGCTCCGACCTGACCGCCCATGAAAAGTGGCTGGCCTGCGCCGAGCTGATGTGCATGAATCCGAAATGGCAGCTTAAGGACCTAGCCGAGCATCTGCACCTCGATCCTTCGATGCTGACGCGGTTGCTCTCGCCCAGCAAGTGCATTGAACCGGCGCAAGCCGCCCTGCGCGACGGCAAGATCGGCATCTCGGATTGCTACGCTATCTCGAAAGTGCCCGAAGGTGAACAGGCCGCGTTGCTGGCCATGAAGCTGTCAGGCGCGAGCCGCGACGCCATCGAACAGGCTGGCCGCACCAGCCGGACCAGAAACGTTCCAGCCGTAAAGCTCTCGCGCGTGAAGTGCGCTCTGTCATCCGGCGTCGTGATCGTCGCCAGCGGCGAAGCGCTGTCGCTGGACGATCTGATCGAAGCATTGGGCGAGGCCCAGAAGGAAGCCAGGAAGGCGCGCGAGCAGGGGCTGGATGCCAAGACGTTTCAGGCGGTGCTTCGCGACCGGGCTAAGGCAAGGTGACTCATGCCCAGAGACCAACACCTTCGCCACGAATGCGCGGTGATCTTGACCGAGACCATCGTCAGCATCTTCTGCGGCCTGCTAAGGCCAGAGGAATTCCAGGACGCGATGGACGAAGTGTACGACTCCGTGAGGGCGGGGCTGCTGCATTACGAGCTTAAGCGGGATTCGATTTCCGAGCGTCTGAAGCCATCCGCTAACTGAGGTGAACCATGTATCTCCTAATCCGCTTGATCCTGATCGTGGTTGTGATTGTGACCGGCTCGGTGCTTTCGGCCTTCGTCGTCGCGACTCCGCTATCGCTCGTCATCCTTCCGATTCTCATGGTTTGCTTCCTGCGGCGGCGCGTGCGACTGACCGCGCTTGGGACCGCACGATGGGCGGATGCATCCGATCTCAAAGGCATGACCTCGGGGCTGATTGTGGGACGCATGGATTGCCGGCCGGCGTTCATAGCGCGCGTGAATGGGCTGTTCGACCTGAGTCTTTCGTCGAAGGTCGCCGTCCAGCAGTTCCTGACCAATCGAACGGGCTTCGTTCGACTGTCGCGTGCGGTGCATACAGCGGTGTTTGCCCCGACCGGCGTCGGCAAGGGCGTGTCCTGCGTCATTCCGCACTTGCTTACCTGCCCGGATTCCACCGTCGTGGTGGACTTTAAGGGCGAGAACGCCCGCATCACGGCGAAGGCTCGCAAAGCAATGGGCCATCGTGTCGTCATCCTCGATCCGTTCAAGGTGGTCACCAATAACCCGGACACCTTCAACCCGCTCGATTTCATTGACGCACAGGAACCGCTGGCCATCGACGAATGCCGCGACCTGGCCGAAGCGCTCGTCGTGCGCACGGGACAGGAAAAAGAACCGCACTGGCTCGATTCGGCGGAAGTATGGATGGGCGCGATGATCGCGGCGGTGGTGCATTTCGGGAAAGGCAATGACAAGTCGCTGCAATCCGTGCGCACGCTACTTTCCGATCCGGGCAGGATCGAAGCCATCATCAAGCTGATGTGCGAGTCGGATGCGTGGGACGGGATGCTCTCGCGGCTGGGGCACCAGCTCCTGCACTTCAAGGACAAGGAGCTTGGTTCGACGCTGACCACAACGAATCGCTTCATGCGGTTTCTGGACACGCTTGCCATCGCGGACAGCACGAAGGGCAGCAGTTTCAATCCCGCAGATTTGCGCAACGGAAAGCTGACGGTCTACCTGGTGCTGCCGCCGGAGCATATGCGGGCGCAATCGCCACTCCTGCGGATGTGGATCGGCTCAATGCTGCGGGCCGTGGTGCGTGGCGGCCTTCAGGAAAAGAACAAGGTCCACCTCATCCTCGATGAAGCGGCCTCGCTCGGCCGCATGGACGCCCTCGACGACGCGGTGGACAAGTATCGCGGCTATGGCCTGCGGCTCCAGTTCTATTACCAGAGCCTTGGGCAGCTCAAGAAGTGCTGGCCGGAAGGGCAGGACCAGACGCTGCTTTCCAATACGTCGCAGGTCTTCTTCGGCGTCAACGATCAGCAGACGGCGGAATACGTCAGCGCCCGGCTCGGCGATGAAACCATCGTGCTTTCGAGCGGTGGCACCAGCCGGGGCACATCGTACCAGAGCGGAGAGAACGGGCAGCGTTCCACCAGCCATTCATCGAACCAGAACGACAACTGGAATCAGCAGGCGCGGCGTCTTCTGAAGCCGGAAGAAGTCATGGCGCTGCCCGAACGGATTGCGATTTCCTTCGTGCCTGGCGTTCCGCCGATCCGCACGCGGCTGGTGCGGTACTACGAGCGAGGTTTCAGGCGAGGTCGTTAGGCCACGTCAACAACTCGAAAGGAGATGGATTATGTCAAAGCGTCTTCGGCAGGTGTGGGAGTACCTGAAGCATATGGGCAGGGAGTCTGCCCCGGAATTTCACCGGCTCGGCGTGCAAGGAAGCATGGAACTGGCCTCGGCCCTGTTCAACGGTCATGCATTCGTGCCGTATGGACCGGGTCAGTGGAAAGGGCCGGAACGCGAAGGAGCGGGGCAGGAACCTGAGAAACCCCAGGAGCAAGAGAAGCAGCAGGAGCGCGGTGGGGTCGAAATGTAGCTACGGGTGGTCCGTAGCTACGCAGTGGCAGTCCAACGTTCATTCACAACTTCAACACAAGGAGCCTTCAATGGCTGTTTTCTTCCTTCAAACGGTGTGCCTGTTGGTGATGTTGATCGGATTCGGGTCAATCGGGATTCGCAAGCGCTTCGGCCAGAACCCGAAGGTCCGGGATGCCGTCACTGACGGCATTGTCAGCCGCATCAACAGGATGTTTCGGTAACAAACGTCGGGGCTTCGCCCAGCCCATTTCAGAAAGGAGCCAATTCATGGTTTTGATTCCTCTACTGCTCGTCATCATCGGCGTTGCCTTCTGGTATCGCCGGATGCACCTGATGGTGAACCACCCGGATAAGTACGAGCAGTTTCACGAAAAGGAGAAGAAGTTCGCCCGCGTACAAGTGAAAGCAACAGAAACAGCAGCGAAGGGTCTGCTTGCCGCCCTTCGCCGGCTCTGGGAACGGCTCGGCAAGCGCAATCAACGCAAACCTAATTTGCTGGAGGACCGGGAATGGAACTGATGTTCGTGTTTTTGGCGGCGTTCGTGTTCACCACGAAAACCGATGACCAGCAGTGAAACCGTGGGGGCGGGGACTGCCAACCCGCCCGTTTTCTAAAGGACGAACCATGAGCACTCGACACACGAAATTCGCCGAGCAACTGCTATCGGTGCGGCCGGTCACGCGGGACCTGGTGACCAGCGTATTGATGGACGCCTGGCCGAGTCATGCGGCAGTGGTCGATTTCGGGATCGACACCCAGAAGCACTATGAGGCGCTCTATCACCCGATCCGCGAAGCGGAAATCATGCCCAAGGCGCTGGACGCTGCCCTCGGCAACGGTCCGGCGCTGACCGCGCTGACAAGAGAAGCGGCCAGCAACCGGCATAAGGACGTGACCTTCTCCACCTCCTGGGATGTGGTCCGGGGCCGTGGCACGGAAAGGGATGCCTTCCAGGACGTGCTCCACGGCAAGTCAGCCATCACCAATTCGCCGGAGAAGACCAAGGACCGCGAAATCGAAATGTGAGGTGGCGTGTGACCATCGACGAAAGGCTCGCGAAAATTGAAACGATGCTCGTCGTCCTGGTCGAGCGGCAAACGGTCCGGGACTGGTACGGCGTTGATGAATTCGCCCGGATCGTTCGCCGCTCCGAATTCACGTGCCGGGAATGGTGCCGGCACGGCCGCATCCTGGCGGAGAAGAAGGCCAGTGGTCGCGGTGCCCATGCCTCGTGGGTTATTTCTCATGCGGAGTTGTTGCGTTACCAGCGGGAAGGGTTGTTGCGGCGTCCGTAAGCCGCGCAACCGGCCGACCCCACGGCGGGCTTTGGATCGCCGTGCGCGCTTATCCATTGGATTCCAGTCATGTCCCGGAGCAATCGCCAACGAGATGGCGCGAAGACGGAGGATGCGAAAAGCATCGTCCCGGCCGGGGCACCGGACTGGATCACGGCGGAACTGGTCGAGGAAACGATTCGGGTGTGGCAACCGTTCTACCGCGAAGTGGTGACTCCCGAAGAAGCCGTTACAATGATCCTGAACGTGGGTCGCTTGTACGAAGTGCTGTCTTCGGGGTCGCCGCCATGAAACAATTCGTCGCGTTGGCACGGGTGAGCAGTAGGGAGCAGGAACGCGAAGGCTTCAGCCTCGAAGTGCAGGAAGAAGCCCTGCGGCGATACGCAGGCCATGCCGGCGGTGAAATCGCCAAGCTCTTTCGCATCGCAGAGACGGCCAGCAAGACGGACGAACGCAAAACGTTCCGTGAATTGGTCGCCTACGCCAAGAAGAACGCGGGCCTGCTCGATGGGCTGCTGTTCTACAAAGTGGATCGTGCCGCCCGTAATCTCTTCGATTACGTTGAACTCGAACGGCTGGAGTCGGAATACGGCCTGCCGTTCATTTCTGTTTCCCAGCCGACCGAAAACACGCCCGCCGGCCGCATGATGCGGCGGACGCTCGCCAACATGGCGAGCTTCTTCACCGAACAGCAATCCGTCGATGTCCGCGAAGGGCTGGCCCGCCGCGTCAAGGAAGGCTGGTTCATCGGCCTGGCCCCGTATGGCTATCGCAACGTCCGCAAGGACGGGCGAGGGGTAGTCGAGGTCGATCCGCAGGAAGCCGCCAACGTCAAACGCATCTTCCATCTCTACGCCTACGAAAACCTGACGCTAGATGGGCTGGTCGAGCGGGTGAATGCCGACGGGCTGGTTTTCCGGACGGCTCAGCAAAAATTCCCGCGAAGCACGGTGCACGCCATCCTGCGGGATCGTGCCTATATCGGCGAAATCCTGCACAAGGAGCAGTGGCATCCCGGCAAGCATGAGCCGATCATCGACCGGCCCACCTGGGAGCGTGTGCAGGTGCTGCTCGGCAACCAGAATTACCACTGCCATGAACTCACCTATGGTGGCGAATTCATGACCTGTGCCCATTGCGGGCATCCGGTCACCGGGGAATGCAAAACGAAAATAACGAAGAGCGGGCCGCGTTCTTACGTGTACTACCGCTGTGCCAAGTACACAAAGCCGGGGCATCCCCGTATTCGCGTGCCGGAAGCCGATCTCGACAAGCAGGTGCTGGCACTCTTCGACAAGATGCGAGTCGAGAATGAAGAAGTCCGCGACTGGTTCCGCATGGTGCTGGCATCGCAGACGCGGGATGCACAAGCCGATGCCCGTGCCCAGCGTGCGGAGCTACAGCGTCAGGAGAGCCTGATCGTCGCCCAGCAGGATCGCCTGCTCAACCTGCGGCTGGCCGATGACATCGATCAGGATACCTTCGCCCGCAAGAGCACGGAAATCCGCGACCGCCTCGCCTCGATCAAGCTTCAGGTTGATGCGCTCGACCGCTGCCACGACGAAACGGCGGAGTTGGCGTCCAAAGTGTTTGAACTTTCGCAAACGCTTCGCCAGCAATGGCTTTCCGCCGATTACGACGCAAAGCGTCGAATCCTCGAAATCGTGTGTTTGAACTGCACGCTCGACGGCGTAACTCTCGTCCCTGAAATAAGAAAGCCCTTCGACGTTCTGGCCGAAGGGCTTCTTTCTGAAAAAAGTCGG
>Ga0157372_10003690_pt1 | contig 16453 bp, 7 predicted proteins | sample C55metaG_FD_115307 | JGI IMG/M metagenome (GOLD analysis project Ga0157372, IMG submission 115307) | Corn rhizosphere microbial communities from Kellogg Biological Station, Michigan, USA - C5-5 metaG | ecosystem: Host-associated > Plants > Roots > Rhizosphere > Soil | place: USA: Michigan... | reverse complement strand
TGCCGGCAAATATTACGTTACCATTCAGTGTCTGGGTTTGCACCATGACCGCCTGGAGCGGCTGGTCACCATCAAGGCCCGTAAAAATGAAAAGGTCCGCATCCAGTTGACCGCCTCCGAAGAATTTTCCAAAGACAAGGTTGTGATCCCGGCGTACCGCCCCGATTTTTCCGATATGAGCATCACCTCCAGGTAAGCTCCGCTGCCGTATCCGCGCAATATTTCTTCTTTTCCCAGCTCGCCGCACCGGCGACAATATCCTTCCCAAACTGCAATATCCTCAACAGCGTAACCGTATCTCCAATCCATACAGGGCTTGAGCAGGCCTCGTCTTGCGCCGGGCCTTTACTTTTGTCTTATAATTAACATTATGTTAAATAGAATATTCGAGCGCCTATTCCGTCTTTTGGCTCGCTACGGGACTGGCCACCGCTACCGTCCTGGAAACTGATCGTCAGCAACGCCATCGTGACCGCCCTTACCCGATCAACCTCAAAAACTCCTCCTTCTTCCTCCTGGCGAGGTCGACATAATTCCCATTTTGCATTTCGATCTGGCCGCCGTCGCCGCGTATATAACGTTTGATATATTGCAGGTTGATGATATGCGAGTGATGGGCGCGGAAAAACACGTCCGGCGGCAACAAGTCTTCGAATTCCTTGAGCGTCCGGCTGGCCAGCAGCCGGCTGCCGTCCAGGAAAAACACCCCCGTATAGTTGCTTTGCGCTTCCAGGTGGACGATGTCGCTGAGGTTGAAGAATAGCAACCCGTCCATCGTAGGGATCGCTATCTTCCGGAGGGTGGCCCCGGGGTGCAGGTTCTCTTCCAGCACGCTCAGCTTTTGCCCGGTCTCCGGTCGGCCAAGGCGGGCATCCGTATGACCTTGCATGAACTGGCGGATCCGCGCTACGCAGGAACGCAGTTCTTCGATGTCCACCGGCTTCAATAAATAATCGAAGGCCGCGAATTTGATGGCCCGGATGGCATATTGGTCATAAGCCGTGGTGAAAACGATCTGGAAGTTCTTGTTTTCGATGCCCCGCAGCATGTCGAACCCATCCATCCGCGGCATTTCGATGTCGAGGAAAACAATCTGAGGAAGGTGAAGCCTGATCATGGCAATGCCCTCCTCGCCGTCGGCGGCCTCGGCAACGACCTGAACATCGCCGCAATAGTCGAGCAGTTTCTGGCGGAGCGCCACCCTGCCCTTTACCTCGTCGTCTATGATGATCGCCCTGAGCACAGTCATTTTTTTTATTGTATCCTCAGCGACAGTTTTACACGAGTGCCGGTCGGTTGTCCATCGCGGCACAGATCGGCGATCTCGATGGAAGCCTTGGGTTCCTTGTTGAACAACCGCACCCGATCGCTGGTCATCTGCATGCCATAGGACTGTTTCTCTAATTTCGGCGAAGCCGTTACGGCGCTCCTGCCGACCCCGTTATCTTCTACGATATAGGTCAGATAGCCGTCCTGCCGGTCGACGGAGATGAATAGCCTGCCCCTGCCTTCGGGGAGGCTTCTCAGGCCATGCAGAATGGCGTTTTCCACATACGGTTGAATGATCAGGGGCGGTACGCGGTAATCATCGCGGAGCAGTCCCTCATCAGCCGCGATCTCGCACGTGAACCGGTGGTCATTCCTGAATTGCTCTAATTCGATGTACAGTTTCAGGGTTTCGAGATCCTTACCCAACGGCACCGTATTCTGTCGCGAGCTGTCGAGGACATTGCGGATCAGCTTCGCGAATTTGTTGAGATATAGCGTAGCGTGGTATTTATCGTTACTTTGGATCAGGGCGTCGATGCTGTTGATGCAGTTGAAAATAAAATGGGGGTTCATCTGGGCCCGAAGAGCCATGACCTCCGTTTCGGCGATCTGTTGTTGGAGTGCCGCCTCGCGGCGGATGACCCCGATGCGCCTTCGAACGAGGAGATAAATGAGGAACGCAATGGATAAAAGAACGGCAGCCCGGAACCACCAGGTCTGCCAGAATGGTGGAGCGATATAGAAAGAAAAAAAGTTGCTGGGGCCCTGCCCGCTTCCATCCTCCGCCCGCACTTCGAAAATGTAGTTCCCGGGTGAAAGATTGGTATACCCGGCCGTACCGGTGATGTCGGCATTCACCCAGCCACGGTCTACCCCGGAAAGGCGGTACCGATAGCCGATCTGGCGCGGACTGGAGAAACGGAGAGCGGCGAACTCGATCGTAATAAAATTTTGTCGGTAGCCCAGCGGTATGGTCTTCTTCTTCAGAAGGAAGGAATCGATGAAAAGGCCGCGGTCCAACAATTTTAAGCCGGTGATGGCTACGGGTAACGGCTCCATTCCTTCTTTATCGAGCGAGTCCGGATAGAAACCGACGATCTCCGAGGTGGTGGCCGTAAGCCACCTTCCGTCCTGCAGCGGAGCCATTTCCGCGGAGGCAAAAGCCGAACGGACAGCGCCGGGCTCCATCCAATAATCGATCGGCGCCCGTTTTCCCGGGTCCAGGCGATGCAGGCCGTAGTCTGTCGTGAACCAGGTATGAGCGCCAGCGTCCTTGTGAATAGCCTGCACGCTGAGCGTGCCGTATCGACCCGGCAGCAAGGGAAGACCAAACTGTCCCCGCTCTTTATGAAAAAGTGAAATGCCACCCCGCATGATCCCAACCAGCAGGGTGCTATCATCCTGTTCTGCGAGACTGAGACAGATAGCGGGTTGGTCCCCGCCCGGACTCCAGGTGGCTGTATACATCCCCCTGGCCTGGTCGAACTGGCGCAGCCCCGATTCCGTACAGACCCAGCAACGTTGCCGGGAGTCGAAGTAGATCGTATTGACAGGGCCCGCTGGCGCTGCCGGGCCGGGACCATCTTTGCTGACATGGAATGTTTGGTCTCTCTTATCCCACCACGCGATCCTGCCGTTGTGCAGGCCGAAAAAGACATTGCCACCGGCATCCTTTTGCATACAGCGCACGGTAGAGTGCTGAAGGGCTTCCGGATGAAGCGTGGACCAGGTATCGTGCAGGCTGTCGTAAATATGCAACCATCCATGCTGGCATCCGACCCATATCTTCCCGTCCAGCTCGAGGAAGTTCCAGATCATGTTCCGGTCGATGTCCCCGGGGAACCGGATATTCTTTTTGAACTCCAGTCGTTTGTCGTAGACAGTGATCCCGCCTCCCCAGGTGCCGACTAAAAGGTCGCCCTTCGCGAGCTGGGTGAATCCAACGATCTCCCGATCGGGCAGGCCGTTCTGCACCTGGTCCTCGTGTGTGAGGATCCTAAAATTGGGCTTATAAGGGTTGAACAGGCTGATCCCGCGGTCGGTTCCCAGCCATATATTGTCCTCGCGGTCCTGGAAGATGCAGTAGATCTCGTAACTGTACTGGATGCCCCGGCTGTTCTCCTGCTGTCGGGCGACGGCTTCAAAATGTCCGTCTCCCGGACAATACCGGAGCAGACCCAGACCGGCCGTCGCCAGCCAAAGGACCCCGTGATGATCCTCGTAGAAAGCGTTGACTGAACGCGGATCTCCGGAAGGTTTACCGGCCAATCCCCAGGATAGAGCAGACACGGAATAGGTCCGCAACCGGTGGGCAACCAGGTCATACTGGAAAAAGCGGTCGGCCCAGCTGTTGATCCATAATTTATGCCGGCTGTCCAATAGCATGCTTTTAAGGGTCATCGTCGCGACCGTCCGCAACAGCGGGTGGCGGAGGGGGTTCCAGGCAGGCGAATAGGCTTTCCCGGTAGTACTATCCAGCAAGAGTAGAACGCCGCCCCCCATGGCCCACACCTGGTGAAACGAACTGTCCTTAGCATAGCTGGGTGGAAAGTGCAAAAGTTTCGCTTTACCTGCATCCTGGTAATAGATGGCATGTTCCCCTATGATCCAAAAATTATGGGACCCGTCCTCGTACCGGCGCCTGCCCGCGGTATCCTCCGAGATGTCTGCGCTGCTGTAGGGACTGACCGTATTGGTTTCCCAATCCAGCCGCCGGCCTTTCCAACCCAGGTAAAAGAAGAGGCGGTTACCACTGGCCGTATCGATGCGGGTGACACCGGTAAGATTCTTTGCCTCGCCGGCCATCAGATCGCGGTAGTTCACGAACCGGATACCATCGTAGCGCTGCAGCCCATTGTAAGATCCGATCCATATGAACCCCCGCCTGTCCTGCGCAAAAGCGGCGACCTTATTGTCCAGCAGTCCATCGGGTTGGCCGATGTGACGGAACAGGTAGTTGGTGCGCTGACCCGCGGCGGGAAACAGGGAAAGGCAGCAACAGGCAGTCAGTATGATGGTACCATTCACCATGGTGATTAAAGCTACTTAAATTTCCGGCAGGATCATAGTGATGCCAGCCGGCGAAAACCCCGGCTATTGGAACGCGATCTTGCGGATGCGATTGTTGCCGGCATCGCCAACGTACACATTGCCCAGTGAATCCGTTGCAAGGCCATAGATCACTCCACCGAATTTCGCTGTGGGGCCGGGCCCATCGGCAAAGCCGCCTGATCCGCTGCCTGCCACGGTGCTCACAGCCCCGGCAGGTGTGATCTTTTTGATGACATAGTCTGGCGCGTCCCATACATAGATATTTTCCTGAAAATCGATGGCAATACCCTGCGGACTGCCAAGCGTACCCAGGGTGCTCACCACCCCGGACGGCGTGATCTTCCGGACGGCGTAATTACCATAATCCGATACATAGACATTTCCCAGGGCATCGGTGACCAGGCTGGTGGGACCAAAAAATTGGGCGGATGCACCGGGGCCATCGGCATAGCCTGCGACGCCGGTACCTGCCAGGGTGCTGACTGTTCCCGCCGGCGTGATCTTGCGGATACGATTGCTATAATAATCCGCTACATAAACGTTTCCCTGGACGTCCGTGGCAACGCCGGTAGGGGAAGAAAACTCGGCGGCGGCCGCGCTGCCATCCTTAAAGCCGAAATTACCATCGCCTGCCAGGGTGCTCACTACGCCGGCCGGTGTGATCTTCCGGATACGATTGCCGCCAAATTCCGCTACGTAAACATTCCCCTGCGCATCCGTTGCCATTCCTATAGGGCCGTTAAACTGAGCGGCAGCACCCATTCCATCAGAATAGCCGCTTATACCATTGCCCGCAAGGGTACTCACCACTCCGGCCGGCGTGATCTTCCGGATATAGCTGTTGTTATAATCCGCCACATAAACATTTCCCGAGGGGTCTGTGGCCACGCCGTTTGGGTGATTGAACTGGGAAGAGTCGGCGGGTCCATCTTTATAGCCCGCCGCTCCGCTGCCCGCGAAGGTGCTCACGATAACGGTTCCCCCTGAGACCGGAGCCACATAGGTGAACGAAAGCGCGTTCGATATCTTGTTGTGAACCGCAACGGATACGGACACGGTCCCGCCTACCCCGCCGGCCGGCGCGGGAGCAGCGACCACCAGTAGCGTATCGCTTCGTTGTTTTATCGTCGCGGGCTGGCTGCCGAAGGTGACGGTGATGGGATCGGGATCGCTGCCGAAATGGAGGCCCCTGATGGTCACCAGGGTGTCGGTCCAGCCGGAGATGGGGCTGAGGCTGGCTAAATAGGGATCCTGCGCCGTAACAATGGTCGTGTCCATGGTAAAAATGGGGCCATCGGCTTCCTGTTGATTCACCCTGAGATGCACCTTTCCCGTGCCCGTATTGCTAATAAGGGTTGCCAGCAGCACCGTGCTGGAGGCGGGGCTGTCCACGCGCAATGGGATACCGTTGATCGTGAGTGTGTCCTGCGAAGGATAGAAGGAAAAGCCCGATCCATAAATGTGCAATTGAGTGCCCACGACCCCCGAAGCGGGATAAAGGCTGTCTATCACCGGGCGATCCGGGGGTTCCTGGAAGGGATTTAATTTGGCGCAGCCCGGCTGCAACGGGATGCAGGCGGCCAGCATCAGCACCGCGAGCGAAAATCCCGGGGTCGTTTGTCGGAGGTTCATCTTTTTTCCAGCTTTACGATTCGGGAGGATACCAGCCCGGAGGCGCCTCCGTCGTCGGTAATGACTTTCAGGGCATATTGATAGTCGCCTTCGCCGGGCAAAAGCGTATCGGTAAATTCGTTGGCGCCGCCATCGATGTTCCTGTACATTGCCAATCCCCTGCTATTGTAATTGCGATAGAGAAGGAAACGGACATGCTGACGGTCGGTTGGACCATATCGCCATACCAAGTGCATGGTCTTTCCCTCCGTGAGGCTCAATGCCAGGCTATCGATCCCCGTACGCCTACCGTTGTCGTATATGCGTGCATGCAGCGGGAAAGAATATTCACTGGACAGGCCGGAGGAGTCAATGGCCGTAAGGCAATAATCATATTCGACGAGGCGGCGGACGCGGCGATCCGTGTAAGTATTGGCTGTGGCGGCGAGCGAGTCGAGCCGTATCCACTGGGGCCGGCCCTTTTCCCTGCGCCAGACCGCCTGCCAGGCTACGTCGTCGCTGCTGCTGGGCGCCCATTGGAGGGCGACGCTGCTGTCGCCGACGTTGAAATGCGTAATGACCGGTGCGACCGGAGGGATAATATCCGGCTTTGTTAGCGTAAGGACGTTGGAATACTTGCTTGGATTGCCGGATTTATCCACGGCACAGAGCCGGTAATAGATATGACGGGTGAGGGTCCTGACCGTAATGGTGTCGGTGAAGCTGGTATCGGTGACGTATTTGCTGTTCAGGATATAAAAGGCCTTCGACGGATCGTTGGAGGCATAGACATTATAACCCTGCAGGTCCATCTCCCTGTTCCAGCGCCAGTGGAGCCGAACTACCCCGGCCGTGTCGATGCTACCCGCCAGTCCTGTTGGGACATCGGGAGGAATACTGTCGATAATGAAAGCATAGGCCGGCATGGACCGGGCAGCGTTCCCTGCCGTGTCGATGGCCGCTACGATATAGAAATTCTTATCCCAGGTGACGGCAAAGCGATCGGTATAAGTTTGCGCCGTCGGGGGTAACAGGACAGTATCCAGCGGGAAGAATGGCCCGGACGCAGAATTGCCCCGGCCCACCAGGAACCCGGCCAGGTCCTTTTCCTGCACCGATTTTTTCCAGCTGATCCGCACCTGGGAGCCTTTCAGCTGCTCTGCCTTTACATTCACGGGACTCCCTGGACTGGTCTTGTCCAGGCCGGCGGCTTTCAGCGGCGCGGAAGGTTCGCTCAATTCACCAAAGGCCGTGACACCGCGGACCCGGTAAACGAATGGCTTATAGTTGCGGGGTATGCTGTCGGTATATCGCATCCATTGATCGCTCTGGCTGCTCCCGTCCCCTTTGCCGGCATCGATATAGGGCAGCCTATTAAGACGATGGAAGCTGGCTCCGTTGTCATCGGATCGTTCCAGCCAGTAGCAGCTGAATTGGCGCATGGCGGCCTGCTTGTTCCAATAGAGCGTTACCGTCCGGTCCCATGGAACAGAGAGCACCGGTAGCATAGACGGCATTTTGTACGCCTGCCGGGTGGATACCAGGGCGGAGGTGGTATCTGCCGGCTGTCCGTTGATGGCGGGAGAGATCAGGAGATAGTAGTAAAGCTTCCCTTTTTCAGCGGTCTTGTCTTCCCATCGCCAGCCCATGCCGCTTGCAATATCGGGATGAAGATCGGCATTGAAGAGTGCGATTCCCAGGCGGTTCTCCATATCGGCGTGTTGCGTAAAAGCATCTCCCCAGTTGAGACGCCCGCTTTGGATCGTGCTGGTCTCGAATTTCTTTCCATAGAGCAATTCCGCTGCAATGGCGGCAGCCGTATCCTGCGGTTGAAATTGCTGGCGCCAACGGTCAAGTGTAAACGGCCGCAGCGGGTTCGTGGTCAGCTGCACGGGATCTTTAAGGGGGGTGCCTGCCCCTCGACCGGTGTCTACATCGAAACGATAGAGCTCGAAGCCGGAGGCATTGGACTTTTCCCACGCGGCGGCCGTCCGGGGCGCCCACCGCAATACGATGGAGGCACCGAAATATTTTCCCAACAGGATGAAGGACCTGGCAGCTTTGACGGAGTCGCGTTTCTTTTGTGCATGCAGGCCTTTCCCGATCCCCAAAAAAAGGACGATCGCGGCAATGGTCAGCAGGCTTGTCGGGCGGTATGACATAAAGTTCTTTTTTTGCATGCTGTGCTTAAAAGCTCAGCGCTATCTGGTAACTATAGGGCGATGTCACCGGCGTATACATATTCAACTGCACGGAAGCATTACCGATCTCCCGGATCTTCGGGAAATGCACGGGCGACTGGTCATTGGCCCGCATGATCATCGTGGCACGGCGCGGGCTGTAATATTGGAACTGCGTGAAGCCGCCAGCCAGGATATAATTGGCGGCTGGAATGGCCGCAGTGATGTCCATGATGCCGCCTCCGCTGAAATTCAGACTTTGCGCGGCCTGCTGATAATTGAGGTAACCGCTCCACCAGGCGAGAGCGGACTGGTAGGCAAAGGTCAGGTTGCGGTTGTTGGGGATCGTAGGCTGGTAATTGATCTGGCCGATCGGCCCGCTCACAGGTGTAGTCGCAAGCGATCCCGGCGCCGGCAGCGCCGTCATGTTGTTCAGCGGCGCGGAGGAAGGAGCGGTGGTAACGATATTTCCATTCAGCGCCGTCATGGCCCCGGTAGCGGTAAGCCTGAACTGGGCGCAGCTTCGCGTGGCTGGCAAAAGGCAAATCAATAACCAGGAGGCCGACAGCAGGTGCGGGATAATTATACGCATAAGTTTATTTTAGGTTGATGGGCGTTGCCATGTTGGGACCTGGCCCCGCGGCCGGCGCGATGCTGCCGGCAATCACGGCGGGTACCGCTGCATTGCTCAATGGAATGCGTCTTAGCATGAACGGTAGTTCACTTTGTGAAAGGGGCTGATCATACCCCGTGACCATAAAGGGCTCCCTGCCCCGCACATAGGTATGCGGGATAGTGAACAAATACCCGGTGTTGCCCGCGGGGCTGTTCAGCTGCCACATATTGTTGTAAGTGGACTCCGGGTCGAAGGCGCTGATCTGGTCATAGCGGGCGACCAGCGGGGCGATGACATTCTGCATCCACGGATTGTCGGCGTAATTCTCGTCCAGGCCGATCAGGGGTGGTATGATCCAGTCGTTCGAGCCGATGCCCGACCCGTCATAGGCATAGCCATTGGCATCATACGTGTCCAGACCCTCCAGCATGGATACCTGGAAAAGAGGCATCAGGAAGTTCCAACTGACGGAACCCGTCTGGGTTGCACCGCTGATCTTCTCCTGGAGCGTGCGGTAGCGGCTGGTCTGGAACCAGCTGAGGTAGATCTCAATGTCATCGGGATGCTTGACAGATGAGACGGCATCGGCCGTATAATTCTTCAGGACCACGAGATTCTTCATGGCGGGGTTTTCCGGATCCTGCATCAGCTCCTGTGTACGAATGCCCACGGGGTTCCCACCACTCTGCAACTGCGAAAGGTAGGCCGCGGCACCCGGTCCACCACCCGTATAGGTGGGCCGCTTGAGGATCCGCAGCTGATACACCGTGGACGGCGACAGCGCCGGAATATCGAATGCGTAGAAGACCCCTTCTTTTGTGACCGGCGACTCAAAGACATCTTTTGTCGACAGGAATTGAGCCACGAGGTCGTACCCGCTGACGCTCGGCAGGGTGAACTTACCCTGCAAGGGGGTGATGGGGTTCGGCGGCGGGGTTTGCAGACAGGCAATATCGTGGACCACCTGGACATAGCCACGCGTGCGCTGACCCGGAAGGAAATACCGTTGATAAGGGAAGGGATAGCTGGCGCAGGCGATCGATCCGGTCACGACATTACCATCGATGCCCTCCCCCATTGAGACGCCAGCATCGAGGCGAGTGGGACAATCGCCGGTAGTAAAATAAAGCGTCGAATCCTGGATGCGCGCTTCCGTTACCTCCCGCCAGTTGCCACTCGGATCGCGCTGGTATCCGGCGACCGTCAGAACGATCTTATGCCGGCTTTGCGGTTCGAATGCATTTTGCCAGCCATACAGAAGTGCGTTGTGGTAAATGGCCTGGATGGTCGCGCCGCCGCTCGTGGACGAACTGCCGTCTTCATTCATGAAGCCGGCATAGAGATATCCTTTGCCTCCTTCTTCATCGACACTCAGCTGCTTGACCACGACCAGTAATTGCTTCGGCACATTCCGACCGGTATTGTCGTCATGGATCGTTACCTGGAATTCCTGGTTCACGGGGAAATTGAAGGCGACATTGAGATCGCTCATGATGCTGATATTGGCGTCCCCGTTCCCCGGATAGACGGCGCTGACCAGCGGCAGGCCGCCGAAAGGATTGGTCACCAGTTTACAACCCGCATCGCCCGCGCTGGAATATTTGGCGTGGAAATTCATGTGCCCGCTGACCGCGCCATCCAGCACGCTGTAATCGGCTTCGAGCCAGCCGTCGAAAAGGAAAGGATTGGGAAAACCGCCGGTGAGGGACGCCTTGAACCCGATCTGGGCCACATCGATCTTACCTTTATAGAACCAGACATCCAGCATGAGACCGAAGTCGAAGGAGCCGCTGGCATACAGCGACCCTGCCGCATAATAGCCATTGATGCCGGCCAGGTCCCCGTTGTCGCATTTCCCCGCATCGGCGATCAGTGCCAGGTCAAATCCCACCATGCCTGACATTTTCAAGTAAAAGATCAGGAACTCCAGGTTCACGCTGGCGGACACGCTTGCGCCCAGGAGAACGCCGGCCAGTTTTGGCACGGGTATTATTTGTTGCGTTTGGGGATTGGTATAGTTCGGGTCCGTGACCACCAGTTTGCCCGAGACGGCATCATAGATATTCTGGATATCGGGAGGCAGGGTCAGTATATTGCCAATATTCTGGTAACCCTTGAACGTGAATTTGACCAGGTCGAAAGCATTGAGGTCCATTTCAATCTTGGGACCATCGGGGGCAGCCTCCCCCATCTTGAAATACCAGTCCCCAGTGTTGAAATTGGCCAGTATACCCAGATTCGCGCTTCCGCTTAGATTATCCGTGAGGCGAATGTTTGTGCTCAGGCCGGCCGTCAGCTCGTTCTGTGAAAAATCGTACTGGAAGAAGCCGCTGCCGCGAATGAGGGCGTTGTCGATGTCCAGCAAGGTGGTGTACATCCCACCGTCGACATTGATGGCCATTTTATGTATCGCCAGCGTATTCTGATCCATCTCCACGCTGAGGGTCCCCATCCCGACCAGCACATTGCCGTCGCTGCTGCCCATGGTAATGCTGCCCTTGAACCCCGTCACGCCGGCCTGCAACTTGTACATGGTCATGGGATCCGTTTCGTTAATCGACTTAGCCGCCATCGGATCCTGGTTCAGCGTCATATTGTAATAGACACCGCCGCCGAATCCGAAAATGCTGAGGGGAATGATGCCACCGCCGATAGGGATGGCCGGCGGCGGGAGATCGAAGCTGGCGCCAACGAAGAAATAAGAATAGTCCTGTTTACCGAAAAGTGCGCTGGCCTTAACCGTGAAGCCGGGAGGGAAGGTGGCTTTCTGCAGGACACCCTCTACCCCATTGCCGAATTTCGGGTCATCGTCGAAGAATTTTACATACCCGGAGACCTGTACTGGTCCTATAAATCCGTCAAGCCTGATCTGGTTCAGCTCCAAATGGGCGGGTCTCGATTTTAACCGGCCGCCTACGAGGTCAAGACCCCCGAGAAGCGAGAATTCGGTATGCGCCTTGGGAATATTGGCGATATCGGCCAGGGTGACATCGATGCTGAAGGTGAGTCCCAGTTTATCCGGAGTGAATGCAGGGGGTGCGGCAAAGGATACGGGCAGGCCGTTCATGAATCCAACGGGGATCGACTGGCTCATGGCCAGTTTGCCGTCACCGATATACGGCGCTGTAGAATTGATGCTCAGGTCCTGGAAGGTGATCGCGGTGATCTGGACCTTGTTGAGGGGGCTACCCAGATCGGGCTTGAGCGTGACCGAGCCATTCAGTCGGGCCTGTGGCTGAAATGCGCCCTGGTTGACCGTAACCCAGACATTCGAGGATTTGTCCACGTTCATGTGGACCCACCACATCGGGATATCTATGTTGTCTTTAGCCTGGATAGCAAACTGGTAGTTCAACGTGTTGCTATTGGTAAAAGTGGCGCTTCCAGGAGTGCCATTGTTACCGGCAGGCGGTGGTGCCGGGGCGCCGTTAAGCGTGCAGGTATAATCCAGCAGGGAGTTGGGATCGGTGTCGTTGGCGATGGGTAACAGCAGCTTTCCCTGCATATTGCCGCCGGTGAACGAATTCCGCAGGAAAACGGTTTCGATATGATCCACCGAATATTGCCACGTACCCAGACTGCCCTGGTCGATCGAGAGCAGGTTGTCCATCGCCACGCTTCCGCTGAGACCCAGGTCGTCGATGACAAAGTTTTGCGCGGGCACCGCCTGGCGGTTATCGCCCGAAAAAGTCTTGATAATGGGTGGCATCTCTACCTGCAGGGAAGGGAGGAGGAATCCGCGCCAGGTAGGCTGTGCGCCTTCGGGATAATCGGCGGGCATGCCGCCGGGGTTGCGCAGATCGGAGTGATCGTAGAAAGCGTTCCCGGGGTAGAAATTGAAATCACCGTTCCCCGGTATTTTGAACGGGTCGAGGGTGACGGTGGCGATCCAGTCCGACCAGGACGTTGCGGACTCGACGGTTAGTTGCGCGGTGAGCGGACTGCCATCCTTTTTTTGCATCAGACTTTCACGGAAAGTATATTCTCCCCGGATGCGCAGGCGGCTGAATCCTCCCGTTCCAAATTCGATATAGGTCCCGGGATCGGTGCCGTCGGAAACCTTTAGGGCGAGACCGGTCTGTCCCAGGGTGAGGTTTTGTTCGAGGAAGAGCAGGCCCTGGCTGCAAAGCCCCCTGGCTTTCGAAAAACAAATGCCCCTCGCGCCGAGGGCGGCCGTTTGCTGCGCTTCGGGGACTTCGAAGGTGGCGGCCGCATCGATCGAGGCTTGCAGCGGAGTCAGCTGCAGGTTGGTGATGGCAATGGTGATGGGATTGGAGCCGCCGGCCGCAGCATCGGTAAGACCTAACGGCAAACTGTATCCGCCGGGTGGTTGCGGGCCGAGATTGACGCCGGTATAGCCGGTGATATAACGGGAAAAGTTTTCCGCCTGGTTGGGGTCGATGGTCTTATTGGGGCTGGCAGGGTCGTAGTCGGGCAGCATGGCAATGGCATCGGAACGGCGTTTGGCGACGGCGGTCCCCGAGATGACCTGGCCGGCGGCGTTGATCTGGAGGTTTTGGAAGCTGACACTGACCGGGAGGTTCTGAAGGACCGGCACCGATACCATCCCTTCCCCGGCGAGCAGGCCGTTGTTCTTGCTGCTAATGCTGGTGATGGCCAGGTCGAAGCCATCGATGTTCAGGATGGAGCCTGCCTGTATCCCCGAAAGGTCTGTTTTCGCTCGGGTGTCCGCGACCGAACCCATGCAATCGGCTGCGCAGGACAACTGGCCATTCGCCGCACGGAGGATATTGGCATCCGCGGCAGAGAGAGTCGATGACTGCCCGTAAAGGAACTGGATCACTTCACTCTTTCCCTGGTTGCGGAACGTCGCATTTCCCGCCGGATCATAGGCGGTCACCCGCATGGCATAGTGACGTCCCTCCACTAGCCGGGGATATTGCATCGTATAAAGGAAGATCGGCGCGCCGATGACGGTGGTCTGGAAGAACGGTATATTCGTAGACTGGATCGCATCGTTTGGATTGCGATTGCCGAAGATCTCTACCAGTGTCAATGTATATTGCGTGGAAGGCGGTGCACCTGGCGGAGTGGTCCATCTGAGCGAGACGTTCTGCAGACCGAGGGACGGAAGCGAATCCGCATCCACAGGACTTAGGATGACAGGGGGCTCCAGCGTACTGACCGTAAATATGTTGCTGCACCCGATCGGCTCATCGGCAGAAAGCGGCTGATGCGTCGCGGTGTTGAATGCCCGGACACAGACCTGGTAGGTTCCTTCCGGCAGGCCTTGTTCGCCAAAAACCGAGGGCCTGATGCTGGTATTTCCCGAGAGGTAGACGAGGCTGTTCGGGTCGAAGAGGTTGCCGGCATCGACGGCATTCAGGGTCTTGGTCTCGAAAGGGTTGAGCGTAATGGGAACCGGCTGGTAACCTTTTGCCGTCGTGACCAGGACGCCGTTGTCACCGGCGAGCGTACCGGTCAGATACAGATTGTAAACTGCACTGGTGTGATTGGTGAGCAGGACATTGACGAGGCCGGGGTTATTGGAAAACTGGTAGACCTTCGTGGGATAGGTTCCGGCCGGCAGCCTGTTGACATGCACGGAGACGCTGACCTCCTGTTGCGCGATGGCCGTTGTACTGCCGGGAAAAACCCACCCGCAGGTAAAGAGGAGTAATATGTTTCGCAATCGGGTCGACATGTGTTGGTCATTTTTAGAACGAAAATCCATAACCGGCCTCCGCTCTCGTCTCCGTATATTTTGGATAGTAAGAAGTCGGATGATCAGGCGTGTTATCCGTATAATAGGCCATCAGGTGCAGGGCATGTCCCTTGAACAGCCGGTATCGCAGTTGGAACGAGCCGGTCAGTATCCTACCCTTTTCTTCATTCCGTTTGCTGAGCAGGTAGCCGGCGTTGGCAGAAACGATGAGCTTTCCTTTTTCCCACGTTTTGGAGCCACCCAGCGTCGCGCCCTGGTTGCCGTCCGTCAGGCCGGCGCCTTTCATCTCCGTATGGTTGAGGCAAAGCGTGAACGCTGCTTGCTGTTGGATAAGGCTCAATTGGTAGTTCACCAGATAATTGTAGGTATCGATGTCTGCGCCCAGGCTGTCCGTTCTGGCCGGATTCAGCTCTCTGGCCTGGCAGATGTTGGCCGATGCCAGGATCGAATGAGAAACGGTAGCGCCGGAGATCATGTAGCGCGGTGAGAAAGCAAACTGCCGGCTGGACTCGACCACCTTTAACGAATCCGCGAAACGCAGCGTCTTGACCGTTTGATTGATGGAATAATTGGTAAAGCTGAGATCGGCGCCCAGCCGTTCGGTGATCTCGGCGGTGAGATTGGCGGAACCGATCGTCTTGTGAGAACGGGCCCGTTTGTTGCCCGCCAGGTCGTCCTTTTGCAACCCCAGGCTCCCGCTAAAGCGCAGCCGGTGCCTGAACAAGGTCAGCGAGGGAGAAAAGGTATAGTTCTCCAGGTCATTGTTGAGAAAATAAGCCCCCATCGACTGATAGCCGGGATCGATATGCCGGTATTGCAGCCGCAGGGAGAAATTCCTCGTCCTGTATCGGATGGCGGCATCGAAGGCGCCGTACAATTCGCTGCTTGTCCTAACGGTTACGAGATCGTCGACCTTCTTCACATCCTTGCCATAGGAAGAATCCTGGATGCGGGGAGCGTTGACATCCGTGGTGTAAAGGCTGAGGGCTCCATTGCTTTCCAGGGAAAGGACCTGCTTCCACAAGGTGAGATGGATCGTATAGCCGGTGACGGTATTCTCCGCGGGAGCGATGCCAAGGGAATCGGCCGGGCCCTTTCCCTGGTTCAGACTGGATGGATCGTCCTTCGCCTTTAATGCGATCAGGTCGATGTAGTTGTTGGAGCTGCCGTAGCCGATCTTCACCGACATGCCGGTTCGGCGATAGGAAAAGCTGGAAAAGTACAGGCGTTCGGCCGTATCGAGAGGGGTAGCCCGGTTGAACCGTCCATAGATGAAGGCAAACCGGAATTTTCCGGGGTTCAGTTCCATCCCGCCGCCCAGGAAGGTGTGCCCCGCGAGCGTATAAGGGGAAAAGCTGAGATTGCGGTAGCCGGCGTGGATGGTGATCCATTTATAAGTAGGGCTCAGCCCGATTTGGTTGAATGGCTGGGAAAAGCTGTTCTGTTCTTTTCCGATGACAAAGGAAAAGGGGATGCTCCAACCATAAACGGAGATGACGGGTGATCCGGTGACGACATAATTGAAGGATGGATAGCGGGGAGTGATGCCGGAGGCCTGGTAGAAGATCGTCGTGGCATCCATGCTTCCCGATACGAGGACCGGTTTGGCGTGGATCATCTGTTCGACACGCTGTGCTGCCGTTGGAGCGGCAACCGACGCGAGGCATAACGCGCAGGCAATGGCCCTATAACAAGTGGTGTTGGGCATGGGTCCAGGCTTGGATCAAATATCCAATTCGCCCAGGCCTTAGCCAACATGTATTTAGCCGGCGGTGAGATCGGGTGAGCCGGCGGGGGACCCGTCACTGTTTGGCTCAGGCAGGCCAAAAGAGACAAATTCACTCCCCCGTATAGGGATCGGAGATCTTTTTTGTCGAATAGTGGATATCGGAGAAGGTCACGGTACACTGCTGCCCTGTGGGCGATTGCGCGAGGAATCCAAGCCTTAGCGGTTGGTTGCTATCGAAGGTCAGATGACGGATAAGGTACCAGCTATGCCCGTCCTGCGAAAAATAAAGTGTAATGACGTTGCCCGCCTTT
>Ga0157372_10003688_pt1 | contig 16455 bp, 12 predicted proteins | sample C55metaG_FD_115307 | JGI IMG/M metagenome (GOLD analysis project Ga0157372, IMG submission 115307) | Corn rhizosphere microbial communities from Kellogg Biological Station, Michigan, USA - C5-5 metaG | ecosystem: Host-associated > Plants > Roots > Rhizosphere > Soil | place: USA: Michigan... | reverse complement strand
TGTCGGGGCGAGGGGCGTGGTCCCAAAGATGCAGGCCCTGGGCACGATCAACCCCGACAATATCAATGCCGTCTCCATCGAAAAGCAGACGGGCGCCGACATGATCGAGATGGTCAAAGAGGCGATCCGGACGCATAGCCTGCTGGTGTTCTGTTTCCATGGCGTCGGCGGCGGGCATGGCACCAATGTCGAATTGGGCGATCATAGCCAGCTGCTGCATTTCCTGAAAGACCACCAGCAGGAGATCTGGGTGGCCCCCATGGTGGATGTGGCGACCTATATCCGGGCAAATCAGAAGAGCTGAGACCGCCTTTTCAAGCCGGTTTTTGGCGTTCGTCGGGTAAAATCGCCTTTCGTCGGGCGGTTTCGATCATTGGACGAAAAGATTCTTTATCCGTCAGTCTTTGATGCATCTTTGTATCAGCAACGAACGAAATCCAGTCTCCTACAAAACCAAATGTCCAAATCCGAAGCAAGCAACATCCAAGTCCTTGAAAACCAAGCGTGTTGAGTTAAGTTAAGAAACCCCTTTAGAAAAGAAATTTTTGGCCGCCCTGCTCCGCAGGGCGGTTTTTTTTCCCCTTTTTCATCGCTGTGGTGATGGCATTTTTCCCTTCGTCGGGCCGATACGACATTCGTCGGGCGAATGAGCACCTTTGACGAAAAGATTCGGCCGGGGCCGGGACTTTTTACATCTTTGTACCAGCAACGAACGAATCTAAAGTCCAGTCCTCCTAGAAAACCAAATGTCCAAATCCGAAGCAAGCAACATCCAAAACCCTTGAAAACCGTGTTGAGTTAAGAAGTTAAGAAACCCCTTTAGAAAAAGAAATTTTTGCCGCCCTGCTTATGCAGGGCGGTTTTTTTTTCAACTATTCCTGACTGGGATATAGGAACCCGGTGGATTTCTCGATGGTTCTGATCGGCCGGACCTCGATCCTGGCAGTAGCCGTATAGGCAAATTCGGGGTTCTCCTTGGCGATGGCGATCGCCTCGTCGATATCCTTTGCCAGTAGATGATAGTACCCGATGATCACCTCTTTCGCCTCGTTGAACGGGCCGTCCTTCCAGGATCCCCTTGACCCAGAAATGATCTTCCCCTCTTTTACCAGGGGTTGGGCCCCCTTTAGCTTACCCTGGCTGACCAGCCGGTTGATATAGTCCATGCAATCCTTCAGAAAACGCTGCATCTCCTCGGGAGAAAGCTTGGCAGTGTGATCCATTGTGTTGTGGATCAGCAACATAAATTCTTGTTCCATGATTGTACGTTTTGTTTGGGAATAGACAAATCCACTGATCCGATAGGGACATGGACCTCAGGAAATTTTTTCGCGGCAGAAAGCCAACCGTTCCCGGAGCCGTTCAGCCTCCTTTTCCAGCGTCGAGCAGGCGATGGCTTTTTCGAGGCAGGCCGACGCGGCAGGAAACTGTTGCAACCGAAGGTACATCTCCGCCCGGGTGGAATAAAGATAGGGATAGGTCTGCAGGGTCGCATCTTCCTGGAGACGGTCGAGCTCCTGTAATGCCATTTGTGGCCCCTCCACCATGGAAAGCGCGACGGCCCTGTTGAGCCTCACCACGGGCGAGTCTTCCATGCGGAGCAGACCGTCATAGAGTCCGAGAATGCCGGGCCAGTCGGTGGACGCATAGTCGGGCGCCAGGGCGTGATGGGCGGAGATGGCGGCCAGCCAGTAATAGATGGAGTCCGGCCCGGCTTGCATCGACCGGCGCAGGTAATCGATGCCATTTGCGATCAGCGCCCGGTCCCAAAGCGAGCGGTCCTGTTCGGCCATGGTCAGCAGCCTTCCTTCCCGATCCTGCCGCGCCTTGAACCGCGACGCGTTGAAGGCCATCAACGCCAAAAGCGCATAGACCGCCGACCGGTCGCGAATCGCGGGATGCTGTTCGATCAGCCCTGCCAGCCGGATAGCCTCGCCACAAAGATCGTAGCGGATAGGATCCTCGCCCGAAGTGGCATTGTACCCCTCGTTGAATAGGAGATAGAGGGTCGACAACACCGTGTCCAGCCGCCGGTGCAGTTCGGCCCCTACAGGCACCTCAAAGGGAAGCGGCGCTTCACGGATCCCCTGCTTTGCACGCGTCAGCCGCTTGCGGATGTTTTCCTCCGGTGTAAGAAAGCTCCGGGCGATCTCCGCGACGCTGAAACCGCAGAGGGTCTTTAGCGCAAGCGCGATTTGCGAATCGGGGGAGATGGCTGGATGGCAGCAGGTGAACAGCATCCGCAGCTGGTCATCGAGGATCTCCTGTTCGGAGAACAGGAGATCGACGGACGACTCCAGCGTGCCGCCGGCGAGCAACCCGGCCCTGACCTCGGCGGAATATCGTTGTTGCCGTCTTTCGCGGTCGAGGATATTCAGCGATTTATTGCGCGCCACGCGGAACAGCCAGCCAGACGGGTTGTCCGGAACGCCCCGGTATTGCCACTGGGTAAGGGCCTCGGCGAGCGAGTCCTGCACGACGTCCTCCGCCAGGTCGAGATTATCCGATCCGAATACCCGGGTCAGGACAGCGACCAGCTTCCCCGACTCGTGCCGGAAGAGGTGGTCGACAAGCTGATGGATGGCAGGCTGGTCGATGGGGTTATTTTCCGTCAAATGTAAGGAATACGGTCCAGCGCGCTGAACACGCCGGCGACAATCCGGTCGCAGCGCGTGAGATGGAAAGAGTAAACATTCTCTTTCATATATCCTTTGAGATGGTCGCGCAACATGTTCTTGGCCCGGTTAAGCCGGGTCTTGACATTGGGTGCTTCGATATCAAGGACTTCGGCGGTCTCCTTTACCGACAACTCTTCCACTTCCCTCAGCAGGAATACGAGCCGGTATTTCTCGGGCAGTTGCTCTACGGCATTTTCGAGCAGCCTTGTCAGCTCTTTGTTTCCCAGTTCACGGTCCGGCGTTTGCATACTGATAATGTTGTCGGGTGTATCGGGCAGGGTCTTTGTCAGCTGGCGCTTCCGCTGTTGCCGGAGACATTGATTGATCATGATCCGGGTCAGCCAGGTAGCGAAGGAACTGCGGCCCGCAAATTTCGAAAGGTGGAGATAGGCATTGATATACGCGGTCTGCATCGCATCTTCCACATCCACTTCATTTTGCAGCAACGCCATACCCGTCCGGAACAGCCGTTGGTTGTGTCTGCGGATGATCACCTCGAACGCGCGTTTATTCCCTTCCAGCACCTGCTCGATCAACGTCTCGTCCGGCCAATCCGCCACCTGTAAGGATTCTTTGTTCGTCATTTCTGTCTATTCGATACGGCAACCCGGAAAAGGTTACAAAAAACAGGAAACTATTTGTTGTAACCCTTTCGCCGCCGCTCGCTCTAATATAATAAAAACACTTTTATGGCAACGCAAAAACAGCTTCAAACCACCTTAAAGCTTACCTACGGCCTCGTACCCATCGTCGCGGGGCTCGACAAGTTCACCAATTTACTCACCCAGTGGAGTAATTACCTCAATAAGTCGATGGTGCCGATGGACCCGCTGGCCTTTATGAAGATCGTCGGGGTCATCGAGATCGTGGCCGGCATCCTCGTCCTGGTCAGGCCGCTGATCGGGGCCTGGATCGTGATGCTCTGGCTGATCCTTATCGCGCTCCAGCTCATCGTCGGCGGGCACTATTTCGATGTAGCCGTCCGGGATCTCGTGATGGCCATCGGCGCCTACACCCTTGCCCAGCTGACGAAGGCCGTCGAACCGGGTTCCGCAGTGGCACACAAAAGCAGCCTCGCGCACTAGAGCGTTCGCGCCACGATGTAAAACTCATCCCGGTCTACCGCAAAGTCGGCCGGCGTCATCCCTTTGAGCTCCAGGGTCTGCATCGTGGAGGTCGGATAGATGAAGCCCAAAGCTGCCCTTTGCGGTAGTCACCTTGATGGGCATGTGGAAATCGCGCACGTCCGCCTCCCATTTATAGCTGAGCCGGATCCCGTCGCCCTCGCGACTCACGCCGATCGCGAGCACCGGGATCGCCGGATACCGGAGATACTGGTCGAAAAAATACGTATAGTCCTTCCCGGAAGCCTCGTTGAAATAGCCCACGATGTCTTCGGTGCGAACCGGAGTATACCGAAACCGTTGCTGGATGCCGCGCAAGACGGAAAACCAAAGCGAATCGTTATCCATGACATTGCGCAGCGTCTCGAGCATCCGGGCCCCTTTACCATACATATCCCCTTCATGGAAATGGTTGACATTGTAAACCCCGATGATCGGTTCCCGGTTGTCGGGGTTTTCCTGGTTCAGTTTTTTTAATGCAGCGGCCCGCCCGAACAGGGATTCGTGATTCAGGAATTCGGCGTAGGAGGCAAAGGATTCATGGATCCACATATCCGCATAGTCGCTGCAGCCGACGTTGTTTCCCCACCATTCGTGGCCGCACTCGTGCCACATCAGCCGCCGGATATCGCCGTCATACTGCTCGCTGTTGAAGGGGCTGCGCATCGACCCGACACTCACCGCGCCCTGGTGTTCCATCGGGTAGAGGGACTCCAGCACGTTGAACCCATCCCGGGGAAAGGGATAGGGACCGAAGTCCTTTTCATACAGCGCAAGCATGCGTTTGACATCGCCGAACAATTTGCGGGCGCTGTCGAGGTTATAGGGCATACAGTAAAAGTTCAGCGCAAGGGTATCGCCGCCGGGCCGGACATAGTGGTCGGTAAAATGCGTATAGACGCCGATATTGATCACGACATTATAGGTCACGACCGGGTAGTCGACGTACCAGTCGAACCGGGTCCGGCCGCCGGGCAATTCCGTCCGTTGCAGGAGCCTCCCATTTGATATCTCGCTGAGGCCGTGAGGGACGGTGATCGTGATGCGCATGCTGTCGGGGCGATCCGACAAATGATCCTTACAAGGCCAGAAGACGCTGGCGCCGATACCCTGGGTGACGGATTCGACCCAAACCGACCCGTCGCGGTTGGTCAGCCAGAAGATGCCGCCCTTGCGCGCATCGAGGTCAGGCTGCAGCGGCGTGCCGGAATATGCGATCCGCAGCTCGTCGACACGGCCGGGCGGTGATTCCGCGGGCAAATCGATATAGACGGCATTCCCGTCGCGGGTGTAGTGCAAGGCGCTTCCATGATACAAAATGGTGTCGATCGCGAGGTTCTCGTACAGATCGACCTGCATCCGGCGGAAGGGCTGCACCGTTCGCCACCGGATGAGATTGCTCCCGCGGATCGACCGGGTCGCTGTCAGGATGTCAAGGTCTAAATGATAGAACAACACATCATAGCAGGTGCGGAGCGGGGTTAGCATGCCCTGCAGGGTATCGGCCCGGGTGAAGCCGTTGGCCCGGTTGGAGACAGGCGGCAGCCGGGAGCTGATCTTCGCCATGTCCAGCGGAAAGCGAACCCGGCGATAGGCGCCGGGAAGAGAGTCGGCCTTTTTGTGGACCTGCTCCTTCTGCCAGAGCCGGCAGCCGTCGATCCGGCCGGCGGTATCATGGAGGAATTCGAGGGTAGCAACGGGCCGGACGCCTTGTAGGATATAGCGGTCGCCAGATGCCGCTTTGAGCAGGGTCCTCCCCTGCCCCAGGATCAGGATCACCAGCCGGTCCTTGTCCCGGGATACCCGGAACTCGACGGCGGGATCGGTCTTTCCGCGGTAGACGCCGATGCGGTCGTCAACAGCTGATGTGTCCTGCGCAGGCAAGGATCGAAAGGAATAAAGGAAGAACAGGGTAAGAAGGCGTCTCATGGTTCCAATGTTTTTCGCAAAACAAACCGAACCGCGACACAGCGCCTATTCAGATCCGGATTTGATCAGTCTTTTTTGATATTCGCTTGGGGTGATGCCGGTGAGGGACTTAAAGGCCCGTTGAAAAGTGGGGAGGGAATTGAAACCGCAATCATACGCCAGCCCCGCAATGGTCAGTTCTCGGTTCTCCGAGACCTTGTCCTTGAAGGCAGCGATCCGGTATTCATTGACCCAAGTGTTGAAGGGCTTTTCGAGGTGCTGGTTGAGAACGGTGGATAGGGTCTTTGGCGGCAGGTCACAATGCCGGGCCAGCCCGGCCAGATTCAATGTGGGGTCCAGCCAGAGGCGATCCGGATACCAGTCGAACCGGTCGAGCAGCCAATTACTGGTTCTGGGTATTTCGTAAGGGACCAGGAAGACAAACCAGAGGATCGCGAAGGCCGAAAAAACCCGGATCAATGTCTCTGGCCAGGTCAATTGGAGCGCTTCTGGGCGCCCGAGCGTGCGCGCACGTTTGAGGGTGCGGGATGCCATCCAAAGATAGACCGCGAGAGAAAGCCAGCGCGGGATATCCGCATACTGTTGATAATCGTCGAGAAAGGTCCCGAACCCGTAGTTCTTCTGCGGGTTGAGCAACCCGAGGATCAGCAGGATAATGTAGACCAGGGTGGCCGCATGCGGGAAAAGGTCGATAGCCGTCGAATAAAAGTGCCGCCGGTGTAACCGGAACCCGGGTTCCAACAAGCTGCGGACATACCCATACAACAGCGGGCCGACAGGCATCACGACGATGAGCGGGATAAGTGCATTCAGGAGGTTGCCAAGCGGGGTGTTCATCCACTCGGGCGTCTCGAAGAGATAGAGGTTCAGGCAGGCCATCGCCAGCAGTCCGATCAGAATGGCGAGCAGGCGCTTTTGCCTTGCACCGCCGCGATCGCGCCGGGCCGAAGAGACCAGCAGCGCGCCGACAATAAAGCCCTGGATGGCGCCCAATAAAATTATCGTGCGAAGGATACCGGCCATTAATGTCATTTTAATCTCCTAATTTACCGATTCATCCCTTCAATGTAAAAGACTTTATTTATTTTAAGGCATTAAACCGCGTTCATGCGCTTCAAGTCCAAAACTATTTGCGTCACACTGCTCTGCTTTGCCATGTCCTCTCCGGCCCTGAAAGCCCAGACCTCCCAAAAGGACAGCCTGATCCTGGATTCCGCCTCTGCGCTCGCCCTGCAGCAATATCATAACTATGTCGCTCCCGCTACCGACCTCTACCGGGGACCCGAATATGTCGATTATGCCTACCAGATAAAGGACGGCCACCCCTATTTCGTGGACTCGCTGATCGCGGGGGCGATCGTCTATAACGGTATCCTGTATGAGAACATCCCCCTTCTCTTCGATGAAGTGCTCGACCTGGTCGTGATCAAGGACCCTTACGAAGTGTGGAAGCTGAGTCTCAACCGCGAACATGTGGACAGTTTCACGATCGGGGACCACCGCTTCGTCCGCCTCGCCGACAGCCTCAATCCCAGCGCCCCCCGCAACGGCTTCTATGAGCAGCTGTACCGCGGAAAGGTCCGGCTGCTGCGCCGGGAGTTGAAGTCGGTGCAAATGCAGGCTTCCTTCCTCAACCAAGGCTTCGAGAAATATACCCTGGCCAACGTCTCCTACTGGTTCAGGAAAGGAGATACCTGGTATGCGGTGAACAACCAGCGATCCTTGCTCGCCGCCATAAAGGATAAGAGCAAGCAGGCGAAGAAATTCATGCGGAGCAACCATCTCCGGATGCGAAAGGATAAGCAAACCACTCTTGTAAAAGTAATCACCTGGTATGATGGCCTTACTCAATAATAGATGTGCCGGAAATGCGCGCTTCAAAAAGGTGGCGCATTTCCGGCAAACCGCTAATGTCTGTCCTTCGGACAAGATGCCTCCGGCATCTTTTAAAGGGTGGCTTTTGGCGTGCCTGTTGCTGACGGGCATCCTTGTTCGCGCACAGGAACCCGCGGGCAAGCCCGTGACGATCCACCTCACACAGACCCGCTATGCCGGGTTTTTGAAGGAACTGGAAAAACAATCCGGGTTCCGCATTTACTATGACACGGCTGACCTGGACACTACCAGGATCGATATCAACGTGGACCAGGCGCCGCTGACCAGGGTGCTGGACCAGGCCTTTTCGGGCACGGGAATGAGCTATTCGATCGACCGGTACCGGCACGTCTTTGTCGCAAAGGGAGAGGCGATCCGCACCGATCTTCCGGCCGACTATTTTGAACGGCATTCCGACAAGGACGCCGTCGCAGGCGGCGACAGCGTCCGGGACTATCTCGCCGAGGCCGGCACGCCGCAGGTGGCTACGCTGGAGAACAAGCTGTACGTCATCGGTGACAAGGGCAGTCCCACGCCCAACCGCGTCGCAAACGTCGCCGGCTATGCGCGGGATGCAAAGACGGGAGAACCCATCGTCGGCGCCTCGATCTATGTCGAGAACCCACGCATCGGGGTCGCCTCGGATCAATACGGGTATTTCTCCATCTCCCTGCCGAAGGGGAGGCATATCCTCAATATCCAGAGCATCGGGATGCGCGATACGCGAAGGCTGCTGATGGTCTATGGCGACGGAAAGCTCAATATCGATCTCCAGACCCAGATCATCACGCTGAAAAAGGTCATCGTCTCCGCCGAGAAGGCCAGCAACGTGCGGCGGACGGAGATGGGAGTGCAAAAGTTGGACATCAAGACCATCAAACAGGTGCCGGTCGTCTTCGGCGAGGCCGACGTCCTCCGGGTAATAACGACCCTGCCGGGCGTCAAAACGGTCGGCGAGGCCAGCACGGGCCTTAACGTCCGGGGCGGATCCGCCGATCAGAACCTGATCCTCTTCAATGACGCCACCATCTACAATACCGCGCATTTCTTCGGGATGTTCTCCGCCTTCAACCCGGAAGTCGTAAAGGACGTGGAGCTGTACAAGAGCAGCATCCCCGCCAAATTCGGCGGCCGGCTCTCTTCGGTGGTGGATATCTCCAGCCGGGAAGGCAACAAAAAGGACTTCGCCGGTTCGGCCGGGATCGGCCTGCTGACCAGCCGGCTGAATCTCGAAGGACCCCTCGTCAAGGACAAGACCTCCTTTATCATCGGCGGCCGGACCACCTATGCCAACTGGCTGCTGAACGCATTGCCCGACCAATACAAGCACAGCCGCGCCAGCTTTTACGACGCCAACCTGAACATCAGCCACCAGATGGGCAAGAAGGACAACCTCTATCTCACAGGCTATATCAGCCAGGATCATTTCAACCTCAACAACGACACCACCTACGGCTATGGCAACCGCAATATCGGTCTGAAATGGAAGCATATCTATAACAACCGGCTCTTCCACCTCATCTCGACGGGCTACGACCGCTACCAGTACTCCATCTGGAGCCAGGACAACCCCGTGAATGCGTATAAGCTGGGCTTCGACATCAACCAGCTCTATTTCCGGACGCATTTCAACTATTTCGTCAGCAGCAGCCATACCCTCGAGTTTGGCGTGAGCACGCTGAAATATACCCTGCATCCCGGCGAATACACGCCCAGGGGCAAAGGCTCGCTGGTACAGGGCGATACCCTGGCGAAGGAACAGGCCCTGGAAAGCGGCGCCTACCTGAGCGACCGCTACACGATCAGTAACTCGATATCACTGGAGGCCGGCGTCCGCTATTCCCTGTACAACTACCTCGGTCCGGCCACCGTCAACACCTATGCGCCGGGACAACCCATCACGCTGGACAACCAGACCGGATCGGTGTCCTACCCGTCGGGCAAATTCATCAAGACCTATGGCGGACCCGAGTTCCGCCTCTCTACCCGCGTCGTGCTGACGGACAATATGTCCATCAAGGCCGGCTACAACACCCAGCGGCAGTACATCCACATGCTCTCCAACACCACGGCCATGGCGCCGACGGATATCTGGAAGCTGAGCGATCCCAATATCCGCCCGCAATACGGCGACCAGGTGTCCCTGGGCCTGTACCGCAATTTCAAGAACAATACCATCGAGACCTCGCTGGAAGTCTATTACAAGCATATCAAGGACTATCTCGATTACAAGAGCGGGGCCATGCTGGTGATGAACCACCATATCGAAACCGACGTGCTCGAAACGAAGGGTAAGGCCTATGGGGTGGAGCTGCTGATCAAGAAGCTCACCGGGAAGTTCAATGGGTGGCTCAGCTATACCTATTCCCGCATCCTGCTCAGGCAGGACGATCCCAACGCCGGGGAGTTGGTCAACGGCGGGCAATTCTATCCCGCGAATTACGACAAGCCACATGACGTCACGCTGGTGAGCAACTACCGGATCACCCACCGCGTCAGCTGGTCCTTCAACGCCACCTACAGCACGGGAAGACCGATCACCCTGCCGATCGGCGTATTCCAATATGCCGGGTCGCTGCGGACCTTGTATGCGGACCGGAACGCTTATCGCATTCCCGACTATTTCCGCGCCGACATCTCATTGAACGTCCTTGGAAATCATAAGGTCTATCAGAAGTTCCACAACTCCTGGACCTTCGGCGTCTACAATCTCACGGGCAGACACAATCCTTATTCCGTATACTATACGTCGGAGAACGGGGCCGTCAATGGATACAAGCTATCCATCTTCGGAAGCGCGATCCCTTATGTCAATTATAACATCGCCTTTTAATGACATCGATCGTCCGAAATATAAAGACAATTAGCGTGCTGTTTCTCCTGCTCCTGCTGGGCCAGTGTAAGGAGACCTATGTAAGCCCTTACAAGTCTCCCGCGACGGGCTACCTGGTGGTGGAAGGATATATTGCCGCGGGACCGACCCGGTTCACGATCAGCCGGGTGATCGCCCTGCCGGGGGATTCGTCCATTCCCACGGAGAGTCACGCGAAGGTACAGGTGGAGGGCAACGACAATTCCGTTTATCCGCTGACCGAAAAAGGCAATGGCGTTTATAGCGCCGACACCCTGCCGCTCAACGCTACCGGACAATACCGGCTGCGCATCCAGACGAACAACGGCGAGGCTTATCTCTCCGACTACACCAGCTTCCGGGTCACCCCTGCCATCGACAGCATCAGCTGGCAGCAACTGGGCGATGGGGTTCATATCTATGCCAATACCCACGACCCGGCCAACGCCACCCGGTATTATCAATGGCAATTCGATGAGACCTGGCAATATCATATGGCGGAGTTCTCTTATTACAAGTTCCAGCCCAAAAACGACACCTACCCCCGGGATACCGTCGTCCTGCGGGCAGATACCGATTTTGTCTACAATTGCTGGTCCAGCGCCGTTTCGACGCCGCTGTTGCTCGGCAGCAGCGCCAAGCTGGCGCAGGACGTCATCTACCTGGCTCCCCTGCAGGTCATCTACAATGGTACGCAGCGGCTTGACGAACTGTACAGCATCCTGGTACGGCAATATGCCCTGACGAAGGATGCCTATGACTATCTGTCGCTGATGAAGGCCAACAGCGAATCGTTGGGATCCATCTTCGATGCGCAGCCTACGGTGCTGAAAGGGAATATCCATTGCCTGAACAATCCGGGCGAACCTGTCATCGGCTATATCTCGGCGGGAACGATCCAGCAGCAGCGGATCTTTATCAGAAGGGGTCAGCTGAGCTATTGGACCTATAACATCGCCTGCGAAGGTATCGACACCTTTGTACGGGTCGGGAAGCAGGACACCTTCTTCAAGTTCGGGTCCTTTACGCCGCTCGATATCATGCTGTTCGACGGAAGACCGGTCGGCTGGACGGCTAATCAAAACAGCTGTATCGATTGCAGGGTTTTGGGCGGAGTAACGAAAAGACCATCTTTCTGGCCCAATTAATAATTCATCATATGTTACGTAATATAAAAATATTTGCTGTCTTGTTCCTTTCGCTGGTGCTGTGGCGATGCAAGCAACGATATGACAGCCCTTACCAGCCCCCGGTGAAGGGCTACCTGGTGGTAGAAGGATTCATCGCCGGCAATGCGCCGACGCAGTTCACGCTCAGCCGGGTCATCCGGCTGCCCGGTGATTCGACGATCCCGGCGGTAACCCATGCGAAGGTGCAGGTGGAGGGGACCGACCAGTCGGTGTATCCCCTGACCGAAACCACGGCCGGTGTCTATACGGCCGATACCCTGCCATTGAATCCGGCCATCCGGTACCGGTTGCGCATCGCGACCACGGACGGCAGTACCTATCTCTCCGATACCGTCGCCTACAGGACGAGTCCGCCGATCGACAGTATCAACTGGATCCAGGATAACAATGGAGTGACCATCTACGCCAACACACATGACCCGGCCAACGCCACCCATTATTATCAATGGCAGTATGCTGAGACCTGGGAATATCAATCGGCGGAATACTCCAACTTCAAATTCGTAGCGAATTTCCGCAGCAACGGCAAGGATTCGGTCGACCGCCGGGCGGATTCGGAATACGTCTATACCTGCTACCAGGGCGACCAGTCGACTTCGCTGTTACTGGCCAGCAGCATCAAGCTGTCGCAGGACGTCATCTATCGCCAGAAGCTGTTGGTCATCCCGCCGGCCAGCGTGGAGCTGAGCATCACTTACAGCGTTATCGTCACCCAGTATGCGCTGACGCAGGACGCCTATAATTTCCTGAGCCTGATGAAGGCCAACACCGAGTCGCTGGGATCCATCTTCGATGCCCAGCCTTCGCAATTGCGGGGGAACATCCACAACCTGGCCCATCCCGACGAGACTGTCGTCGGATATATCTCGGCGGGAACCGTCCAGCGGCAGCGCATTTATATCAACAGGTACCAGCTGAACAACTGGGGATACTCCTTCGCGTGCAACATGCCCGACACCCTGGTGTACGATGACCCCAACGGCAAGTTCGTCGATGACATCCTCAAGAGCGGCCAATTCATACCGTTGGATAGGGCCTATGGCCCATTTGGATTCATCGGCTGGTGGGCCAACGGCGCATACTGCGTCGATTGCCGGGTGCATGGCGGAACGACAAAAAAACCATCCTTCTGGCCATATTAAGATCCTAACATGAACAATATGATGCGTCAAAAGATAACCCTCCTTTTTCTCAGCCTGGCCCTGGCCGCGCCGGCGGCCTTTTCGCAAGCGCCGGTGACCGCGTCGATCACAGCGGACCTCGATCGGTACCGGGCGCAGCGGATGCAGGAGAAATTGTATGTGCATACCGACAAGGACCTCTACCTGGCGGGGGAGATCTGCTGGTTCAAGGTGTATGCGGTGGACGCCGGAGCGCATCGCCCGCTGGATATGAGCAAGGTGGCGTATCTCGAATGGCTGGACAAGGACAACAAGCCGGTGTTGCAGGCCAAGACCGGACTGGACAGCGGATCGGGCGACGGCAGCCTCTATCTGCCCCTCACCGTCCGCACCGGCAATTACAAGCTGCGCGCCTACACGTCCTGGATGAAGAATTACGGACCCGAGGGATATTTCGAGAAGACGGTCACGATCATCAATACCCGAAAGGATGCGGGTGTGCCCGCCGCGCCGATAGCTCCTCAATACAGCGTCAGCTTTTTCCCCGAAGGCGGTAATCTCGTCGAGGAGCTGCCGGTGAGAATGGCGTTCCGGGTGACCGATCAATACGGCCGGGGCGTCGAATGCACGGGCGTTGTCACCGAAGACGAGCAGGATACCCTGGCCCACGCCAATCCCCTCCGTTTCGGCATCGGCAGCTTTATCTATACCCCGAGGGCGGGGCATCACTATCGTTCCATCTTCCGGCTCCCGGACGGGACGGCCTTCAACAGCCTGTTGCCCGTTGCGGAAAAAGCGGGGACGGTAATGACCGTAACTCCTGACGGAAACCATTGGCGGGTAGAGCTTCGGTCCACCACGGCGAGCGGCGCCGTCTACCTGCTGGCGGACACCCGGCAGTCGGTCAAAGAGGCCCTCACCGGCGAGCTGCAGGACGGGAAGGCCCGGTTTTTGATCGACCGGGACAGCCTGGGCGAAGGCGTCTCCCACCTGACCGTCTTCGACGCCTCCCGCCAGCCCATCTGCGAGCGGCTCGTCTTCCGGCAACCCTCCCGGCAGCTGCACATTACCGTGGCGCCGGACAAGCCCGGCTATGGGCCGCGGGAGAAGATCGGCCTCAGCCTGTCGACGGAGAACGGGGCCGGGCATCCTGTCGCTGCCGACTGCTCACTCTCGGTATTCCTCGTAGACTCGCTGCAACCCGTCGGCGATCAGCATATCCTGCCCTGGCTCCTGCTGGCCTCCGACCTCAAAGGCAGGATCGAGTCGCCGGGATATTATTTCGATCATCCCGAGGACGAAGCCGCCATGGACAACCTGTTGATGACCCATGGCTGGCGGCGGTTCCGATGGGCCGATGTTTTCCGGCATACCGAGCCGGTCTTCCAATATCCCCTCGAGTTCAACGGCTCGGTCGTCTCCGGCCGGATGGTGGACTCGAAGACGGGCGGCCCGGCACAGAAGATGATCCAGGCCTATTGCTCCGTTCCGGGTACGCGGACCCAATTCTCCGTGGCGCGCAGCGACGATTATGGACATTTGCAGTTCGAGATGAAGGACCTGTATGGCAGCCAGGAGCTGATCCTGCAGACCAATCCCGCCGACAGTCAATACCGGGTGGAGATCAGCAATCCTTTCTCGGAGGAATACACGAAAGACCCATTGGGTCCCTTTGTGATGCCCCAGGGGCTTTCGGCCACGCTTACCGACCGGAATATCGCCACCCAGGTGCTGAACCGGTATGGCGGGCTCCGGCTGAAACAATTCCACGTGCCCATCGCCGACACCAGCGCCTTTTTCTATCGGCCGGACTTTTCCTACCTACTGGACAACTATGTCCGCTTCACCACGATGGAGGAAGTGTTGCGGGAATATGTGACGATGATCTACGTCAGGCGGCGGAACGGCCACTGGCATCTGCCCGTCTTCAACCTGTCCTATCCCACGACGGTATTCGAGAACGATCCGCTGATCCTGCTCGACGGCGTGCCGGTCTTCAACATCGACCAGCTGATGGCGCTGGACCCGCTGAAACTCCGCAAGCTGGAAACGGTGCAGCGGCGCTATTTCCTCGGAGGCTCCAATTTCGAAGGGGTCATGAACTTTACCAGCTACAAGGGCGATCTGGCAGGCTATATCCTCGATCCCCGCGCCGTCGTCGTCGACTATGCAGGCCTGGAACTGCAGCGGGAGTTCTATTCGCCTTCCTATGCGACGCCCGAGGACGCCGGCAGCCATCTCCCCGATTTCCGCAATGTCCTGTACTGGACGCCCACGGCGGTAACAGATGGAAAGGGAAAGAAGCCTTTTACCTTTTATTCTTCGGATGTCCCGGGCAAGTATATTGTGGTTGCCGAGGGCCTGACCGCAGACGGAACGGCCGGCACCGGCGTCGCTCATTTCGACGTAAAGTAATATGGAATTGGCGATCGGCAGCATCCCGCAGTGAATAATGAGGACGGCAACGGGGAGTTGGGGCCTTGTTCTGGGTCAATGCCGGCCGTGAAGGCCACGACGACGGGCGGCGGTTCCACCGGCTGCCATTGGATGCCTTTTCCTGACAGGTATTTGATGGTCAATATGTTATAGTGGTTCCGTCGAAAAAGCTGGTCGTAGTGCGGCTGAGCCTGGAAAAGGGCTATCTTGACCCCGGGAATTTTGCGGCGGATGTGGCGGCAGCACTGAAATAAAAAAACTTCCCTCCAGGCTGTAACCCTTTTGCCGATCCACAGTAATCTATTTAGAAACACAAAAGTTATCCCGGGTGCCTGAACTATCTGATGAAAAAATAATGCTGCTGGTCAAGGAAGGGCATCTGTCCGAGCTGGGTGCATTATTCGATCGGTACCAGGTCCCCCTGTATAACTTCTTCCTCCGCCTGACGATGGACAAGGCGGCCAGCGAAGACCTGACGCAGAACCTGTTCTACCGGGTCATCCGCTACCGGCAAAGTTTTGAGCCCAAACAGGGCACTTTCCGGAGCTGGGTTTACCGGATGGCGCGCAACGTGCACTTCGACCATTGCAAACAGGAGCAAAAGGCGCCGGGCCGCCTGACGGACCCCGAAGAGGCGGGGGAGCGGTTAGCAGATGGTCTGACAAGTTACACGGAGGACCAATACCAGCGGCTGGACGAAGCGCTGGGGAAATTGTCGCACGAGCAGCGGGAGATCCTGGTGCTGAGCCGGTACCAGGGGCTGAAATATGAGGAGATCTCGCGGATCAAGGATATCTCCGTGGCGGCGATCAAGGTACAGGTGTACCGGGCGCTGAAACAGCTGAGGGTCCATTATTTTAAACAATTGTGATATGAACTGCAAAGAAATACAAGCGGCGATGATGGATTACCTGGACCAGGCCTTGCCTGCACCCCTTGCGGCGCAGCTGGCCGAACACCTGGCCGGATGTGAAGAATGCCGCCGCGAGGCAGCCGAAATCCGCCAATTGTTGACGGCAATGAAGAGCAGCGGGCAGCAGCAGCCCTCGCCCACCCTGCGCGAGAACTTCAACACCATGCTCCAGTCCGAGCTGAATATGGAGACCATGGCCAACCTGCTGACCACCCCGGAAAAGGAGACAAAGCCGCGAGGAAAGGTCATCGCATTCTTTACATCGGCGGCAGGCAGAGCCGCGGCGGCAGTCATCCTGCTCGGCGGCGGCATCGCCATCGGAATGGCGCTGAAGTCCT
>Ga0157372_10003687_pt1 | contig 16459 bp, 15 predicted proteins | sample C55metaG_FD_115307 | JGI IMG/M metagenome (GOLD analysis project Ga0157372, IMG submission 115307) | Corn rhizosphere microbial communities from Kellogg Biological Station, Michigan, USA - C5-5 metaG | ecosystem: Host-associated > Plants > Roots > Rhizosphere > Soil | place: USA: Michigan... | reverse complement strand
TTTTTTCATTGTTTTAGTTTTTATTCTTAATGTTGATTTGCCAAAAGCATGCCAATCCCTATCCCATCTGTAAACTCGTATTTCAGCAGAGCTTTTGTTTATATTAAACGCGCTGATGCCGGGTTTAGTATACTGCAAAACCGGCAGGAGGTAGGTGGATCCGGCTTTTTAGCAATAATTAACAAGCTTACTGATTGACGATGATCTTTTTGGTTACCGAGGTGCCGGAGGCGTTGGAAATATTTACGAAATACATGGCATCGCGCAGGTTTTCAAGGCGGATGGTAGCATTGTATTTTCCATCGGCGGCATACACGCTCTGAGAGGTAACAGCCTGTCCAAGGGTATTGTAGATGGTGATGAGGTAATCGCCCGCTATGCTGTTATTGATCAGCACGGTAAATTCATCCGATCCCTGGTTATAGACGTCGACTCCCGAATTCGGGTTGGAGCAGGCAGTAACATACAGCATGGGGAACGAGCGGCTTTGCCCGTTAAAATCCGTTTGCTTCAGCCGGTAATAGCTTCCTGCGGACATGCCCGAATTGTCGGTATACGAATAATTCAGCCGGCTGCTGCTATTGCCTGCGCCGGTTATTGTTGCAATGGCTTCGAAGCTGATACCGTCTGCACTTTTCTCAATGGTGAAGAAATGGTTGTTGGTTTCGGAGGCGGTGGTCCAGGTGATAACGGCTTTTCCGGCGGAGCAATTGCCTTCCAGCTGTAACAGCTCGATCGGGAGCGGCGAAGTGATGTCGCTCAGCGTCCAGGAACGGAAGAAGTTGGCAGCGGTAGCCGGAACACTTACAACGGTATTGGAGCCGGTGTTGATCGTTCCCTGCGGCGTATAGGCATCCCAGTTGCCGGCAGGCGTGTTAAAGCGCTGCGCGCCAAGGTTGCCTTCGGTGATGGTGTTGCCCACGGGGTTCCATTCCGCGTCGATATAGGTAAATGCCAGCGTTGCGGAGGGCTTGGTGGTGTAGGAGCTTGCATCGATGATCCAGAAGCGGTCGATCACCTTTGCAGAGTTGTTGGCTCCTCCGATAGCGCTGTTCATGTTCGTAACGTCGCTCGGGCGATAGGTATTGTTATCCCAGGTGGCGCCGTCGTAGGTGGAAAGGTCGATCCTTCCGCCTGCAGCGCCCGCTGTGCCGATGGTAACGGTGAGCGGCATTTCCAGCGCGTTATCATCGTCAAAATAAGGGATCACATACGTGCCGGTATTGTTGCTGATGTTCCAGCGGATCACATTTGTTTCGCCTTCGGTGATGATCCTGCCGCCGGTGCCTGTTTGGGTAAGCGCATTGGCGTTGCCGTTATCGAGCACAAGGAATGTTCCCGTGCCGATGCGGATGTATGCATCGTCCGTCATGATCACCTGTGCCTGCGGAAATGCAAGCAGCGGCGACAGAAAGAGTGTAAACAGGATTATCTTTTTCATGTTAAAAGGCGTTATTGTTGTGGTGCAGGCTTAGCCGCGATGCGCTCAGCCGCTTCTTTCTGAAGCTGCATGAAATCTACAAATCCCTGCGGAACGGCCGGCTGTTTCCAGTTCTTTCTGCGCTCTTCCTGGAGTTTCACGTTCTCAGCATAATCGATGCGCGGAGGAGGTGCATACTCCGCATATTTGCGGGTATCTCCCGGGCCCCATACAGGATCGCTTCCGAAGCGGTGATCCTGGTAGTTCACACGTTTTGCGACTATCCTGTAAGAGAATTTAGCATTGGAGGTTCCGTTGTTTCTTTCCTTTACAGTGAACGACGTTGTTCCGGGAACCACATACACATCGTTCGATTCCCCTTCCATCTGGATGAATACATGCATCGGGTGTGTTTCATCCACCACGATCGTTTCAATGTACAAAGGATCGAGGTTGATGGTTACCTGTCCGTTAACAAGCTGCCCGCTTCCGAGATCCTCAAACCATACTTCCGGTGATTCGGTACAGTACAGCAGCTGATTTCCTTTGCTGGTAGCTACCGAAGCAGATTTTGTTCCGTTCACCACTGCCCAGTTCCCGTTAAAGTAACCGGAATAGTTTTGATTGTTTGCCCGGTAACCCATTATAGCGATATCGTTGTTACCCGCAAGAATTCCTCCCCCAAGGCCTATTCCGCACACGCCCATTCCATAGGTAGCGCCGTTGTAATATCCCAAAACGCCCATGTGGGCATTGGAGGCGAGGGTACCGATCGCGCAGTAGCCTGAAATACCTGCTCCCCCGTTTGCGTTGGTAGGTGTGGTAAGATAACCTGTTGTTCCTGCACGTGTGGTGGAAGTATTTGTTCCCGCATAATTTCCGAACGACCCCGACCCTACGCCGGATCCGCTGTAAACACCCTGTACCGCGGAATAGTTAGTGGTTGAGCCTGTAAGCACTTCACCCCAGGTTCCCGAGCCGTCGAGCGCAGTATAGCCATTCACCCCGAATGGATTAGCGGCGGTTCCATAACCGATCAGGAGGTCGCCTACATAAGGGGAAGCAGTGTTACCTGCGATCACTTCGCCGTTTGTATTGAAGCGGAAGCGTTCCGCATTGTTTGACCGTACGGCGAAAGCCACGTTGTCGGTGGTACCGATAAAGTTAGTGGCAATGGCAGTCCCGGCATTCCCGGCAAGTCCCCAACCTCCCGAGTTGGTGCTCCACGGCGTCCATGCCGCGCCGTTATAGAAATAGAAGCCCGCACCCATGGTGCCTGCATCTGTCTGGTAAACAATAAGTCCGGTTGCAGGAGAAGCGATGGCTGCGCGCTGTGCAGCTGTCATCCTAGGAATGAGAAGACCTGCAGAAGTGGAGGTGATGTCGAGTATGGCGGAAGCTACTGCAGCAGCGCCGGTAGTGTTGATCGCAACATTCTGTGCGTCAGCGTGTGATGTTATCAATAACGAAGACAGCAAGAGCCCGGAGAGTAATTTTTTCATTTTTAGCGTATTTTCAGCTAAATTACAAAAAAATACCCGGCTTCTGCAAGATAAACCTGTTATTTATTCAGATTAATCCGCGTATTTATTCTACTAAACTACAATGTTCACGATCCTGTTGTGCACCACGATCACTTTTTTCGGTGTTTTACCCTCCAGGTATTTCTGGGTCTGCTCCAGCGTAAGTACCTCTTTTTCGATAGCCTCTTTTGATAGAGAAAGGTCGTATTCCTGGAAGAAGCGTGTTTTGCCGTTAATGGAAACGGGGTAGTTGAACGCGCTTTCCACGAGGTATTCCTCTTTGAATTCAGGGAAGGCCGCGTAAGTGATGCTTTCGGTATGTCCGAGCTTTTTCCAGAGCTCTTCTGCCATGTGCGGCGCATAGGGTGCGATGATGATGGCGAGCGGTTCGAGGATCGCGCGCTTGTTGCATTTTAATTCGGTAAGCTCGTTTACGCAGATCATGAAATTGCTCACGGATGTATTGAAGGAGAAATTTTCGATGTCGTGAACGATCTTTTTAATCGTTTTGTGAAGCGCTTTCAGTTCCGGCTTGGCAGGCGCTTCATCGGAGATGTTCAGCACATCCCCGTTGTGATATAATCGCCAGAGCTTGCGCATGAAGTTGGAAACGCCGGAAATGCCGTTGGTATTCCATGGCTTGGAAAGCTCCAGCGGACCGAGGAACATTTCGTAGAGACGCAGTGCATCGGCGCCGTATTGCTCCACCATGGTGTCGGGAGAAACAACGTTCCATTTCGATTTCGACATTTTTTCCACTTCGCTTCCGCAGATGTATTTGCCGTCTTCTTCTAAAATGAACTCAGCATTTTTATATTCTTCGCGCCAGTTCTTAAAAGCTTCGATATCAAGTACGTTGTTGTTTACAATGTTTACATCCACATGGATCGGCAATGGCGTAAGGTTGTCTTCATCAGAATTGATCTTACTCATTTCTTCTTCCGATAATTTGCTTCCAATCCTGTTCTTTGAAATAAAAACACGCTGGCCTATGCGATACACAAAACTGCTCACACCCTGGATCATTCCCTGGTTGATCAGCTTTTTCGCCGGTTCGGTCACGGGGATCAATCCGAGGTCGTACAGGAATTTAGTCCAGAAGCGGATGTACAGCAAATGCCCGGTAGCATGTTCCGCGCCGCCGATGTAGAGGTCCACGTTCTGCCAGTAATCAATTGCCTTGCGGGATGCAAATTCCTTATCGTTGTGCGCATCCATGTAACGCAGGAAGTACCAGGAAGAGCCTGCCCAGCCGGGCATAGTGGAATATTCGTATTCGAATTTGCCTTTGTATTTCCAATCTTTTGCGCGTGCCAGCGGCGGCTCGCCTGTTTCAGTCGGAAGGTATTTATCCACTTCCGGGAGGATCAGCGGCAATTCGCTTTCATCCAGCACTTTCGGGGTGCCGTCCGCTGTGTAGTAAACAGGGATCGGCTCGCCCCAGTAACGCTGCCGGCCGAAGATCGCATCGCGCAGGCGGAAATTCGTTTTACCCTTGCCAAGGCCTTTTTCCTCGATGGCTGCGATCGCTTTTTTAACCGCATCCTTCACTTCGAGTCCGTTTAAGAAATCGGAATTGATGAGCTTGCCTTCTTTGGCATCGTATGATTCTTTGGAGAGATCGCCGCCCGCAACCACTTCAATGATGGGCAGGTCGAAATGTTTTGCAAAAGCATAATCGCGCGAGTCGTGCCCCGGAACTGCCATCACAGCACCGGTTCCGTATCCGGCCAGTACATAATCGCCGATCCAGATCGGAACTTTTTTTCCTGTAAAGGGATGAAGCACGTAGCTACCGGTGAACACGCCGGTGATCTTTTTTACATCGGCCATGCGTTCGCGTTCGCTGCGGTTCTTTGCAAAAGTGATGTATTCGTCTACCGCTTTTTTCTGCTCGGCTGTTGTAAGGGATGCAACCAGCTCATGCTCGGGAGCCAGCGTCACGAAAGAAACTCCGAAGATGGTGTCGGGGCGTGTGGTAAACACTTCGATCTCCGAATCCGAATTTTCAATCTTGAACTTTAACGATGTACCTTCCGATTTACCGATCCAGTTGCGCTGCGCTTCCTTGATGCTTTCCGTCCAGTCGATACCCTCGAGATCGTTCAACAGTCGGTCGGCATACGCTGTAATACGCAGGCTCCATTGCTTCATCAGCTTGCGTTCCACGGGATAGCCGCCGCGTTCCGAAACGCCGTCCTTCACTTCTTCGTTCGCCAATACGGTTCCCAGCTGCGGGCACCAGTTCACCATCGTATCGCTCAGGAATGCGAGGCGGTATTCAAGCAGGAGGTCTGATTGCTCTTTCTCAGAAAGCTTATCAAAATTTTTCAGCTTCGGGATCAATGTGCTGATGTTCTCCGCTTTGTTGGTTTCAGGGTTGTACCAGGAGTTGAAGAGCTGGATGAAGATCCACTGCGTCCATTTGTAATACGAGGGGTCGGAAGTGCGCACCTCGCGGTCCCAGTCGAATGAGAAGCCTATTTTATCCAGCTGCTCGCGGTAGCGCGCAATGTTTGTTTTCGTGGTGATCTCGGGATGCTGCCCGGTTTGAATGGCATATTGCTCGGCAGGAAGCCCGAACGAATCATAGCCCATCGGGTGAAGCACATTGAAGCCTTTCAGGCGCTTGTAGCGCGCGAATATGTCGGAAGCGATATAGCCCAGCGGGTGTCCCACATGCAACCCGGCACCGCTCGGGTACGGGAACATATCAAGCACATAGTATTTTGGTTTGGAGGAATCGTTCTCTGCTTTGAAGGTTTTATTTTTCGCCCAGTACTCCTGCCAGTTCTTTTCTGTTTCCCTGAAATTGTATTCCATTTTTTTTCAAAATTAAGATTGCGAATATACGAAAAAGACCGCACGGTTTTATTGGGCTTGGAGTGGTACAGCAGGAATGTCAAATTGTTTTTCTATTAAGATGTTTGCAGGATCAGCTCCCTCCTTTTAGGAGGGTTGGGGTGGTATTAATCATTCGTTAGACCACCCCTGTCCCCTCCTGGAAGGAGGGGAATGCTCCATTGCAATGATTGGGCGAATTTTTTAACCAAGGTTATTAACGTCCGATTGTTTATTTCAATTTGTCATGCTAAAAATGCAGGTGGGTTTATCTCCTAATTTAGTGGCAGAAAATTAAAGAACGTGTCAGATAAATATTCAAAGCGCAGGTTAACGGGGGCATCCATCACAACGATCGTGAGCCTTTCGCTGGTGCTGTTCATGCTGGGCCTGCTGGGGATCATCATTTTAAACACCCGGCAGCTTTCCAACAATGTGAAGGAGAACATTGGCTTCCAGGTGATCCTGAACGACAGTGTGAAAGATGTGGACGTGGCGAAAATGCAGAAAACACTGGATGCTTCGGTGTATGTGAAATCCACCGAGTTCATTACGAAGGAGGAGGCTGCGGCGCGCCTACAGAAAGACCTTGGCGAGGATTTTATCGATTTCCTCGGATTTAATCCTTTGCTTTCGTCCATCAATGTGCATTTAAAGGCGGAGTATGCCAATGCCGACAGTCTGGCCTGGATCGAAAAGGATATGCTTGAGACCAAGCTGGTGAAAGAGGTGATCTACCAGAAATCGCTGGTAAGCATCATCAACGAAAATGTGCAGAAGATCAGCCTTGTGATCCTCGGTTTCAGCTCGCTGCTCATGATCATTGCGCTGGCGCTGATCAACAATACCATCCGCCTGTCGATCTACAGCAAGCGCTTCATTATAAAAACCATGCAGCTGGTGGGCGCAACGCAGGGATTCATCCGGCGGCCCTTTGTGCTTAATGGCATCAAGCACGGCATTTACGGCGCCATCATCGCGATCCTGATGCTGATCGGCGTGCTGTACTTTGCACAGAAGCAAATGCCGGAGCTCGCGGAGCTGCAGGACCAGAACATGCTGGCAACGCTGTTCGGACTTGTAATCATTCTCGGAATTCTTATTTCATGGATCAGCACTTCCCTGGCGGTGAGAAAGTATTTGCGGCTGAAGTCGGATGAGTTGTATTTTTAGGTATCAAATGATTTCATAGATGAGATTGCTTCGTCGTACCTCCTCGCAATGACGTTACCATTCGTAATTCGTAGATTAGTACAGATTCGTAATTTGCGTAACTTTTTTTAACAATCCCATTTCCTAAATTTAATTACATTTGCGATACTAAAAAACTGAAGTAATGAGCAAAGAGACTAAAAAACCGGGTTTTGCATTTGGAAAAGAGAATTACCAGATCCTGATCGCGGGTGTTGTAATTGTAGTGATCGGCTACTGCCTGATGATCGGCGGCGGCTCGGATGATCCTACCAAATTCAATGCAGATGAGATCTTCAGCTTCAGAAGGATCACCCTTTCCCCGATCGTGATCTTAGCCGGATTTGTGGTGGTGCTTTTCGGGATCATGAAACGCCCGAAAGCCTAAACCTCAGCCCCGCCCTCTCCAAAGGAGAGGAAGCAGATTGAGCTTCCTACCATGACATACATTCAAGCCATTATTATTGCGATCATCGAAGGGATCACCGAATTCCTTCCTGTTTCTTCCACCGGTCACATGATCCTTGCACAATCGCTGATGAAGGTGCAGGATCCAAATTTCGCCAAAACATTCGAGATCGTCATTCAGCTCGGCGCCATCATGGCCGTGCTCCTGATATATATTAAGCGCTTTTTTGTAGGCATTAACATTTACCTCAAATTAGCTGTGGCCTTTTTACCAACGGGCATTATCGGTTTGCTCGCCTACAAAGCCATCAAGCATTACCTGTTCAATCCGTTCACGGTAAGCATTTCGCTGATCGTCGGCGGTGTGGTGCTAATCCTGCTCGATAAGTGGAGCAAGCAAAAGCGGTCGGAATACAAGGAGGTGGAAGACATCAGCTATGCGGGCGCCGTGAAGATCGGGCTGATCCAGTGCCTGTCGATGATCCCCGGCGTATCGCGCGCAGCGGCCACTATCTTCGGCGGTGTGTTTTCCGGCTTCGACCGGAAGCAGGCGGCGGAGTTCTCGTTTTTACTGGCTATACCCACGATGTTCGCAGCATCGGGATACGACCTGCTAAAGGAGAAGGATAATATTCATCACGATGACATTACAATTCTTTTATTGGGCGCTTTTGTAGCCTTTGTGGTGGCAATTGTTGCCGTTAAAGGCTTCATTGCTTTCCTGAATAAATACGGCTTTAAGCATTTCGGCTACTACCGTATCGTGCTGGGTGTGTTATTTCTTGTGTATGCGTTGTACACGGGAATGGAGCTGACCGCCTGATAATTTACATCCCATGAAAGATTTCAGAGCAGGGCAGGTTGTCCTTATTAATAAGCCGCTTACCTGGACGTCGTTCCAGGTGGTCAATAAGATGAAATACCTGATCCGGAACGGTGAGCGGAAGATGGAAGGCGGAGAGAAAGCCTGGCTGAAGATCGGCCATGCAGGCACGCTCGACCCGCTGGCTACAGGCCTGCTCATTGTATGCACGGGCAAAGAAACCCGCAACATCGAAAGCTACCAGGCGCAAGAGAAAGAATATACGGGAACATTTTACATCGGCGCTACAACACCCTGCTACGACCTCGAAAAGGAAATAGACGCCCATTATCCGACGGATCATATCACCGACGAGCTCATCAGGGAGACCACCAAACAATTTACGGGCGCCATTCAGCAAACGCCACCCCTGTATTCGGCCATCAAGATCGACGGCAAGCGGGCCTATGATATTGCAAGGGCGGGCAAAACCGCGGAGATCAAGCCGAAGGAAGTAACGATCTCCGAATTTACGATCACACGCATCGCGTTGCCGGAAGTGGATTTTAAAGTAGTATGCAGCAAAGGCACCTACATCCGTTCACTTGCAAGGGATTTTGGGGAGGCATTGAAAAGCGGGGCGCATTTAACCGCCCTGTGCCGCACGAGGATCGGGCAATACAGGCTGGAGGATGCGCTGTCGCTCGAAGAATTTGAGAAGAGCATCCTTGGCGAATGACCGGCACGCAGTTAAAATGCAGATCTCCCTTCTCTGACACAATCACATTCCTTAAAATAAACGCGATTTTTATTGACAAGCCCTTTTTTTGATAGTACATTTGCGCCCTTGTTTAAATAATCATTAATCCCGTAAGATTTATGAAAGGCGTTAGGGCCATCCCGTCCTGCAAATTCCATAACTTCTTATACAAAAACCCCCGGTATGAAGTTATCACAATTCAAATTCAATCTTCCGAAAGAATTACTGGCAGAAACCCCGTCGAAGAACCGCGATGAAGCGCGACTGATGGTGATCCACCGTAAAACAGGAAAGATCGAGCACAAAAAATTCAAGGATGTATTAAGCTATTTCGGCGACGGCGATTGCATGATCCTGAATGATACAAAGGTATTTCCTGCACGTATGTACGGCAACAAGGAAAAGACCGGTGCAAAGATCGAAGTGTTCCTGCTTCGTGAGCTCAATGCCGAAAGCCGCCTCTGGGATGTGCTTGTAGACCCTGCGCGTAAGATCAGGATCGGAAATAAACTGTACTTCGGCGATGACGATACATTGGTTGCCGAAGTGATCGACAATACCACTTCACGCGGACGCACACTGCGCTTCCTGTTCGACGGCTCTTATGAAGAGTTCCGCCAGACACTCGAAGAGATGGGCGAAACGCCGCTTCCGAAATACATCAAGCGTAAGCCTACGGAAGATGATAAAGACCGTTACCAAACTGTTTATGCAAAGAACGAAGGCGCTGTTGCAGCTCCTACAGCAGGTTTGCACTTCAGCCGCGAACTGCTGAAACGCCTTGAATTGAAAGGCGTGAACTTCGCTACCGTAACACTGCACGTTGGGCTTGGAACGTTCCGCACCGTTGAGGTGGAGGACCTTACCAAGCACAAGATGGATTCAGAGCAGGTGCTGATCACCGATAAGGAATGCGCTGTGGTGAACAAAGCGCGTGAGAATAAAAAGAAAGTATGTGCCGTTGGAACAACCACCATGCGTGCGATCGAAACATCCGTATCTACCGATGGTTACGTGAAGCCTTATGCCGGCTGGACCAACAAATTTATTTTCCCTCCTTACGATTTCAGTGTTGCAAATTGTATGATCACAAACTTCCATACGCCTGAATCCACATTGCTGATGATGGTTTGCGCGTTCGGCGGATATGAGCTGATCATGAAAGCATACAAGGAAGCGATCAAGGAAAAATATCATTTCTACTCGTATGGCGATGCCATGCTGATCCTGTAGTAAATGAGAGCGGATGGTTAATGGTTATTCAGCAATGAATGGTCATTAACCATTTTTCTTTGGAGTGTGGACGTCAGTTCGAGTTTTCGCCTTTTTGGCGAAAGTATCGAGAACTGGTCTACTTCTCGATACTCTCCCTTCGGTCGAACTCGAAGTGACTTAAACATCTTGCTTCAATAACTAATACATCTTCCGTGAAAAAATACGTCATCATAGTTGCAGGAGGCAGCGGAACACGCATGAAAAGCGCCGTTCCGAAACAATTCATGGAGCTGAAGGGAAAGCCTGTGCTGATGCACACGGTGGAGAAATTCGCGGACACCTTTCCGGATGCGAAGATCATCATTGTGTTATCGGAGCAGCTGAGCGACGATTGGAAAGCCCTTTGCGCAAAGCATAATTTCAGTATTGCGCATGAATTGGCTGCAGGCGGCGAAACGCGTTATCATTCCGTGAAGAACGGACTGGCGCTTGTTCCCGATGCCTGTCTTGTCGGGATCCATGACGCAGCGCGGCCCCTGGTAAGCAGAGATACCATCCTGAGAGCTTTTGAAACGGCTGAAAAATGGGGAAATGCAACGCCTGTTGTGCCCGTTAACGATTCACTGAGATCGGTAAGAGGGAAAGAGAATACCGCTGTTGACCGCAGTCATTACAGCATTGTACAAACTCCGCAGTGCTTTCATTCCGACCTGCTGCGGAAGGCGTTCCTGAAAGAATACAAGCCCGAATTCACCGACGATGCCACCGTGCTCGAAGCTTTCGGCGAAAAAATAAATCTTGTGGAAGGCAACAGGGAGAACATTAAGATCACCACGCCGCAGGACCTGCTGCTTGCGGAAGCATTAATGGCTTAACGCTAAGCCAGCTTCAATACCTGGGTTCCTGCCGAAATAGTTTCCTTTTCTATATTGCTCAGCAGGTTCAGTCCCGGCTTTTTTCCTTTTTCAATTGTTCCCAGCTCTTTATCGAACCCCAGTAATTCCGCACCGTTCTTCGTCGCCCAGGTAAGCAGCGCCTTTAATGGAATCCCCGGCTGATGCGCTTCGATCGTCTTCAATTCATCCAGTACCGATAAGCTGTGGTTGGATGCAAGGCTGTCGGTGCCGATGGTCATTTTCGCATGTGCCCTGATAAAAGCATGATAATCGGGGAGGCGGTCTTCAATGTAAAGATTGGCGTTCGGGCATGTACACCAGTATAGGGAGGCAGGAGACAGGAGGTTGGAGGCCTGTGAGTCCTTCATTTGTTGCTGCGCCCATTCGATGTCTTCCTGGGAGCTGAATGTATTGTGAACGAGCAGCAGGTTCTGCCGCTTTGATAATTTCGGAAAGGTTGTTTTTAAGGAGTTCATTCCTGTGGCCGGGAAATACTGCATGTCAACGTTCATCCGCTGGAAGGCTTCAAACATTGGTCCCGAGCCGGAAAGGAACAGCTCGCTTTCACCCGCGCTTTCCTGGTTGTGGATGCTTTGCGGGAGCGTACTTTTTGCCGCTTCTTCCCCAACAAGCGCAAACAATCTTTCTGAAACTGTGTAAGGCGCATGCGGCACAATGGAGCAGGGAAGAGTTGCATGCGCGCTTTCGAGCGACTTCAATTCCGCTTTAAGCGCAAGCGCATTCCCGAACACTTTTTCGGCCTGCGAAGGATGCAGGTCGAACACTTCAATGAAGGTATGATAGCAAAGATTTCCTTTTGCCTTTTGGCTGAAAGTGCTGTTATCATTGGAAATATCGCCAACCGCCACAATGCCGTTGCGGATCATTTCCGCTTCCGCATCTTCAATTCCCCTGCTGATCTCTTCCGCAGAAAATCCAGGTCGCTTCGACAGCAGCTCTTTTATAAAGCCCATCATTCCTGCTTTTTCAGGGATCTGTCCGCGGAAATGCGACAGCTCGAGGTGGCAGTGCGTATTGACGAATCCCGGGCAGATGATGCCCGTGTAATATTCAACATCTGTGTGCTCTTCGGCAGATGCGGGGCTAACATCGAGGATGGTCCCGTCATCGTCGATGGTAACGATGCCTTTCGGGATTGGATCGGAAGAAATGGTATAAATGAGGTCGGCGGAGATCTTGCGCATAGTTCAATGATTGCGCGCGAAATTACGAAAATTGCCGTGCAATTCAATGTTGGAGGTCGGCGTTGTCATTCCGACCGAAGCGGAGGAATCTTATTCTGTGCGCGGGCAAATATATCGTTTGGAATAAGATCCCTCGGGCAAGCTCGGGATGACAGACTCTGCCGGCTCTTTCTTTACTGCGCAGCAGCAGCGGGATTATCGGATTAATATTCGTAAATTTGTAGTCTATAAAGGATTGAATTGAGCACAAAAAAAGACATACGCGCCTTATCGCTCGAAGAGCTGAAAACCGTTTTTACAGAGAACGGTGACCAGGCTTTTCGCGCCAAGCAGGTATATGAATGGCTCTGGAAGAAGTCGGCACGCACCTTCGAGGAAATGACCAACCTTTCCAAAGCCACGCGCGAGCTGCTCGACAAGCATTTTGTGATCAATGCCGTGGAGGTGGATGATATGCAGGTAAGCAGCGACCGCACCATTAAAAATGCATTCAAATTATACGACAGCAACATCGTGGAAGGTGTGCTGATCCCAAGCACTACGCGGATGACCGCCTGCATCTCCTCGCAGGTGGGCTGCAGTCTTACCTGCAAGTTCTGCGCTACCGGTAAGCTGGAGCGGTTAAGGAACCTCAACGCAGACGAGATCTACGACCAGGTGGTGCTGATCCGCAACCAGGCTGAGCAGAAATACAAAACCCCGCTTACCAACATCGTGTACATGGGTATGGGCGAGCCCTTGCTCAATTACAAGAACGTGATGGAATCCATTCAGAAGATCACATCGCCGGAAGGGCTGAACATGTCGCCGCAGCGCATCACGGTAAGCACCGCCGGTGTTGCGAAAATGATCATGAAGCTGGCCGACGACGGCGTGAAGTTCAATCTTGCGCTTTCGCTGCATGCCGCCAACGATGAGAAGCGCAATCACATCATGCCGATCAATGAAAGCAACAGCCTGGAAGCACTGGCTGAAGCGCTTAAATATTTTTATGAGAAGACCGGAACACGCGTTACCTACGAATACATCGCGTTCAAGGATTTTAACGACAGCATAGAGGACGCCCGCGACCTTGCGAAGTTCTGCAAGCACATTCCCTGCAAGGTGAACATCATTGAATACAACCCGATCGACGATGGGGAATTTCAGCAAACCACCTCCGAGCGGCTGGATGCATTCGCAAAGTTCCTCGAAAGCAAAAATATTATTGTGAACGTACGGAGAAGCCGCGGCAAGGATATAGATGCGGCCTGCGGACAGCTTGCAAATAAGAACAAGGAAGGATTTGTGAAGCGGAAGATGAAGGCCCCCAAATAGAATATGACAGTTGACCAGATAAAAGCGCCGGTTGCAAAGGAAATGGAAGAGTTTGAAGTGAAATTCAAATCGTCCATGAAAAGCACAGTGCCTTTGCTTGACAAGATCACCCGCTATATCGTAAAGCGCAAAGGCAAGCAGCTGCGCCCCATGTTCGTGTTCCTATGCGCCAAGGTATGCGGCGAAATGAACGATTCCACCTACCGCGCCGCTTCGCTCATCGAGTTGCTTCATACGGCAACGCTGGTGCACGATGATGTGGTGGACGACAGCAACGAGCGCCGCGGGTTCTTCTCCGTGAATGCGCTCTGGAAGAACAAGATCGCGGTGCTTGTGGGCGATTTCCTGCTTTCGAAAGGACTGCTGCTCTCCGTTGATAACAATGATTTTCATTTGCTCGGACTAGTTTCCAACGCCGTGCGCGAAATGAGCGAAGGCGAATTGCTGCAGATCGAAAAAGCGCGGAAGCTCGATATTGATGAAGCGGTTTATTACGAGATCATCCGGAAAAAAACGGCCTCGCTCATCGCTTCCTGCTGCGCCTGTGGTGCGGCATCGGTGAGCTCCGACAAGCAGGTGGTGGATAAAATGCTCGCATTCGGTGAAGCGGTTGGGATGGCATTCCAGATCAAGGATGACCTCTTCGATTACGGAGATGGCAGCAATATCGGCAAGCCTACGGGCATCGACATTAAGGAAAAGAAAATGACGCTGCCGCTGATCTACGCTTTGAATAAGGCTTCCTGGCTTGAGAAGAGAAGGATCATCAGCATTGTGAAGAACAATAACAACGATCCTAAGAAGGTGGCCGGCGTGATCGATTTCGTGATCAAGAGCGGCGGCATCCAGTATGCCGAAAGCCGGATGAACGAATACAAGGAAGAGGCGCTCACGATCCTTTCAGGATTTGAAGATTCGGCTTCGCGCACTTCGCTGGCGGAGCTTGTAAAATATACCACGGAAAGAAAGAATTAATCATGAGAAGAATTGCAATATTTATCCTGCTCTCCTGCAGCATGCTTGCCTGCAAGGAAAACAACGGGCAGGCTGCAGACACGGTGCAGCGCGATACCTTAACGGCGAACATGCCGGCCAAGAACAAAAAGGATTCTGTGATCAGCAACGGCGAATACATCCAGTATTACAGCAACGGCGTGATCAAAATGCGCGGAATGATGAAGGACGGACAGCGCGAAGGCCTTTGGAAAAGCTATTACGAGAATGGCGCCCCCTGGAGCGAAACCACGTTTAAGGACGGCAAAAAAGATGGAAAGACCACCACCTGGTACGAGAACGAGAAGAAGCGCTACGAAGGCTACTACACACAAGACCTCGAAAGCGGGAAATGGGTGTTCTGGGACGAGAACGGTAACCCGGCAACGCAAAAGGACTTCGGTAAAAAGTAGCGGTAAGGCCTGAAAAGTGCAAGCACTTCATTGAAAAATCCAATCGGGATTTACTTTCCTTATTCCATTTAAATTATATATTTGTACAAACTGAGATGAAAATGAAAAAGCTCTTTTTACTTATCCCTTTCATTGGATATATGGCTGCCTGTACTTCCGAAAAAGGCCCTGTTCCGGTGAAGGATACCGACAACTGCGATTCCACTGTTTCCTATTCAACCGATATTGCCCCGCTCATGACCGATTATTGCATCAGCTGCCATACGGCGGGCGGAAGCGGAACTGGTGACTTTACAACCTATACCGAGCTCAAGCAAAAGGCGGATAACGGCTCCCTGAAGAACAGGGTGGTGGATCTGAAAGATATGCCGCAGGCAGGATCTCCAACCCTTAGCGAAGACCAGCGTAAGATGATCAACTGCTGGATCAAGCAGGGTGCGCCCAATAATTGATGCGGGGCACAATAGTTGTTTTGTTTACACCATACCTAAACCAGAGAACATGAAAAAATTAGCATTATCCTTAGTTGCGCTGGCATTCTGCTCGGCAATGAGCGCGCAGATCTACATCGCGAAAAGCTGCGAGATCAGCTTCTTTTCGGCTTCCCCGCTGGAAGACATTGAAGCGGTGAACAAGGCCTGCAAGCCGATCATCAATACCGCCACCAACGATGTGCAGATGAAGATCGTGATCAGCGCGTTCCAGTTCGAAAAGCCCCTGATGCAGGAGCATTTCAACGAGAACTACATGGAAAGCGAAAAGTTCCCGAATGCGATTTTCAAGGGTAAGATCAATGAAACCGTTGACTGGACGAAAGACGGCGAATACAAGGTGACCATCACCGGTAAGCTCACGATCCACGGCGTGGAGAAAGAGCGTACGATCGACGGGATCGTAAAAGTGAAAGGGCAGGAGATCACCATCAGCAGCAAATTCAAGATCCATATTGCCGACCACGGCATCAAGGTGCCGAGCCTGTATGTTCAGAACATCGCGGAAGATGTGGATGTAAAGCTGAACGCCGTATTAGAACCTTATAAAAAGTAATTTGAACGTATGACGCTCCTCAACAAAAAAACGATTATCGCTTTTCTTTTTGCTCTTCCTGTAACTGCCGCTTTTGCACAGGACGACCTGCTCGCCCTTGCTGATTCGGCCGCTCCGAAAACGCACGAGAAGGTGATCGCAACATTCAAAACCTCGAAAGTGATCAATGCACAGTCGACCGAAACCGTGAAAAAGGGAACCATGGATTTCAGGGTCACCCACCGCTTCGGGAATATCGGGACGGCCAGCGGCGGGGGCGGACATACGCTTTACGGATTTGATAACTCCACCGACATCCGCATCTCTTTCGATTTCGGGATCACCGATAACCTTACGCTGGGTGTAGCACGCAGCAAGATGAACGAGATGGTGGACGGGCTGGTAAAATACCGTTTCCTCACCCAAACCACTGATAACCATATCCCGCT
>Ga0157372_10003677_pt1 | contig 16491 bp, 14 predicted proteins | sample C55metaG_FD_115307 | JGI IMG/M metagenome (GOLD analysis project Ga0157372, IMG submission 115307) | Corn rhizosphere microbial communities from Kellogg Biological Station, Michigan, USA - C5-5 metaG | ecosystem: Host-associated > Plants > Roots > Rhizosphere > Soil | place: USA: Michigan... | reverse complement strand
CGGTGACGGCGAGCGCTCGCATGATTGTGTGTGAGAAGCCTGTCATGTGTGCGCTATCCTCAGAAGTTCAGATTGAGTGAGACGATCCACGTTCTGAGTTGGGGCAGCGTCGTCTGCTCCCACGCCGCGTTGCCGCCGCGCGAGCCGCCGAGGAACATCGCTTCCGGCTCGAATCCCATGTAGCTGGTCGTCATCCAGAGGTTGCGGCCGGAGACGGAGAGCGTCGCGCGGCTCGCGTTGACCTTTTGCGCATAGCGCTCGGGAACGTCGAACGTGAACGTGAGCTCGCGCCACCGCGCGTAGTTGTTCTTGGTGATGAGGAAGTCGACGAGGTTGCTGCTCGACTGCGACTCGACCGCGCGGATCGAATCGATCGTCGCGCCGAACACCGCCGGGAAGTTCTCCGGGCAGCGGCCGAAGATGCCGCAGCGCGCGCGGGTGTTGCCGTCGAGCTTCTTCGCGCCGTTCTTGACATCCATCATCGAGAACACGTGCAACCGGCGGAAAAGCCCGAGCGTGCCGCTGAACGACATTTCACGCGGCGGCACGGAACGTCCGAGGTAGACGGACGGAGCGTCGTCCGCGGTGCCGTAGCGTCCGTCCGCTCCGGCGCAGAGGCGGGGCGTGCCGCCTTCCTTGCCGTGCGATCCGGGGATCGTGTCCGAGCACATCGGGTTCGTCGCGATGCCAAACGTCTTGCTCGCCGGGTTGCGATCGATCGTCGTCGAGACGACGCGCTTCTCGAACCAACCGAACACCGGATAGTCGACCTGCTGCCGCAGGTACGTTCCGGCGACGACGAAGTACTGACCCGGAATTCCGATGTCGGTGACTTGGTTGTCGTTCGTCGAGAACTGGCCGGTGAGGTCGAGGCTCAGGTTCTGCCGGCGCAGCGGCGTGCCGCGTACCGTGAGCTCGAGGCCCTTGTTGAGGATAGCGCCGATGTTGATCGGCTGCGTGCCGGCCTGGCCCGACGACGGCGCGACGACTTTGTCGAGGATGGCGTCGACAGTTTTCTTATTGTAGTACGTGAATTCGATTCCTAGCCGGTCGTTGTAGCCGTTGGCGTCGAAGCCGATCTCGAGCTCCTTGCCGCGCTCCGGACCGAGGTTTGGATTGCCGATCGTGTTCGGCGTGACCGCCGCCGCGTCGCTCGGACCGGCCGTTGGCGAGTACGTCTTGATCGACGAGTACGCCACCGGGGCCTTACCCGACTGACCGTACGCCGTACGGAAACGAAACTCGCCGAGGTTGCTGCCAATGCCCGGTACGTGGAACCACGGCTCGTCGCTCAACACCCAGCTCAACGAGGCCTTTGGGAAAAGCACGCGATTGAAGTTCGCGCCGAACGCGCTGTGATCGTCGGAGCGCAGCGCGAAGGTGAGGAACATGCGATCGCGCCAGCCGATGGCTTCTTGGCCAAAGATGCCGAGCGTCTTGTTGTCACTGAAGGATTCGCTCGGCGCGTTGCGATTCACGGTCGACGTCACCGACTTGAGGCCGGGCGTGGGGAAGACCGATCCGCTGGCGTCCACCGAGTGAATGCTTTCGGTGAAGTACTGTGCGCCGACCGACGACGTGAAGCGGAATGCCGGGCTGTAGTTCCAGATCGCGCTCGCCGAATAATCGAGCGAACGATCGACGACGTCGCGCTCGTTGATATCGCGGAAGCCGAGCGACTGCAGCGAGTCGACGCGCGGATCATACTCGTTGTTGCCCTCGCGCGTCACGTCGCCGCCGAGCGTCAGACGCTGCGACAGCCACGACGTGGGCTGGTGTTCGATGCGAACGCTGGCCGTCGTGCGATCCAGGTCTTGCCAGAGCACGACCGTCTGGTCGTACTGATACGGCAAGCTGCTGTGGAAGCCGTGACGCTGCGGCAGGTTGTAATTGTTCGGCGTTGCCGAGAGGGTGGTCCAGGTGTAACCGCCGCAGCCGGCGTCGCATGGCAAGTTCGTTGGGCCCGTGACGTACCCGACGTTTGCGCCGATCGTGACGGTCTTGGACGGCGAGATCGAGAGGTTCATGCGGCCGCTGTAGTTCTGACGGCTGCTGCGCGGCTCGGCGCCGCGATCGTCCAGGAGGCTGCCGCTCGCGTAGTAATTGAGCAGGCCGGCCGCGCCGGACACGGAGAGCTCGGTCTCTTGATGTCGGCCGGTGTTGAAGATGTCGCACTTCTTCCCCATGCGCGTGGCGATCGAGTCGCCGCAGGCGCCGACGAGGAGCGAGTCGAAGTTGAGCTTCTCGACCGGACCGGACGGGCTAGCCGACGGCGCGTCGGTTGGAAGTCGGCGGGCGCCGTAGTTCACCGGGAAGCGCGACTGGTAGTCGGCGAAGTAATTCCAACCCTGGCGCGACGTGACGTTCCAGCGCGGAACGCTGCTCACCCCCTTCTTCGTGATGATGTTGATCACGCCGTTTGCCGCTTCCGTGCCGTAGAGCGTCGCGGCGCTGGGTCCCTTGAGGACTTCGATCGACTCGATGTCTTCAGGATTGAAGTCGTTGAGGCGCGAGATCGGCGACGAGCCGAATGCCTGGCTGACCGGGCCGGTGGCGGGATCGTTGTTGACGCGGACGCCGTCGACGAAGATCAGCGGGTAGTTGCCGAGCGAAAGGCTGGCTTGTCCGCGGATGCGGATCTGCGAGCCTGTGCCGACCTGACCGGACGTCGGCATGACGACGATGCTCGGCGAGCGGCCGTTGAGCAGCCCCTGCATGTTGATGACGGGCGCGGTTGCGACGATATCGGAGGCGTTGATGGTACCTATCGCGTTTCCGATCTCACGCTTTTGCGATGCGCCGACGGTGCCCGTGACGACGACTGCTTCGAGGCTGGTCGGATTGCTGGTGAGTGAGATCAAGACATTCGTCGCGCCCACGCGAGCCGGAACCTGGAGCGTTCGGTAGCCGATACGACGGACGTCGAGCCGGACGTCGGTGCCCGTGAGGCCGGTGATGCGGAAACGGCCATCAGCGTCGGATGCCGCGCGCTGCGTGCCTCCGCTCACTGTAATCTGGGCGCCGGCGAGCCCCTCGTTGGAACCGGCGGCGACGACGCGGCCGGCGATGGAGTTGTCCTGTGCGCGGACCACGTGTGGTGTTGTGGCGAGCGTCAGGCCCGCGACCAGCGCTCCCAGTACCAATCGTGGAACGCGAGTGTGCCTCGCGCGAACCAATGTTCGGCGAGTCGATCGAAACATCGATGCGATCATGAGACCCCTTCCTGAGCGGGGAAGTCAGAGCCGCTGGTGGAGCGGCGGTGATCAATGTGAGTCGTGCGCGACGGGTGGGTTCGCGGTCGATTGCGCGGGCGTCGCGTACGGCTCGGGGGTAGCGCTACCAGCATTACACGCTAGCGCGCAACCTTACGCTCGCTTTGGCGAGAGGGCAAGTGAGAAAGTGTTCGGATCGTCCACGAAAATGCCAAGCCGCGTCACCGTTCGGGTGACTCCATATGCGCCTGTCGCGACCAGAGGTCGTGTCAGGGTAATGAGGGCGTTCGGCTGGCCCATCGTCGCGCGAAGGTAGTTTGCGGTTCGTTTGGCCGGCGCTCGCACACGACCAACCTCAATTGTTTCGATCGCCGATCGCGGCACGTCGAGGGACCACTGCAGGCCGCCGCGAATGAGCAACGCGTCGCTCGTGACGAGGATGGGCCGCAACTGGACTGCCCGAGCGTAGCCGAAGATCCAAAGCACGGCGAACGCGTCGACGAAGAGAAACGCGTTGGCGGCAACGGGGTGATGTGCGCGGAGAAGGAAGTCCAGCGCGGTCAGCTCGATGATTGACGTGCCCAGTATCGCGTAGAGAATGGCGAGTGAACCGCTCCTCCTATGGTACGAGAAGGCTTGCGATCGTGGCGGAACAAATGGAGAGCGACGCCATACGGCGAGCGCGTAATAAAGGATAGAGGATTCGGTGGCGAAGATCGCCGCGACCCGCGCCGGCATCGCCGACTGCGCGAGCACCATGTGAATGCGCTCCGGGGCGTCGAGCTCCACCCCGGCGGCGGCGAGGCGTTTCCTGGCTCGACGAACCCCAATCACGATGATCGCCATGACCGCCACCTCGGCGGGAATTCCGAGATAGCGGACCTATCGCACGAAGTCGCGATGGCCGGACGGTAAAACGAGCGCAGCCGCGGCCACAGCAGGTGGTGTGGTCGCGGGGCGTGAGTGGCGTTCATACGACGGGCGCGATAAGCCGGTGCTCCACGAGTCTGATGGAAGATAGAGCACGGGCATACAGTTCCCAAACGCCGCCGCTGAACGGACGACGTTGCCCGATGACTGACACTTCCGCCAGTTTCCGGAATCTCCCGCTCGCGCCCTCAATTCAGCCGACAGGAACCAATGACCAGCAGGCGAGAATTTCTCAGGAACACGGGCGTCGCCGCGGCAATCGCCGCGGCAAACTCGGCACTCTCTCCCGTCTTCGCGCGCGCTTTCGCGGGACAGCCCGAATTCCCGCGGGGATATGGCAGCTTCGAGGAATTACCGATCAAGGAGTTGCTCGCTGACGCCCTCATGGCGGCGAAGAGCGCCGGCGCCTCGTGGGCCGACGCGCGCATCGGGCGATACCGCCAGAACTTCGTGGGGACTCGCGAAACGCAAATCGTTCAGGTCGGCGACACCGATTCGATCGGCATCGGCATTCGCGCGCTGGTCAACGGCGCGTGGGGTTTCGCGGCGTCACAGACACTGACGCGCGAGGGCGTCGCCGCGACGGCGCGCGAAGCGGCGGCGATCGCCAAGGCGAATCGAATTCCCGGCGCCGCGCCAGTCGTGCTCGCGCCCGCGCCGGCTTTTCCGAACGCGAACTGGAAGAGCGCGTACACGGTCGACCCGTTCACGATTCCCGTCGAGCAAAAAGCACAGCTCCTGATCGACGCGAACACCGAAGCGATGAAAGCGCAGAACGTCAAGTTCGTGAACAGCTTTCTCTTCTTCATTCGCGAAGATCGCAATTACGCGAACACCGACGGCTCGGTCATCACGCAGACCGTGATTCGCAGCTGGGCGCCGTTCACCGCGACCGCCGTGTCGCCCGACTTCAGCGATTTCCAATCGCGCAGCAACACGGTGCAGCCGGCGGGGCGCGGTTGGGAGTTCATCCTCGCCGCGGATCTCGTCGGCAACGCGCGCAAGTGGGGCGAGGAAGCGGCGGAGAAGCTCAAGGCGAAGCCGGTCGAAGTTGGCCGCTACGATCTCGTGCTGCACCCGTCGCACCTCTGGCTCACGATCCACGAGTCCATCGGCCATCCCACTGAGTTGGATAGGGCCATGGGCTATGAAGCCAACTACGCCGGCACGAGCTTCGTCGCGCCGCCGGAGAAGGTTCTCGGGACGCTCAAATACGGTCCCGAGATGATGAACATTCAGGGCGATCGCACCCAGGAAGGCGGCTGCGGCACGATCGGTTGGGATGACGACGGCGTGCAGGCCGAATCGTTCCTCATCATCAAGAACGGAATCTTCAACGACTACCAAACGAGCCGAGAACAAGCGCCATGGCTCGAGTGGTACTACAAGAAAAACGGAATGCCGGTGAAATCGCACGGCTGCTGCAACGCCGACAACTGGAGCAGCGTCCAGTTCCAGCGTATGCCGAACGTTTCCCTGTTGCCCGGCGAAAAGGACATCAGCTGGGAGGACGTCGTCGCCTCGACCGATCGCGGCATCGCGATCATCGGGGACGGTTCGTTTTCGATCGACCAGCAACGGTATAACGCGCAGTTCGGTGGCCAGGTTTTCTACGAGATCAAGGGTGGAAAGCTCAACGGCATGCTCAAGGACGTCGCGTATCAGATGAAGACGCCCGATTTCTGGAATTCGATGGACATGATCGGAGGAAAATCGAGCTACATGATGGGTGCCAGCTTCTTCGACGGGAAAGGCCAGCCTGGACAGATCGGCTCGGTGAGCCACGGCTGTGTGCCGGCGCGCTTCCGGAACGCGAACGTGATCAACACGGGGAGGAAGGCCTGATGAGTGCCCGACCGGAACCGGCGGATCCGCGAGTCTTGACCCGCGAGCAGGCACAGTCGCTCGTCGAGCGCGTATTGAAGATGTCTAAAGCCGACGCCGTGCAAGTGAATGTCGGGGGCGGTTACGCAGCCAACATCCGGTTCGCCGACAACCGCATTTCGACGGCCGGCGGCGTTTCGACGGCGAACGTTTCGATTCAAAGCTCGTTCGGGCCGAAGCACGCGCTGACGCAGACCAATGATCTCTCCGACGAAGGTCTCGAGCGCGCCGTTCGCCAATCTGAAGCGCTGGCCCATCTGGCGCCCGACGATCCCGAGGCTATGCCGCCGCTCGGTCCGCAGCAATACGACAATGTGAACGCGTACTTCGAGTCCACCGCTAAGCTCGGTCCCGAAGGCCGAGCCGAAGCGGCGCAAATGGCAATCGTCCCGTGCAAAACGGCCGGCGATCTGAAGGCTGCGGGTTTTCTTCAAACCGGGATCGGCGCCGGTGTCGTCGCGAACAACAAGGGACTCTTCGGATACCAGGCGAGCACCTCGACGAACTACACGCTTACCGTTCGTACGACTGACGGCACCGGATCGGGCTGGGCCGGCGCCGACCACCCGGACTGGTCGCAGATCGACGTGAGGGAGGTCGCTCAGCGCGCGATCCAGAAAGCTCGGTTGTCGCGAAATCCGGTGGCGATCGAGCCGGGACGCTACACCGTGATTCTCGAGCCGCAGGCGGTCGGCGATCTCGTCCAGCTTCTCGCCTCCGCCCTCGACGCTCGCTCGGCCGACGAAGGCCGAAGCGCCTTCTCGAAGCACGGCGGCGGAACGAAGATCGGCGAGAAAGTCGTCGATGAGCGCGTCACCATCTTCTCAGACCCGACCGATCCGCAACTGTTGAGCAATGCGTTCGACGGCCAGGGAATGGCAGCGCACCGGCAGGTGTGGATCGACAAAGGTGTATTGAAAAAGCTGACGTACTCGCGCTTCTGGGCGCAAAAGCAGAACAAGGAACCCGACGCGGGAACCAACGCGGTGAAATTTCAGGGCAGCACGCCGACCACCGATGATCTGATTCGCTCGACGCCGCGCGGCGTGCTCGTCACGCGACTCTGGTATCTCCGCGAGGTCGACCCACGCACGGTGTTGTACACCGGGCTCACTCGCGACGGAACGTTTCTCATCGAGGACGGGAAGATCTCGAAGGCGGTGAAGAACATGCGATTCAACGAATCGCCGCTCTTCATGCTCAACAACCTCGAGGGGCTCGGGCGGGCCGTGCGCGTGGCAGGGACCGAGACGGGCGGTGACGTCGTGATGCCCGCCATCAAAGTCCGTGATTTCAACTTTACAAGCTTGTCGGACGCGGTGTAGCCTCGACGACGGCACCGCGCGCCGACTTAGCCGCGCCCGCGAGTTGGCGTTTTGCGACAGGGCCCGATGAGCTCCAGATACGCGCCGACCCGTCGTGCCAGATCCGACGGGCTAACGGGCTTGCGAATGAAGCCGTCGAATGACGCGCGGTCACCGAGGTCGGCCGACGAATCGACGCGCGCGGAGAACGCGATGAGCGGAATGCCGCGCGTAACGGGATCCGATTTGAGCACGCGGCTCGCTTGCCAGCCGTCGAGGCCGGGAAGACCGATATCCATGAGGACGAGATTTGGACGAACGGTGCGCGCGAGTCGCACCGCGTCGTGCCCGGTTGATGCCTCTTCCACATGGTATCCGAAATGTCGAAGGACGAGGCCGTACACTCGTCGCGCGTCGTCGTTGTCCTCGGCGAGCACGACCACCGGACGACGCGCCTCCACGGCGCTGCGCGATCCCTTTGTTTCGTTGCTCTCGACGAAATCCGCCGCTAACTCTTGTTGATTCACCACCGCCCCCAACGTCCCGGCTACGTCGCGTAGGGAAATGCAGAAAGCAGACCGAAAAAAATTACTGCAGGTGGACTTTAGGCGAATATTGTTGGCCAGTCGCCCGCGGGCGGTGCTCGTAGATTCCGGTGACCGGCCGGCGAGGGGCGCGGTTACGCGAAGTGACAGCCTTTAGTCCCTCGAGGCCAGCTCTGTCGAGTATACCTCTGCCACACCCTGCTCAGACCGCCCGTCTGGATGCCAAGGCGATCAGTCGCGCGAAGCTCGGCGATATCGGTGCATTCACCGAGATCGTTCAGGCGTACTATGCGCGCTGCCTCCGCTTTGCGCGTGCCATGCTGGTCGAGCCGGACGACGCCGAGGATATGGTGCAGGAAGCGTTCGTGCGGTTGTATCGCGCGCTTCCGCGCTACGAGGAGCGCCAGCGCTTCGAGTCATGGCTGTTTCAGATTCTGGGAAACTGCTGTCGCACGGCGAACACGGTCGCGCATCGCAACGCGGCGCGCCTCGTCACGGACGACGCGCTGCTCGAGCGCATTCCCGCCGAGACGCGCTCGGACGATGACGCGTTGAGCGAATGGGGCGACAGCGTGCGGCACGCGCTGGCCGAAGTGCCGGAGCACAATCGTGAGATTTTCTTGCTGCACTACGTGGAAGGCTTTTCGTACGACGAGATCGAGCGCATGACCGGGGTTCGACAGTCGGCGCTCAAGATGCGCGTGAAGCGCGCGAGCGATTTTTTGCGCGCGCGACTGACGCGGGAGGTGCCGTGAGAGATTCGCGTGATGTCCGCGACGGCACCGATCCCGTTGTGCGACGCGCCATCGACGAGCTTCGACGGCTGCCGCGTATCGAGGACGACGCGGTTGCGAAGGTCGTGTCCGCGGCGGCTACGGCTCGTATGCTCCCGCCGGCGGACGAGCCGGCTGCTCCGATGCGAGGGCGCGGCTGGAAGAGCCTCGTGATCGGCGGAGGACTCGTCGCGGCCGCGGCGGTCGCCGGCTTCGTATTCCGGGGACGCGTGACATCGAGGGAGCACGTGAGTGCCGCCGCGACGACCCCAATCACACCAGCCGCGCTCTCGACGGAGCGCGTCGTCGCGCCAATCGTGGAGCAATTCGTCTTCAAGGCGCCGGCCGCCAAGCACGTGTCCGTGATCGGCGATTTCAATCGTTGGGATACGTCGGGCGCGCCCATGTCGCGCTCGGCTGATGGAGAGCTTTGGTCGGTGAGCATTCCGATAATGCCGGGCCGCCATGTGTATGCGTTCATGGTCGACGACTCGCTGCTCGTGCTCGATCCACGCGCCCCGAAGTCACGCGATCCCGATCTCGGCGCGGAAGGCTCGGTCCGCATCGTGGGGCGTCCGTGATGATGCGCGCACCAGGTTGGGTTGGATTGGCCGTGCTCTCGATCGCGGCGCGTTCCGTCGGCGCGCAGGATTCGTTGCGCTTCGTCGGTCCCGACGCGGCAACTTCGCGTGAGGTCTCTCAAATCATCGAGGCCGTCGCGGTCCAGGGGTTGCCCGCGGGATTGATTCTGTCGAAAGCGCGCTTTGCCATCGCGGTGCACACACCGGGTCCGAAGATCGTCGAGACGGCGAAGGCCATGGCGGCACGTCTCGTCGTGGCGCAGCGGGCGATTGCGCCGCACGACTTGGAAAGCGACCTCGCGGGCGCGGAGGCGGCGTTGAGCTACAACGTGCCGCCTGACATCTTGCAGCGCATCAGCGCTGCCAGTCCCAAGCAGCCGATCGCCGTACCGCTCGGGGTACTCACCCAACTCGTAGCCGATGGAGTGCCCCCGAAGCGCGCCGGCGAGCTTCTGACGAAACTCCTCCGGCTCGGTGCGACACCGACGCAGATCGCCGACCTCGGCAACACGGTGAACGCTGACGTAAAACTCGCCGGCTACAAAGGGCTCGACGCACTGAACGCACGTTACAACAACCTTATCCCGCGTCTCGCGCCCCTTTCGCCCTCGGCAACGACGGACGCGGGTTTAACGAATACAGCCGGCGCGCCAGGCAAAAAACCGTAACAGGCCGGAACCTGGCGAGCGCAGCGCGCATATTTTGGATGCATGCGCCGAGCCCGGCTCTTCCAGATTGCGGTGTGCCAGCTCGGCTCGCTGGCTCTGCCCGTGTTATTGAGTGCACAGATCGAGACGAGCGTGGATATCGGCGCCTCGCGGCTCCGCCAAGCCAATGTGCCGACGGGCAATTCGTTCTCGGGCGGCGCGACGCTCGACTGGCTTGGCGACCGCGGCCAGATGCGAGCGACAATTCTCGCGTCCCGTCAAACAGAATCCCGTTGGACGGGGCAAGGCGCACTGCTCGGATCGCTCACCGGTGACTCGCCGTCGTCATGGTGGCAGCTCGATATCGCCGCGAGCAACTACGCGCAGACGTCAGCGTTGCCGACGACGAGCGCCGAGGGCGCCGCACGCGTCCGATTGGGATCGGGGCTTCGCGGTGCGGCATTCGGAGCCGGCGGGGGAGCGTCAATCACGGGCGGGCACACGGGCGGCGTCGGTCGGGCGCTCAGCGACGGCTGGTGGGCGGTGGGCCGCGAGCGGTTCGCGGCGAGCTTGAGTTGGACGCGCACCACTCCGCCGAAAGCGTTCGCGGCCGGTTCGGTCTCGTATGAAGACTTCGCCGGCAGCTGGCGGCATGAGACCGGAGCGCTCTCGGTCGGCCTGAGCGGCGGCTTTCGTTTTCAGTCGAGCGCGGGCCCCGACTCGGATGATTGGGAGCTGGCCGACGCGACCGCGTGGTTTGCGCCGCACGCGGCGTTCGTTGTGTCGGGTGGGAGAACGCTGACTGATTTCGTACGCGGAACACCGCGGACGACGTGGGTGGGAGCATCGATCCGCCTCTCGCCGAACGCGCACCCGTCGGTTGCTTGGCGCGGTCGGCCCGACGCGGCGATGCCGCGCCTCGTCGTGACGCGAATTGGCGCGGACCGCGTCGCGCTCGATATCACGGCGGTGAACGCGACGAGCGTCGAGATGATGGCTGATTTCACGGACTGGCAGCCCGTTTCGCTCGAGCGCGCCGGCGGCTCGTGGCGGGTCGAGCGAGCCATTGCGTCAGGTTTGCACCGCGTTTCCCTTCGAATCAACGACGGAGCCTGGGCCGCTCCGGCGAACCTTCCGCGCGCTGACGCCGGAGAGGCGAGCGTCGGGTTGCTCACGGTGCCGTAACGTCAGCTCAGTCCGACGATCTTGCCCATGAAGAGAATCGTCCCGCTCAACCGTTCGCGAATGACGAAGACGAACGGCCGGTCGACGCGCATCGTGACGACAACGGGCGCCGATGTCACGGAGATGCCGCCGACAGTGACCGCCGCTGCTTCGGTACCCGTCTCGTCGATCGTCACGAAGGTGTTCTGCTGAAGCAGGGACATGACGAGCTGGTTCCCGAGCGGCGACATGCGCGTAAAATCCGCGCCGTCGGCGAAGGCTGCGCGCATGCCGAGAGTAAAAATCACTTACACTCCACGTCAGTTGGACGGCCTTCCCGCGGCCAAACCGGGCCGCCAGGCGCTCCGTCACCAGGCCCGGCCGCAAATACCGCTTGACCTTCTGGGGAGGTCACGTAGCTTGGACGAGCGCGGTGATTTCCCCGATTTGACGGGCCGCGCGCCGGAGCCTCTGAGCTCCGGTTCATCCGTCTAAGTCGTGTTGCCGATTGGCCCCGCGACGAAAGTGCGGGGCCTTTTTTGCGCTGTTCGCGCGGAGAACCACGATGAGTTCCTATGTATTCACATCCGAATCGGTGAGCGAAGGCCATCCGGATAAAGTGTGCGACTACATCGCCGATTCGATTCTCGATGCGCATCTCGCGGGCGATCCCAACAGCCGCGTCGCGTGCGAAGTCCTGTGCAAGAGCGGACAGGTCGTGCTGGCGGGCGAGATCACGTCGAAAACGACGGTGGACTACGAAGCGGTCGCGCGAGGAGCGATTCGTGAAATCGGATACACCGATCCGAGCGAGTCATTCAACGCCGACGGCGTCAAGGTCATTCAGTTCATCAGCAAGCAGTCGGGCGACATTGCGATGGGTGTGGACACCGGCGGCGCCGGCGATCAGGGCATCATGTTCGGCTACGCCACGAATGAGACGCCGGAGCTCATGCCCCTCCCTGTGCAGCTCGCGCACCGCCTTTCGCAGCGATTGACGACGGCGCGAAAGCGCGCCGAGCGAAACTGGCTTCGTCCAGATTCCAAGACCCAGGTCAGCGTGCGATACGAGGATCACAAGCCCGTCCGCGTGGACACGGTGCTTGTGTCGACGCAGCACACCGCCGACGCGGCGCAAGACGAGATTCGGGACTACGTGGCGAGCTGCCTCTGCCCGGAAGTGCTCGGCACATGGTTCGGGCCGCACGTGGAAGTGCTGGTCAATCCGACCGGGCAGTTCATCGAAGGCGGGCCGTCCGCGGATTGCGGGGTCACCGGACGCAAGATCATCGTCGACACCTACGGTGGTATGGGCCGCCACGGTGGCGGTGCGTTCAGCGGCAAAGATCCGTCGAAGGTGGATCGCAGCGGCGCGTACTTCGGCCGGTTCGTCGCGCGCCAGGTCGTGAAGAACGGTTTCGCCGACCGGGCGGAAATTCAGGTGGCCTACGCCATCGGACGAGCCGAGCCGGTCTCGGTGCGCGTGGACACGTTCGGTACGGGTGACTGGCGCGCCGCCGAGCAATTCGTTCGCGGCTTCGACTATCGTCCGGCGGCGATGATCGAGCGGCTACAACTCCGGCGACCGATGTATCGCGAGACGACGAACTACGGTCATTTCGGCAAACCCTCGCTGACTTGGGAAGCGTAGCCGCGCTCCGGCGCGACGAGTGACGGCACGCTGGTCACCGGACGAACGAATGGACGCGCCGCCGCGAGGGCGGCGCGTTCTTCATTTGTGAGCGATGGTGCGTACACGGTCGGCCGAAGCACGACGGCGATCGCCAGTTTGAGATGGTCGAACATCATAACCCGAGCCTGATGCCGAGCCGGACAAGGGCCAGCCGCGTGTCCGCACTTTCCAGCGGCGTGATCTGAATCTGGCTGCCGGAATCCTGAATGCTTCCCGGCTTGAGGTATTGCGCCCGCCCACCGTGGACGAATTGAACTCCGGCGTCGACCGAGACGCCGCGTGAGAGCGGTACGTAGACCCCGGTGCCGAACGTCCACGCGCTGGTCCAGTCGGACTGGTTCGTCGTGGACAGGTCACTGTTATCCTGCGCCTCGAGACCCTCGACGTCGCTCTGCGTGAAGAAGACCTGACCGCCAATGCCCGCGTTCACGTACGGCCGGACGAGTCCACGCGGCCAGGTGAACTGCGGCCCGACGGTAAGCTGCGACAAATAGTTGGTCGTCCTGATCTTCACGTTGATCCGGCCGATGGTTGGACTGAGCGGTACGTGCTTCGCTTCATGGCCGTAGTCCACGATGCCGGCGCCGAAACGCAATGAGAGCGCGCCTTGGCGGTCGAGCCGGAACAGGTAAGCGCCATCGACACCGTACCCGCGTGGGATGTTCTCGCCAAGTCCGCCCTGCGGTCGGCTCTGAATGAACGTGATGGTTCCGGAGCTCCGGAGTGCGAACTCCGATGGTTGCTTTGCGATCGGAATGACCGGGCACTTGCACGACGTGGAATCCTGCGCCGCCGCCGCCGAAACGACGCCGAGCGTCAGCACTACCACCGGGGCGAAGCGAATGAGAGACATCGTGACCTCACGGGTGGAGTGAGTCCGCGGCGAGCCTCCGCCGCGCAATAGCGCGAGGGCAGAGCGCGTGCCCCACACCGCGGACCGGCGTCGCGGTTCGCTATCTAATTGCGACGCAACGCGGTGCAGCGTACCGGGCGGAAGAAACCGATTCTCGGCGGAGGTGACGTGTGTCACATCACGGGGACGTGTTCTGTCCGACAACTTGGACGGCGGACGGATAGAGCGTGCGCGCGGCCCCAGCGTTGACCGATCCGATTTCTCGCCGCCTTCCATCGGTCATCGAATGCGCCTACGGTGCCGGTGCCTCGTTTACCATTAAATAACAGTTGTTGGAGATCTTCCCCGTCGCGCGCCGCCCGAGCTCGCGGGACGAAGCTTCCGCCATTTCGGACCAGCCCGCCGTTTGAACGCCCACCGCCTCGCCATGCGTCGAGCGCTGTCTCGGCTGAGAAGCCAATTTCCGTTCATAACGTGCATGCTGTCGCTCGCCGGCGCTCCAGCGGTGGCGAGCGCGCAGCAGGTGCAGCCGCTCGCCTTTACGCGACTCACGCTGCCGAACGGGATGAGGGTGAACCTCAACGTCGATCACACCCGGCCGCTCGTCGCCGTGGACCTCCTGTACCATGTTGGCGCGAAGGATGATCCGGCTGACCAGCGCGGCCTCACCCATCTCTGCGAGCATGCGATCGCGCTTGGCTCGCCGAACGTCGATCAGCCGTTTCAAGTTTTCTATCGTTCGATCGGCGGCACGTCGACGCGATGGGCCGAGACGACGGACGACGTCACGACGTTCTACGTCCTCCTCCCGTCGAATCAGCTCGAGACGGCGCTGTGGGCGGAATCCGACCGCATGGCGGCGCCGTTCACCCGCCTCACATCCGAGCGGCTCAGCGCGATCCGCGCGCTCGTTGGACAGGAACGACAGCAGAACGTCGAGAACGCGACCTTCGGTCTATCGCGCGAGCTAACGCTGGCCGCGCTCTTTCCCGTCGGCCACCCGTACCACATCGAAACCGCTGTGGCTGGGGCTGAGCTGTCCACCCTTACCTCAGCCGATTTACGCGCGTTCTGCGCGCCCTTCTACGTGCCGGCGAATGTGGTTCTCTCGCTGAGCGGCGACTTCGATCCACAACGGGTCAAAGGCTGGGTCACCCGGTATTTCGGGACAATCCCCATGAGCGCGGCTGGATCGCGTCGTCGCGCGGAAGCAGTGGCTCCGGTGGTTGAACGACGCTTGGCGTTGGAAGATCGCCGCGCGGCGCAACCACAGCTGCACATCGACTGGATCGGAGCCGAATACGCGAGTCGAGACCGGGTCGCGCTGATGGCGCTCGGATCGCTGCTCTCGGCGAACCGATTCGGCCGTTTGTCGAAACTGTTGGTGGACGAACGTCAGCTCGCCGCGGGGGTGTCGGCGGTTCACTACGATTTGGAGAAGTCTGGTGTGTTCGAGATCAATGTTCTGCCGCGACCCGGAGCGTCGCTCACGACGATTGAAACGCTCGTCGACAGCGTCATTGCTGGACTTGGCACTTTTCCGCCGACCGCCGAGGAATTGGCGCGGTTCAGCGCCGCGAACGCGGTGACGGCAGCGACATCGCTTCAAACAAAGCTCGCGCGCGCCGACACACTCGCCCACGACGAGATGTTTGCCGGCGATCCGGTATTCTACGCGATCCAGGCCAACGAAGTGCGCCATCTGACGCCGGTGGATGTTCAGCGCGCGGCCGCGAAATACCTGACGTCGAGCCGCGTCGTGATGAGTCTCATTCAGACGGGCCAGCTTGGCGCAATCAGCAAGCCGGAGCTTCCCTTCGTCAACGTCACGCCCTCTCGCCCGGCGCCGCATCCATGAGAGAAGTGTCATTAGCCAGCATGCTGTGCGCTCTGGCGGCACCGCTCCTCTTTGGACAACCGGTCGATCGCTCACAGCGTCCAGTCGCCCAACCGGCGCCTGCGTTTCGCTTCCCCACTGTCGTCGCCAAGAGGCTGCCGAACGGTCTCGAAGTCCGCGTCGTCGAGGACCACTCGGTTCCCGTCGTTGCCGTCCGCGTCGTGCTGGGCGTCGACTCGACGTTCGACCCGCCGGGCAAAGAAGGGCTCTTCGCCGTGACGATAGGCGCCCTCCGCGATGCCAGCGCGACGCCGGCCGGGGATAGTCTCGCTCGAGCCGCATCGGCCATTGGAACGACAGTGAGCCCTACAGGCTTCACGACGACGAGCACTTCGTTCGCCGAGGCGCTGTCGATCATGGGTCGGATGCTCACGGCTTCGTCATTCGACTCGGCCACCATCGAGCGCCGAAAGGCCATCCAGGCGGCCGCGGCGCGTCGAATCGCGCAAACGCCCTCGTCGCCGGCGCGCCACCTCTTCTATCAACTGCTTTACGGCGCGGATGATCCTTTCACTCGCTCACTCGCTCCGACAGAAATGAGTGTCCAGTCGATCACGGCTGGCGATGCTCAGCGCTTTCGCGATCGGTTCTTGTCGCCGCGCGCGATGACGCTGGTGATCGCGGGCGATGTCATGCCTAATGCCGTGTTCGCCGAGGTCGGCAAGGTCTTTGGCGACTGGCAATCGAAAGTTGGGACGGTCGGCGCGTCGGGATCACGGCCGTTGCCGGCGCGAGATACGAGTATGATCTATCTCGTCGACGCTCCCGGACAACAAGCCTACGTCTTCGTTGGCGGTGTGGGGCCGCGTCGTTCCGCCGCGGAGGCCGCGGAGGCGGAAGTGCTCGGGGCCGTGGCGACAGCGCGGATGCAACAGGAGCTGCGCGATAAGCGCTCGCTGATATACTCGGGAGCCGTGGGACTGACCTGGCGCCGTCCGACGCAGCCCGCGGCCTTCGTCGGCAGCGCGGTTGTCGATCCGCGCAAGGTCGACAGCGCGCTGGCAAGCT
>Ga0157372_10003673_pt1 | contig 16500 bp, 17 predicted proteins | sample C55metaG_FD_115307 | JGI IMG/M metagenome (GOLD analysis project Ga0157372, IMG submission 115307) | Corn rhizosphere microbial communities from Kellogg Biological Station, Michigan, USA - C5-5 metaG | ecosystem: Host-associated > Plants > Roots > Rhizosphere > Soil | place: USA: Michigan... | reverse complement strand
TTCTATGGCGTTCGTGAGACTTCGTGTTCATATTTCTATTATTTGAGAATTAAGCAACTAATGTAGGGTTTTATCTTTTTAGCAAGTAATTTATATTAATACACTCTCGAATATCTCGATGGCCCCATACTGCCGGAGGTCCCGGAGCCGGATCGAGCGTGGCCGGAAAGTCCTCCATTCCATATGTTCTTTGCCCCCACTGCTGTGACTCCAGGTGTGTTTGGCTTTGCTGGTAGAGAAGTTGAACTCCCAGCCTTCGGAAGAACCTGTAACGGGTGAGACAATGCCATGGTCGGAGGCCCCGATGAGATAGAGGTCTCCCTTCTGCCATCTGAATTTATATTGTACATATTCGCGCAGGAATTGAATACCCACGTAGAGGATATTGTTCCTGATACTGAGATCACCATATGGATCGCCCCCCATCCCCCCTTCAGTCTCCCGGACGATAAAGGTGTTGTTCTGACAAACGGGCCGATAACCTCCCGTAACCGAATCCCGCAACAGCACCAGCAATATCCGGGGGTGGGCCGTATTCCCGATACTGTCGGGACGCATTTCCGTCACCGTGTCGGCATATTCCAATACCATCGCCATATCCGCCCGCCCATCTTTGTTAAGATCGCCGGAGACACTGTCTTTAATGTGCCAACGGGCGGGAACCAGATCGCTTATGGACCGTATTGCCTTGTCAAACGTTGGAAAAACAAAGGATTGGGCGGATGATGTCAGCGACGTCAGCGCAAGCAACATCAGGCAATAAAGGTGGTTCATGGGTTTAAAATACAATAAATCCGAACAATTATTGTATCGAAAACAGACGTTCGTCCTGTGCGTACGCTCCTCAGATCATTAAAAATCAATAATTTACAGTCTGGCATCTTTATGGGTGTTCATCCAATGTACTCAAAATGCATCCCCATGTTCAGGAACTACTTCAAAATCGCCGTTAGAAATCTCCGCCGGAGCAAGGCGTTCACTGCCATCAATATCACAGGTCTGGCTCTGGGCATCGCCACCTGCCTGCTGATCGTGCTGTATATACAGTATGAGCTGAGCTATGACAGATGGAATGCAAAGTCCGACCGCATCGTACGGGTCAGTCTGCGCGGGAAGATGCAGGTGGGTGAACTCAACGAAGCCAGCATCATGCCGCCTGTGGGCGCCACGCTGCAAAAAGATTTTCCTGAAATAGAAGATGCTACCCGTATCCTGCAAGGCGGATCGCCCCGCATCACCTACGGAGACAAGACCTTTAGAGAAGATGCGCTTGCCCTGGTAGATTCCAATTTCTTCCGTGTATTCTCCATACCTCTTCTCAAAGGCGACGCCCGTACGGCGCTTGTCAAACCCTATTCCGTCGTCGTCTCCAGCGCCGTGGCCAAACGATATTTTGGCCATGAGGATCCTATCGGCAAAGTACTCCAGCTCAAGGATCAAAAGGCCGTCGCCACTGTCACGGGATTGTTCGATGAGATACCCGCCAACACGCAGTTTCATTTCGGCGTGCTTATGTCCATGTCCTCCAATCCGGAAGCCAGGAGCGATACCTGGCTCAACGGCAACTACTATACCTACCTGGTGCTGCCAAAAAATTATGACTATAAAAAGCTCGAGGCCAAGCTGCCCCAGGAGGTAGATAAATACGTCGGTCCCCAGCTCAAGAAGGGCATCGGTATTACCATGGATGAGTTCAAAAAAACGGGCAATTCCCTCAACCTGTACCTGGAGCCGCTGACAAGCATTCACCTGCATTCCGAAACCACGAATGACCTGGAGCCGCACGGCAACATGCAATACATCTATATTTTTGGCGTGGTAGCCCTTTTCATGCTGCTGATAGCCTGTATCAATTTTATGAACCTCTCCACCGCCGGGGCTTCCAAAAGAGCCCGGGAAGTGGGTGTACGGAAGGTGATGGGCTCTGTCAAAGGACAGCTGGTGCGACAGTTCTTACTCGAATCACTTTTACTCACTATCATTGCACTGACGCTGGCGCTCGCCCTCGTGCGGCTGGCATTGCCTTTCTTCAATCAGCTGGTAGGGAAGCAGCTGACCTTAAATCTTGTCTCGAATCCCTGGATATTGCCAGGACTCATCCTGTTTGGTCTGGTCACCGGCCTGCTGGCAGGAAGCTATCCGGCCTTTTTCCTTTCCTCCTTTAATCCCGTGACGGTATTGAAAGGGAAGCTCACTTCCGGAAAGAAAAGTTCCGGCGTCCGCAGCGGGCTGGTCGTATTCCAGTTCTGTATCTCCATTGCCCTGATGATCGGCACGCTCGTGGTATACAAACAGCTGTCGTATATCCGTAACAAGAACCTTGGCTATAACAAAGAGCAGGTACTTGTCGTGGAGCAGGCCTATTGGCTGGGGGACAACAGGAATATATTCCTGCAACATTTACGGGAGGACCCGCGTGTAGTCAGTGTATCTTCTTCAGGCTATCTGCCGGCAGGCTATTCCAATAACAATAACTTCTTTACTTACTCGGATAATAATACCTCACAAATGATCAAAGGCGTCCAGTATGTGGTGGATGAGAACTATATTCCCACGCTGGGCATGCAGATGGCTCTGGGGCGCAATTTCTCGAAAGACTATCTTTCCGACAGCTTGGGCATTATTATCAACCAGGCAGCTGTCCGTTCCTATGGCTGGAAAGACAACCCTATCGGGCATACTATCGTCCACAGGGAAGACGGTGGCGTCAATATGGTGTATCATGTAGTGGGGGTGGTGAAGGATTTCAACTTCCGCAGTCTGCACGAACAGATCACGCCGCTGGCCATGACTTTAGGACCGGACTACAACAATATCATCGTCCGCACGAATACAAAAGATGTGGCCGGTCTGGTCAGCTCTGTACAACGGTATTGGGATGCTGCGACAAAAGAATCCGCCTTTACCTATTCCTTCCTGGATCAGCGATTTGATAACACCTACAAGGCCGAGCAGAACATCGGGCTGATACTGGGTATCTTCGCGGGTCTCACCATCTTCGTAGCTTGTCTGGGTCTTTTTGGGCTGGCGACCTTTACGGCTGCACAACGATTCAAGGAGATTGGTATACGTAAGGTGCTGGGCGCCGATGTGACAGGGCTGGTGGCGTTGTTGTCAAAGGATTTCCTGAAGCTGGTGGGTATCGCCATCATTATTGCCGGTCCCGCCGCATGGTGGGTGATGAACTGGTGGTTGCAGGATTTCTCTTATCGCACTACGATCAGCTGGTGGATATTTGGAGCTGCGGCGCTCCTTTCCCTGTTGATAGCGTTGCTGACCATCAGCTCGCAGGCCATTCGGGCAGCGACGGCTAATCCGGTGAAGAGTCTGCGAACGGAGTGAGAGACTCTTCGTCCGCAGGACAATCATTAGCTGTTCTACGGGAGGGACTACATTTTCACCTGGCCCGACCCGTAGAACCAAGAGTCTGCGAACGGAGTGAGGTTACAGCGACGGTTTGCGTTGAGCCCGCGGCACCACCACCGGCTTCGCAATCCCATTGAGATCATAGACGATCTTACCCCCCTTAATGGTCATCGCACATTCCAATCGACGTGCGCCGTCTATCCGCCTGCCCGTATAATCGAAGAAGCCAAACTTACCTTTCCGAAGGTTCAGCAGGGTAATATCCGCTATTGCCCCCATAGACAAATGCCCCAGTTCCTCATGTCTTATCTCCCGGGCAGGGTTCCAGGTTATGGCCGCAATAACGCTGTCCAAACGCATCCCTATCGCCAGGAACTGGGAGCTCACATTCAACAGGTCCTTCATCGAACCATTTATATTGCTCACATGGATATCCGTACTGATAGAGTTGGGATAGAACCCCTGACGGCCCGCGGGTATCGCCTGTGAAAAGGCAAAGCTGATGGATCCATACCCCACGTCGAAGACAATGCCCTTCTTCCGCGCCTCCCATACAAATGGCTTTACGGACTGCGCGAGCGTATCCACGATGAACTCCCTGTCCCAGAGCTGCCCAAAGCAATGCGTGAACACATCCCCCGGCCGCAGATGTTGCATAAACAGTTCCTGAATGGACAAAGGAGGCTTGCTGCCTCCAAAGTCGATCATCACGGGAATCCCGGCCAGCGTGCCACCCTTGACGGCCTCGTTCACTGGCTTCCAGGATGGGCCTACATAATGCGCCACCTTGAACCCAACGATGATATCAGGATATTGTCTGGCCACCTCGGCAGCCATGGCCCCATCCATGTCCGTCGTATCCTGTTCATAGGCGCCGCCACGCATGCCCCCGCCCACGATATTCACCCAGGCCAGTACCCGCGTAAGGCTTTTGTCGATGACCTGCTGTTTAAAAAGAGGGAAATTCTTCCAGCCCGAGCTCCCCGCATCAGCCACGGTGGTAACGCCCGTCCGGAAAGTAAACCCATCCGGGATGATCCCTTGCTGTCCATTGGAGTAGGCTGCCTCCGGACCGTAGAAAACATGGGTGTGAATATCGATCAACCCCGGCACCACATAAAGCCCTTTCGCATTCACCACCTGTGCCGCCTGTCCCGCGATAGAAGGGGCCACCTGCACGATCTTTCCTTCCGTCACCGCCACATCCATGACGGCATCGATATGATTCTTTGGATCGAGCACATGGCCTCCTTTGATAACGATGTCATATGACTGCGTCCATCCCGTGTGGAATGCCAAAGCAAAGGATAGGAAAAGAAGGGGCCTTCTCATGACAAACAATTATTTAAAGACCTATACATAGGCGATACAATCCATTTCCACCAGCGAATTGCCCGGAACCCCTCCCTTCGTTACCGCTACGGTCGTCCGGACGGGAGGCTTGTTCCCAAATCGTCCCTTGTATACTTCATTCATACCCTGGTAGTCTGCAATGTCATTGAGAAATACACTCACTTTTAACACCTTCTCCATGGAAGATCCGGCAGCGATCAGCTCCTTCTCCAGCTCCTTCAGAACGATCTCCGTATGTGCCTTGATCTCGAAAGGCTCAACATGGGCGCCCTTGCCCGCAATGTACACAAGGCCATTGAATTTAGTATGGCCCGAGAACAGCGGCACATCCTGTTGAAAGGCTTCTTCCGACATCCCACCTGTCCCTGCTTCATGTCGTACCCCCGTGCCGGCATCCAATGCTTCAGCGTGCGTAGACCGGCCAGCGCCAGCGGTCACACCTCCGGCCGCACGAACCAGAGCAGTTGATCCCAATACACCGCCTACAGCGGCCAGCAGTTTTTTCAAAGCAGATCGTCTTTGCTTTTCCATAGTTTGAATACATTTAAGGTATTTGCAATTAATTTGCATGAATATAAACCATTTATTGCAAAATTTGCAAATCAAGTTTTGTTTTTTGTAGCGGGGGTGCTTCGGAACTCGGCGTAATAAATTTTACAGAGCAGCAGGAAATAGCTGATCAATAGGGGCCCGAAGATAAAACCCAGGAAACCAAACAACTTTAGTCCTACTATGACGCCCAGCACGGTGATCACAGGATGGATGTCCCCTATTCTTTTCAGGAGAGTGATCCTCGCCAGATAGTCCACATTACCGGTAATGACCAGGCTATAGATGGCCAACCCGATGGCCTGACCTGTATGCCCCCCCGAAAACTGCGCTATTACCAGCGGCACCCATATGATCATTGTCCCGACAATGGGAAAAAATGCAAATACCCCCGTGAGGAATCCCCACAGCACGGGGTCGCTCATCCCGAAAATTTTGTATCCCAATGTAGCAAAACATCCCTGTATGATAGATATCAACGGAATACCGATAGCATTGGCCCGCACCATGTTTTTCGTCTCCTGAGCGAGTAGGTCGATATTGTCATCCTGCAGAGGAATATAGATTTGCAGTACTTTTTCCATGTTCCTGCTGCTAATAAGCATAAAATAGGAAAGGAACAGTAATAACACCAGGTTACTCAACATGGTAGCTGTACTGTTGAGCAGGATAGGGATAAAATTGGTGATATACTTCTGTAATGACTGTATGTTTTGCTGCGTCAGCAGCTCCTGGCCCGTCCATTGTTGTATTTGTCTGGAAAAGGATTGCAGCACCTGCATCACTTCATCGGTATGCGTGAACAGCCTGCTGATCTTGCCCGATAGCATCCTCACCGACAGCCATATGGGAATAGCAATACAAACAAGAAAAGCCAGGAGCATCAACGTCGCCGCCAGCCCTTTTTTCCAACGCCTTTTCACTGTCAGGTACAGATAGGCATCCCTGCTGAGGATATACAGGGTCACCGCCCCCAGGAATCCTGGGAAAAAATCGTATAGTTCCAGGAGCAGCAGGCCTGCCAGCCCTCCCACCACTACCAATAACAGTAATTGGCGAATTCGATTGTTATAACTGCCAGCCATCTATCAAATTTAGGTTAGTAAGATCATATTTCACCTGTATCAAATCTCTGGCCACCCTGGCAGGGGACCCGGCTATTCGGCTATCCATTGCGTAAATTGGGCATAATAATGTAGGTTTGACCCATGTTCGAGCTGCTGTATAAGAAGATCACCGAAAAGATACCCTTGTCAGAGGAGGAGTTCGAGGTATGCAAGGCCCTGTTCACGCCAAGGAAGGTCCGCAAGAAACAGTTCCTGCTGCAGGAGGGGGACGTGAGCAAATACCAGATATTCGTTAATAAAGGGCTCTTACGAAGCTATACCATCGACGATAAAGGCGCGGAGCATATCCTTCAATTCGCCCTGGAAGGCTGGTGGACGGCGGATCTGTACAGCTTTTTTACGGAAGAGCCTTCTCTTTTCAATATCGAGGCGCTGGAGGACAGCGAGCTCCTGCTGATCAACCGGCCATCCTGGGAGACGCTCCTGGAAAAGCTTCCCGTTCTGGAACGATATTTTCGCATCCTGATACAGAACAGCCTTATTGCCACCCAGCGCCGGCTCATGGAATCTCTCAGCGAGACGGCTGAAAAGAAATACCTCAAGTTCATGCAATTGTACCCTGAGAGTATCCAGCGGGTGCCACAGCATATGATCGCGTCCTATCTGGGCATTACCCGCGAGACCCTCAGCCGCCTGCGCCGGGATATTGCATCGGGCCGCCCCCCTGGAGCGTGACATAGATCAATGCTCTTATTTATCTTACATCAATGGACATCCCCTCCCTGGCATAGTATTTTTGCTTCATCAGATTAATCAAAAAACAATCACTATGTCAAAAGTTAAATGGTCGATAGACCCCAGCCACTCCGAAGTCGCCTTTAAGGTTAAACACCTGATGATCAGCACGGTCACCGGTCACTTTAATAAATTCAACCTGGACGTCGTCACAGAAGGCGAGGATTTCAACACCGCCAGCGAGATACTCTTCACTGCCGACATCGACTCCATCGATACGAATAACGATCAGCGCGACGCCCACCTCAAATCGGAAGACTTCTTCCACTCGGCGAAACACGCGCAGCTGGAATTCGTGGGCACCAAATACGAAGCCAAAGGCGACGAGGCGAAGCTCCATGGCAACCTCACCATTAAAGGCGTCACCAAACCCATTACGCTGAACGTAGAGTTCGGGGGTATTGTAAAAGACCCCTATGGGCAGACCAAGGCGGGCTTCACCGTCAACGGGAAGATCAGCCGTAAAGAATTTGGCCTTACCTGGAGCGCCGTCACCGAATCAGGCGGTGTGGTAGTGGGAGATGAGATAAAGCTCAACGCAGAAGTGCAGTTAATCAAGCAATAACAATAATTCAAGTCCCGGCCGAAAGGCCGGGCCACTCATATGGAAAGAATATTAGGTCTTCATCACATCACCGCCATCGCCAGCAATGCCCGGCGTAACCAGGACTTCTATACGAGGGTCCTCGGCCTCCGATTGGTGAAAAAAACAGTCAATTTCGACGATCCGGGAACCTATCACTTTTACTTTGGTAATAAGACGGGCGCCCCCGGCACTATCCTTACCTTCTTCCCCTGGGAAGACATTGGTCCGGGCCGGACGGGCACAGGCATGGCCACTGAAATAGGCTATTCCGTTCCTGCAGGCAGCCTGGAATTCTGGAAAGAAAGATTTATCAGCGAGGATGTCAGGCATGGCGAGATCAGCCAGCGATTTGGCGAACAATATCTCTCCTTCAAGGACCCCGATGGATTGAACATCAACCTCATCGTCAGCCGGACGGAGGACGACCGCGAACCCTGGACCACCGATGAGATACCCGCCCGGTATGCGATCAGGGGTTTTCACAGCATCACCCTGACCTTGCGTAGCATCATGCCTACCGCCACCATACTGACGGAGATATTTGGCTACCATCTGTCACAGCAGGAAGGGGATCGCACCCGCTATATCACCGACGCAGTAGGGAATGCCTCGATCGTCGATCTGGTAGAAGCTCCTTCCGGCTCCGCCGGATACAATGCGGCCGGAACCAACCACCACGTAGCATTCCGGGTCAAGGACGATACGATCCTGATGGAATTCAGGGAAAAGATCCTAAAGAAGGGATTGCACATCACTCCGAAGATCGACAGGGACTATTTCTTCTCCCTATATTTCAGGGAACCCGGCGGCGTGCTCTTCGAGCTGGCTACCGATAACCCCGGATTCATGAGGGACGAGCCGTTGAATGAATTAGGCGCGCACCTTAAGCTGCCAAAACAGTATGAATCAAGCAGGGCTAAGATAGAAGCCGTGCTGCCAAAATTGGACTAACCCCGCCGGGGGCGGGACCTCAAATCGAATAGTATGCACACAAAAAATATTATCACCGCCGGCGCCCCTCTGAGTCAGGCTGACAAGGCCCTTATCCTGGTCCATGGACGCGGTGGCCGCGCGGGAGACATTCTCTTTCTCGCGGACGAGCTGAATGTCGGAGATTATGCGCTGCTGGCGCCCCAGGCCACGGGCAACAGCTGGTACCCTTATTCCTTTTTGATGCCACCCGCGCAAAACCAGCCCTGGCTTAGCTCTGCGCTCGACGTGCTGAAGCAGCTGGTGGCAGATATCAACGCCGCAGGCATCTCTCTGGAGAATATCTACTTTTTAGGTTTCTCCCAGGGCGCCTGTCTGACACTGGAGTTTGTCACCCGCCATGCCACCCGTTATGGCGGCGTCGTAGCCTTTACCGGCGGACTCATCGGCGACAGGATATATCCTGAGAATTACAAAGGCGACTTTGGTGGCACGCCCATATTCATCGGCGCCAGCGACCCCGATCCGCACGTACCGGTACCAAGGGTGCATGCAACGACAAAGATCCTGCAGGACATGAACGCATCGGTCACCGAAGAAGTCTATCCGCTGATGGGTCATACCATCAGCCAGCAGGAGATAGATAAAGCCAATGATCTTATCTTTAACAAAGTAATTCCTCAGATATGAAAACCCTGAGCTTCCCCGCCTCTGCCAGAGGCACCAAGGACATCGGCTGGCTGAAAAGCAATTTCTTCTTCAGCTTCAGCGATTATTCCGACCCCGGCAAGAGCGCTTTTGGTACCCTTGTCGCCTTCAACGACGACATCCTGCAACAAGGCAAAGGGTTTGGCATCCATCCCCACGTCAACATGGAGATCATCTCCATCATGCTGCGGGGTAAGATGAATCATAAGGACAGCATGGGTTACAGCACTACGGTGGAAGAGGGGGGCGTACAGATCATGAGCGCGGGCTCAGGTCTGAGGCATGAAGAGTATAATATAGGCGATGAGGAGGTGAATTTTCTGCAGATCTGGATACAGCCTAAGCTACAAAATATAACACCCCGCTATCAACAGCGTAGTTTTCCAAAAGCCGGCAGAAAGGATCAGCTAAAGACTATTATTTCAGGAGAAGAAGGATTGGAACATTGCTGGATCAACCAGAATGCGAAGCTGTCATTGGGATATTTCGACAAGGGCAGGGACATACAGTACAGCTTCAACCCTACCAATAAATGTCTGTTCGTCTTTGTCATGGAGGGCAGCATACAGATCGGCGATAACAAGGTGGAGCGCCGTAACGGCCTGGGCATCTGGGACACCGGCAACATCACGATACATTGTATGGAAGAATCTCATTTCCTTTTGATCGAGACACCCGTGAATCAAAAGTAAATGTCTGAGGCCTTCGTCGGACCCGCTTCGTCACGGTCCTCCTCGGTGAGGACGTTCGGTCCCAGACAACGAGCCTCTCGCCCGTTCTGTAACTACTCCTTTTTACGGCTCCGGATAAACGACACGATCGCCGGCACCAGGTCCGGATAAAGCTGTAGCTGCGGATGGTTATATGTAGAAAGATTCGCCTGTTGGTTGTCCGGCACTCCCTTTAGCACATGGTTCATGCTATCCATATAGACGACCCAGGCCTTTGGCGCAGCAGCCGCCAATTTTTCTGCATCCTCCTTGCTTACCTGCAGATCGCGCAGCCCTTGTATGATCATCACCGGTATTTTCAATTTGGCTATCTCCCGGGCAGGGTCATATTTATTCCATGTCGTAATATAAAGTTCCTTGCCCTTCTTCAGGCTATCCAGGGCCTTTTCCACGCCGTCCGGGTCCAGACCTGACTGAGCGAGCTGCTTTCTCAGGATCGTTTCCGCCGGAAATCCCGTCCCCGCCAGGGACACAAAGCCGTCGACCTTTTCTTCACGCGATGCAATGGCGCCTATCAATGCCCCCTCGCTGTGCCCGATGACATAGACGGATGAAAAATTCGTGTCGGCCCTGAGCTGCCGGATACAGGCCCCTGCGTCGCCCACATAATCCTCAAACCGGAGACTGTCCAGCGGGTCTTTAAAATGCACGCTTTCCCCTACCCATCGCTTGTCATAGCGCAGGCTGGCAATACCCTGCTTATCGAGCGCCTGCGCCAGCTGCTGATAACAATTCGTATGCAGCCCAAGGATACTGTTGCCATTCCTATCCGTAGGCCCCGACCCGGCAATGATCAGGACTACAGGAGGCTTATATCCATTTTTACGATCAGGCGTCATCAGTTCACCCGACAGCTCTCCACCGGACGTTTGCACCTTATAGTTGGTATGATAGGAAGATCTGGCAGGGTTTTGTTTGGGGAATATACCCTGGATATGATAGGTGGAATCCATGGACAACATCAATCCCAAAGAGCCATTGGCGCCAAAAGCAACATAATTCACATATCCATTGCCGGTGGCATCGAGGGTAAAGCTGCCAAGCGTCCCCACGGCGCCTTTTATTTGCGGGAATGTCTTCCGCCAGCCATCCACCGTCACTTTGGACCTTACCACATTATTGAACAACGCATAGATGCTGTCGGGAGCATTGTCAGCATACCAGGTACTGAATGATCTCACTGTCCTTGCATAAGGGGAATTGTCAGGTTGTGCCAGGATGCAGGTGCTGTACAACAATACCGCCGGTAGAAAGGGGAGTTTTCGCATAGGGATAAAATTACGGGATTTCCGCAACTATCGGGTTCTCCCCTACCGCCCTTCGTCCTAGCTTGCCGGTATGAAAGACATACAAACACTGGATTGGGAGGGCGCCACCGTCAGCCTGAATGAGCATGGCTATGCACTGCTCCCAAGCGTCCTCGATGCGGAAGAATGCCGCCGGCTCATCGACAGCTACAATGATGAATCGCTATATCGCAAGACCATCACCATGGAAAGATATCGCTTTGGAAAGGGTGAGTACAAATATTTCACCTATCCCTTGCCGCCTCTAATACAATCCATACGCGAGGCCGTCTATCCCCGGCTGGCCCCTGTCGCCAACAGCTGGATGAAGGCATTGAATGATCCCCGCACCTTTCCATTAGACCTTGCAGGTCTGCACCGGCAATGCCGCGCACACGGCCAGGACAAGCCCACGGTGCTGATCCTTCAATATGGTGCGGGCGGCCATAATACCCTCCACCAGGACCTCTACGGCGAGATCTTCTTTCCCATGCAGCTGGTGCTCTTTCTGGACCGGGCGGGCAGGGACTATACGGGCGGAGAATTTGTCCTCGTACAGCAAACCCCACGCGCCCAGTCGAAGGCAATGGTCCTTACTCCACAGATGGGGGACATGCTTATCTTCACCACGAATTTCAGACCCGTCAAAGGCGCAAGAGGTTATTACAGGGTCAATATGAAACATGGCGTAAGCCCCGTGCACCGGGGTTCACGCCATACATTGGGAATTATTTTTCACGATGCCAGCTAGGAGGGCGGCCAGGATCTGACCACTTTATGATACCGGCCAGGACCTGACCATCCTATGATGCCGCATGATAGGCTCTGCGGGCTCTGTCGTGGTCCGGCGTCCGATACTCCGACTCGGGGATGGTCGCCAGCCGGGAGCTATGTATCTTCTCTCCCAGCCCATAAAACTCCTGAAAGCTCATGATCAGCGGCCTCCATTTATCCGGGTCCACTCTGTTGGGATGCCCTTCCATGATGATGGACTCGTCCAGGTGTATACGTTGTACCCGCAGCTCCAGCGTGAGGATGCGTCCCCGCTGATCATCGTACTTGTCGGCCAGTGAATGCGCGTCTTCCACCACAACTTCCATCTGCACAGGACACTCCATTACCCTTGGAGCTCTTACGATGTCGGATACTATCGGCGTCAGGCCGGCCAGCTCGAATTTGTCGGGTTCATATCTATATCCCTTCTTTAGCTTGCCTTCCGGCACAGGATTGGAACCCGTCGTCAGCGCCAGCGCATTTACCTGCCGCGCCTGCTCCACGGAAGGAAGGTTCAGGACGCCCTCTTTGTTACGAAGAAGGTTCTCCGTTGTTTTGGACAGGGCGGAAATACCGATGACACAACGCCATCCCAGCCAAAAGATCGAGGAAATGGGAGCCAGGTTGTAAGTACCGTTGTCATTTACGGTGCTTATCAATACAACAGGCGTACCGAAATATAAGATGGAAGGTTCCGCTACTTTGTGCATAGGAGTAATTTTTATGGAGTAAAATTACTCTGCGGGAGGAGGGGGTCAAACCCGGAACTTGCTAACTCAGCACCTTCCGTACGCCATTCCGGAAAAGCTTCCCTATGGGAATCTCCACCTTCCCGATCTCAATCAGCTCATGTGTGTAGGACCTGATCTTATCGATGTTGACAATATAGCTCCGGTGGGTGCGTATAAAGGACTGTTCCGGCAGCATAGCCTCCACGGAAGAAATGGATTGTTTGGTAATAATAACTTCGTCGGCGGTATGGACCTTTACATAATCCTTCATGCTCTCGACATACAGAATATCCTGCAGCATCACCTTCACCATCTTACGGTCCATCCGGAAGTACACAAAAGAGTCGTTCCGCCCTGCCTCATGCGGGCCTGCCGCAGACGCCACCCCGCCGGGCGACGCTACGGAGCCGGCTGATCCCGCCGGCGGCCACACCGTCTGAAAAGCCTTGCTCACGGCCTTGACCCACCTGTCGAACTGGATAGGCTTTAGCAGATAATCCACCACATCCAATTCATATCCTTCCAGCGCATAGTCCGCATGCGCCGTTGTAAAGATCACTTTGGGCGGGTTCTTCAAGATCTTCACCAGCTCCGTGCCCTTCAGCTGCGGCATGCGTACATCCAGGAACAGGAGGTCGACAGGACGGTGCTGTAATATGTTCAATGCCTCCATCGCATTGCCGCACTCCCCCGTCAGCTCCAGCATCGGCATCTCGCTGATGTATCGCCGGAGAATATCGCGGGCAGGAGGCTCGTCATCCACGATCAGACACCGGATGGAGACTGGCAGGGGTGTGTTCATAAATTATTTTATTACGCCGCTCCAATTGCAGCTGCAGGTTGACGATAAATACATCTTCCTCATCCTTGATATTCAGCTGATGTTTTTGCGGATACAGCAGCTCCAGGCGTCGCATGACATTGATAATGCCAATGCCGCCGGTAGGGGCAGGGGCAGCGTCTCCATCCGCCTTGCCATTCAGCAGCTTCACTTTCATCCTGTCCTCTTCCACCGTGATCCGCAGGCTGATCCAGGGTTGATCCAGCACATGGCTGGTCCCGTGCTTGAAGCAATTCTCTATAAAGGGCAACAGCAGCAGGGGCGCGATATAAAGCCCCTTCGTATCGTCGGGCAGTTCCAAACTCACATCCAGCTTATTGCCATAACGCACCTGCTCCAGGACAAAATAATCCTTTATCATCTTCAGCTCTTTGTCGAAGGACACCAGGGGCTGATTGCCTTCATACAGCATATAGCGCAGCAGGTCCGACAGTCCGGCTATAAGCACCGGTGCGGAGGCCGAACCCACCTGCGCATGGGCATACATATTGTTCAAGGTATTGAAGAGGAAGTGCGGGTGTATCTGCGCCTTGAGCAGCTGCAGCTGTCCGGCAATATTTTCCTTTTGCAGTTCCATATTACGCGCCTGCTTGACATACCAGTATTTCATCAGCTTGATGGCAGCCGCCACGCCGCCGATGGTGCAGGCCCCGCGCAATCCGCCCAGCAGGCTGTATCCGAAATTCGCATCTGTATTATGCATGGCTGGAAACCCCAGACACAATCTTGAATAAGGAAGGACATAAACCCCCAATGCCGCCGAGATCACTCCCGTAAGGAAGAACAGCAGCAGGGTCATTACCGCCGAAGCAATATATCTTTCTTTCAACAGGTACCTGGGTGTGACAAAATACATCAGCGAATATGCAAGGAACAGATGTGCCGGCATAAAACCTATCGAATTCACCGTGGACATCCCCAGTCTCTCAAACCAGCTTTGCCCCTGGATTCCCGTGACAAACGAATATAAAATGGCCTGCGACAGCCCCCATATGCTCCAAAAAGCCAGATGCCGCCGCAGCCGGTAACGAGGTTCGTTGGAGAATATGAATGGATGGGGACCCATGACATAAATTTACGGTTGACCGGTGGAAGTTGCTTCTCCACTCATCATTTGTCGATAGATGGGCCTGTTTTGTCGACTAAACGCCGTCACCACCTGCTCTAGTTTCCGCGTAAGCCGCAGCTTTGTTCTTCGCCGGTCGGTATTCAGGATCCCGCTGATCAGCTCCTTATACACCAGTTGGTTATCGTTGTTATAAAAATATACGAAGGAGGAATCGTTCCGGCTTTCGACGACCCAGAACCCTCTCTCCGAGACCCAGCTGGGCGTCGGCGGCACATCTTCCTGTGCGATGGCCGGCAGGGCGGTCAGCCAAAGAACAAACCCTGCAATCAATGTTGTCGGTATCTTTTTCATATCCCGAAACTAGCACGCGGACAGGACCTCCAACAGTAAAATAGACGGACGCGCCTTCGTCGACGATATTCTCCTACCTTAGGGCTATGAACACACGGAACTGGGCCGGCAACATCGAATACAGCACTCCTCATATACATCATCCCCATTCAGTCGAAGAAGTACAAACACTGGTACGGCAGCTAAAAAAATGCAGGGTCCTGGGCACACGCCACTGTTTTAACAGGATCGCCGACAGCGAACATCACCTTATCTCCACCGGCGGACTGAATAAGGTCATATCCCTCGACCGGACCGCCCAGACCATCACCGTAGAAGGCGGCATCAAATATGGCGAGCTGGCGCCCTACCTGGATGAGAAGGGTTACGCCCTGCATAACCTGGCCTCCCTCCCCCATATCTCTGTGGCTGGCTCTATCGCTACGGCCACCCATGGGTCAGGCACCGGCAACGGCAATCTTGCCACGGCCGTCACGGCGCTGGAACTGGTTACAGGCGACGGCGAAATAAGGATCATCGACAAAAAAGAGATGGTCCGCGCAGCAGCGGTGAACCTGGGCGCATTGGGCGTAGTGACAAAAGTGTCCTTATCCATCCAGCCCCGGTACGATATTCGTCAAACGGTATATGAACAGCTGCCCATCGCGGAGCTGACAACCAATTTTGAAAAGATACTCTCCGCGGGGTACAGCGTAAGCCTCTTTACAGACTGGCGACAGGATGCGATCAACGAGGTATGGGTGAAAAGTAAGGGTGCGGCGCCAACAGAGTATCTGTTTGGCGCTAAAGCAGCGAATATCCCCCTCCACCCCATCGCCGGCACGCCTGCGGAAAATTGCACGGAACAGATGGGCAATCCTGGCGCCTGGCACGAGCGGCTCCCGCATTTCAGGATGGGCTTTACCCCCAGCTCCGGCGCCGAACTGCAGTCGGAATATTTCGTGCCCTTTCATCTCGGCGTCGAGGCAGTGCTGGCCATTGCACGCCTCGGTCCACAGATCAGCCCCTATCTTTTTATCTCCGAGATCCGTACCATCGCGGCAGATGAGCTTTGGCTAAGTCCCAACAAAGACCAGGATTCCGTCGCCCTCCACTTCACCTGGCGTCCGGACTGGCCCGCGGTCAGCAGACTGCTCCCTCTCATCGAAAAAGAGCTGGCCCCTTTCCGGGCCCGGCCACACTGGGGCAAGCTGTTCACTATGTCCCCGGCCATACTCCGGCGGCACTATGAGAAGTTGGATGACTTTAAAAAACTGGCCGCGGAGATGGACCCGCAGGAGAAATTCCGGAATGCATTCCTATCGACCCTCCTGTATTGATATGGTGACACCGGCTGTATCAAATTCGAACATCGGCCAGGACA
>Ga0157372_10003672_pt1 | contig 16501 bp, 17 predicted proteins | sample C55metaG_FD_115307 | JGI IMG/M metagenome (GOLD analysis project Ga0157372, IMG submission 115307) | Corn rhizosphere microbial communities from Kellogg Biological Station, Michigan, USA - C5-5 metaG | ecosystem: Host-associated > Plants > Roots > Rhizosphere > Soil | place: USA: Michigan... | reverse complement strand
CCCATGACACGCAAGCTTTTCGGTACCGACGGGATTCGCGGGCTGGCGAACTCGCACCCCATGACCCCCGAGATTGCCATGCAGGTGGGCATGGCCGCCGGCCGCCTGTTCACCCGTGGCGAGCACCGCCATCGTGTGGTGATCGGCAAGGACACGCGGCTGTCCGGCTACATGATCGAGTCGGCGCTGGTGTCCGGCTTCACCTCTGTGGGCATGGACGTCTTCCAGTTCGGACCATTGCCGACGCCCGCAGTCGCCATGCTGACGCGCAGCCTGCGCGCCGATCTGGGGGTCATGATTTCCGCCTCTCACAACCCTTTCCACGACAACGGCATCAAGCTGTTCGGGCCGGACGGCAACAAGCTGTCCGACCAAACGGAAGCGCAGATCGAAGCGCTGATGGCGAACGGGCTGGAGACGGGGCTCGCGCCGTCAAAAGACCTCGGCCGCGCCAAGCGCATCGACGATTCCCAGGCCCGCTATATCGAATTCGTGAAAGGCACCTTCCCCAAGCACCTGCGGCTGGACGGCATGCGGGTGGTGATCGATTGCGCCAATGGCGCGGCATACAAGGTCGCGCCGGCGGTGCTGTGGGAATTGGGCGCCGAGGTGTTCTCGCTAGGCGATGCGCCCGATGGCTACAACATCAACCAGGATTGCGGCTCGACCGCGGCACAGGCGAAGAGCGCCAAGGTGCGCGAGATGCGGGCCGATTTCGGCATTGCGCTGGACGGCGACGCCGATCGTGTGGTCATGGCAGACGAGCGCGGGCGCATCATCGATGGCGATCAGATTCTGGCGTTGATCGCGCGCTCGTGGTCGCGCACCGGCGGCCTAAAGGGCAAGGGCGTCGTTGGAACCGTGATGTCCAACATGGGGCTCGATCGCTTCCTTGCCAGCATGGGGCTGACTCTCTCGCGCTCTTCGGTCGGAGATCGCTACGTGATCGAGAAGATGCGCGAAGGCGGCTTCAATGTGGGCGGCGAGCAGTCCGGTCATATCATTCTCAGCGATTTCTCCACCACCGGCGACGGCTTGATCGCGGCGCTGCAGGTGCTGGCGGTTCTGGCCGATGAGCGAAAGCCTGCCAGCGAAGCCACAAGCCTCTACAAGCCCCTGCCGCAGATCATGGAGAACATCCGCTTCCGCAACGGCTCACCCCTTGAGGATGCGCGCGTGAAATCGCAGATCGAGGCGGGCACGGCGCAGCTGAATGGCAAGGGCAGGCTGATTGTGCGCAAGTCCGGCACCGAGCCGGTGATCCGCATCATGGCGGAAGGCGACGATGCGCACGAGCTGCGGAGCATCGTGCGTGAGATCGCCAACGTGGTGCGGGAAGCCACCGTTTGAGCGCAAACGCGCCGCGCCTGCTGATCATCGCGGGATCGGATTCAAGCGGCGGCGCCGGCTTTCAGGCCGATATCAAAACCGCGGGCGCGTTCGGCGTCTATGCGATGACCGCGATCACCGCGGTCACGGTGCAGGATACACTGCGGGTTCACTCCATACAGCTACTTTCGCCCAAGGTGGTGCGCGACCAGATTCGCGTGTGCCTGAGCGATATCGGAGCGGATGCGATAAAGATCGGCATGCTGGGATCGGCCGAGATCGTGGATGCGGTTGTTGGCGCGCTCAAACGCCATGCGCCCGACACCCCGATCGTCCTCGATCCGGTGATGGTGTCCACCAGCGGCAAACACCTGCTCCCGCGCGAAGCCGTCGGAACGTTCACGTCGAAGTTGCTGCCCGTGGTAAGCGTGGTCACGCCCAATCTGCCGGAAGCGCGTGCTCTGGCCGGCATGCGCGGCACGGATCGCAAGGCGGCTGAGGTCGCGGGCCGCAAGCTGATGCAGATGGGCGCGAGGGCTGCGCTGATTAAAGGCGGCCACGCAACGCGCGAAACGGTGGACGATGTACTGATCTGGCAAGGTGGCGTCGAAATCTACGCCTTCCCGCGACTCCGCACGAAACACACGCACGGCACCGGCTGTGTGCTCTCCACCGCAATCGCCTGCGGGCTTGCGAAAGGGGACTCGCTTCCGCTCGCGACGGGCCGCGCGCGTGAATTCGTGCAGCATGCGATCGAAACGGCGCCGGGCCTCGGGCAGGGCCATGGGCCTCTCAATCTCCTCTGCGGCCGCTGATTACTGCATCATGGCACCGAGCCGGTCGCGGATGATGTCTTCCGCTTCGCGCATAATGCGGCTGACCAGCTCCTTGCAGGTTGGAATGTCGTGAACGAGCGCCTGCGTCTGGCCAGCCGACCAGATGCCGGCGTCCATCTCGCCCTTTTCCAGCACCCTGCCGCCGCGCACCCCGGCAACGAGCTCCTTCACGTCGGCGAAGGTGGCGTTGCCGCGCTTCTCAATCGCCACCACTTCGTCGCTGATGGCGTTCTTCGCCACCCGGGCGGTGTTGTGCAACGTGCGGAAGATGAGATTGGTCGAGCGCTCGTCGCCAGCCACGATCTGCCGCTTCACGTTCTCATGGATAGGCGCCTCGACCGTGGCCATGAAGCGCGTGCCCATATTGACGCCGTCGCAGCCAAGCGCCAGCGCCGCCACCAGCCCGCGCGCATCCGCAATCCCGCCGGAAGCGATGATCGGAATGGTAAGCTTGTCCGCCGTCGCGGGAAACAGGATCAGCCCGCCCACATCGTCTTCTCCGGGATGACCAGCGCACTCGAAGCCGTCGATCGACACCGCGTCCACGCCGATCGCCTGCGCTTTCAGCGCGTGGCGCACGCTGGTGCATTTGTGGATCACCTTCACGCCGGCGTCCTTGAAGCGCGGAAGATGCGGCTGCGGATTGTTTCCGGCGGTTTCCACGATTCTGATGCCGCTCGCGATAATCGCCTCGCGGTATTCGTCGTACGGAATGGGGATGATCGACGGCAGGATGGTGAGGTTCACCCCGAACGGCTTGTCCGTCATTTCGCGGCAGCGCTGTACTTCCTTGTAGAGCGCCTCCGGCGGCCCAGCGGAATGCGCCGTGATGAAGCCCAAAGCACCGGCATTCGCCACCGGGCCGATCAGTTCCGCGCGCCCCACCCGGGTCATGCCACCGCAGGTGATCGGCGCTTCCACGCCGAACATCTCCGTAAAGCGCGTCTCGATCATCTCCGCCCCGCGAAAGTGCCGTGGCGTGAGGCTACTGTGCTTTCAGCGATCCACAAACGGGTCCCGGACCAGAATGGTGTCCTCGCGTTCCGGGCTGGTAGAGAGAAGCGCCACCGGTGCGCCGATGAGCTCTTCTATGCGGCGCACATATTTCACGCCTTGTGCCGGCAGGTCCGCCCAGGAGCGCGCGCCGCGCGTGGATTCGCTCCAGCCTTCCATTGTTTCGTAGACCGGCTCGCAGCGCGCCTGCGCGGTTTCATCGGCGGGCAGAAAGTCGATCTCCTGGCCATCGAGGCGATAGCCGGTGCACACGTGAATTTCGGCGAAACCGTCCAGCACGTCGAGCTTGGTGAGCGCGATGCCATCGATGCCGCCGGTGATTGCCGTTTGCCGCAGAAGAACGGAGTCGAACCAGCCGCAACGGCGCTTGCGGCCCGTGACAGTGCCGAACTCTGCGCCGCGGGTGCCGATCTCATCGCCGATGGCATCGGTCAGCTCGGTGGGGAACGGTCCTTCGCCCACGCGCGTCGTGTAGGCCTTGGCGATCCCCAGCACGTAGCCGATATCGCGCGGGCTCATGCCAGAGCCGGTGGCGGCCTGGCCTGCAACGGTGTTCGAGGAGGTGACGAAAGGATAGGTGCCGTGATCGACGTCCAGCAGCACCGCCTGCGCGCCCTCGAACAGGATGAGCTTCGACGCACGCTGCGCCTCGTGGAGCGTGCGCCATGCGCAACCGGCGAACGGCAAGACCTTGGGCGCGACCTCGCGCAAGCCCGCGAGCAGGTCGGCCGCGTCGATCTCAGCCAATCCCATGCCGCGGCGCAGGGCGTTGTGATGCGCCAGCAGGCGATCGATTTTCGCCGTCAACGAATCGAAATCGCGCAGATCGGTGACCCGTAGCGCGCGCCGCCCCACCTTGTCCTCGTAGGCGGGACCGATGCCGCGCTTGGTGGTGCCGATGCGCTGCACGCTGTTGGAGGATTCGCGCGCGGAATCGAGCTCGCCGTGAAGGGGCAGGATCAGCGCGGCATTCTCGGAGACCAACAGGCTGTCCGGCGAGATCGCCACGCCCAGCGACCGCACCCGCTCCACTTCCGTGGCGAATGCCCACGGGTCCACGACCACGCCGTTGCCGATAACGGAAAGCTTGCCCGGGCGCACCACGCCGGAGGGCAGCAGGCTCAGCTTATAGGTGGTGCCGTCGATGACGAGCGTGTGGCCCGCGTTGTGGCCGCCCTGAAACCGCACTACGACATCCGCGCGGGCGGACAGCCAATCGACGATCTTGCCTTTGCCTTCGTCGCCCCACTGGGCGCCGATCACGGCGACATTTGCCATTATTCCGTACCCGGCTCATTGCCGCGCGGCGGGAATCGCCTCGGGCACGGTGGCCACTTATAGCGGGAAAGCGCACCTGTTGTCAGGCCGATTTTGGACCGAACGCACCAGCATGGGAACGCGGCGGCGATAGGAATCGTAGGCTTCGGGGTCCAGCTCTCCGCGCAGAAACTGTTCTTCCAGCCGCGCCTTCATCCAGATTCCAAGGATGATGACGAGGGCGCCAGTCAGGCCGAAAAGCGTTCCTTTTGCCACCATGGTTGCAAGCGCGGCCAGCAGAAGGCCGGTGTAGATGGGATGGCGCACAATCCCGTAGGGGCCGGAATCCACGATGCGGTGATCGGTCTTCTTCGTGACCCAGCCAGACCACAAATCGCCGAGATAAATCCGCGCCCACCAGGTGAAGGCAAAACCCAGAAACGCGACGGCAATGCAGGCCCACACCGCAGGAAGATTCATCAGCGGCCAGAGACGAATTTGGCCCGGGCGCGAAGATGGAACGGCGAAGATCAGGCCGCCGGCGGCGAGCACGAGACGGTACCAGAGCTCCTTGCCCAGTCCCGGCCGTTTTTCCGCGCGGCTGCTCCACACACTGGCGGCAAACCAGGAAACCGCCCAGGCCAGCCATAGCGCGATCAGCGCAAGTCCGGGGCGAAAGTAGATCCACGTGAGCGCATGCATGCATCACCTCAGCCGGCGATCAACATAGGAACTGGCAAGGGATCGTCAAAAATCGGCCTCAAAACAGCAGTGCCCTGGCGAGGCGCACCAGCGGTAGCGTCCGCAATTCTTCCATCACCGCCTCAGGCACCTCGCCATCGATTTCCACAAGCGCGATCGCTTCGCCTCCCGGCGTGCTGCGGCCCAGCGCAAAAGAGCCGATATTGATGTGGGCGTTGCCGAGCAACGTGCCGAGCTGGCCGATAAACCCCGGTCGATCCTCATTGATGACATAGAGCATGTGCGGGGCGAATTCCGCGTCAAGATTGACGTCGCGGGCCTGAATGAGACGAGGCCGGCCGTCGGAGAAGACGGTGCCGGCCGCGCGCCGCATTGAACCGTCGGCGAGCGCCGCGTTCAGCTTGATGTATCCTTCATAAATACCCTGCCGGTCCCGGCGGGTCTCGCTCACGGCGATGCCGCGCTCGCGCGCGATCACTGGCGCGTTGATCATATTCACGTCGCTCAGGATGGGCTTGAGCAGGCCCGAAAGGGCGGCTTGCGTCAGCGCGCGCGTGTTCAGCTCGCCGGCCGAGCCCTCATAGATAATTTCCACCGACTGCACACTCGTTTCCGTCAGCTGGCCGAGGAACAGACCGAGCTTCTCCGCAAGCGCAATCCAGGGACGCACCTTCTGTGCTTCTTCCGCGCCGATCGAAGGCATGTTCAGCGCGTTGGTTATCGCGCCGGTCAGCAGGTAATCCGCGATCTGTTCTGCGATCTGGATCGCAACATTCTCCTGCGCCTCGACTGTGGAGGCGCCGAGATGCGGCGTCGCGATCACCTTTTCGTGCCCGAACAGGATATGCGATCGCGCGGGCTCTTCCTCGAAAACATCCAGCGCGGCGCCCGCCAGCTTGCCGGAATCGAGCGCGGCCTTGAGCGCCTGCTCATCCACCAGGCCACCGCGAGCGCAGTTGATCAGTCGCGCACCGCGCTTCATGCGGCCGATCGCTTCAGCGGAAACGATGTTGCGGGTTTCGCTGGTCAGCGGCGTGTGCAGCGAAACGAAATCGGCGCGCGCCAGCAAATCGTTCAGTGCGACTTTCTCGATGCCAAGTTCTGCCGCCCGCTGCAGCGAGAGATAGGGATCGTGGGCGATCACCTTCATCTTCAGGCCCTTGGCGCGGTCGGCCACGATGGAGCCAATATTCCCAGCGCCGATCAGGCCCATGGTCTTGCCGGTCAGCTCGCTGCCGACGAAGCGGTTCTTCTCCCATTTTCCGGCATGGGTGGAGGCATTGGCGGCGGGAAGTTCGCGCGCCAGAGCCATCATGAGCGCGACCGCGTGCTCGGCAGTGGTGATGGAATTGCCATGTGGCGTGTTCATGACGATGACACCGGCGGCCGTTGCTGCCGCAACATCGATGTTGTCTACCCCGATGCCGGCGCGCCCCACCACCTTCAGCGTCTTCGCCGCGCGGATCACATCGGCGCCGATCTTTGTGGCCGAGCGGAGGGCAATGCCGTCGTAATCCGCAACAGTCGCGAGCAACTCCTCCCTGCGCAAGCCGGTCTTCACGTCGGCTTCGATGCCGCGCTCCGCGAAGATGGCGAGCGCGGTGGCTGACAGCGCGTCCGCGATCAGAACCCTAGGCATCGGCGGTGACTTGCGACCATGCCCAATCGAGCCACGGGGACAATGCTTCGATGTCCGCTGAATCCACCGTGGCGCCGCACCAAATCCGCAGGCCCGGCGGCGCGTTGGCGTGGCCGCCCACATCGTAGGCCGCCTGCTCTCTCTCCAGCAGAGCGGAGAAGTTCTTCACCATCGCGCGCTGCGCCTGTTCATCGAGCTTCGTGAAAACAGGGTCGGTGATCTGCAGACACACCGACGTATTGGAGCGGAAGCGTGGATCGCGCGCCAGGAAATCGACCCAGTCGCTCTCGCGCACCCAGTTGGACAGCGCGCGAAAATTGGCCTGCGAACGCGCCGTCAGCGCGGGCAATCCGCCGATGGATTCCGCCCAGCCAAGCGTATCGAGATAGTCTTCAACAGCCAGCATGGATGGGGTGTTGAGCGTCTCGCCGACGAACACGCCTTCAATCAGCTTGCCGTTCTTCATCAGCCGGAAGATTTTCGGCATCGGCCAGGCCGGTATGTGTTCCTCCAGCCGCTGCAGCGCCCGCGGCGAGAGCACCAGCATGCCATGCGCCGCTTCCCCGCCGAGCGCCTTCTGCCAGGAGAAGGTGACGGCATCGAGCTTGGGCCACGGCAATTCCATTGCGAACGCCGCGCTGGTGGCATCGCAGATCGTGACACCCTCGCGGTCGGCTGGAATCCATTCACCGTCCGGCAGCCGCACGCCGCTCGTGGTCCCGTTCCAGACGAACACCGCATCGTGGTCTTTCGCCAGGCGCAGCTCAGGCAATTCACCGTAAGGAGCGGTGTGCACCTGCGCTTGCACCTTCAGCTGCCTGACCGTATCGGTCACCCACTCATTCCCGAAGCTTTCCCACGCGAACACATCGATCGGCCGCGGCCCCAGCAGATTCCACATCGCCATTTCGACCGCGCCGGTGTCCGATGCCGGCACGATCGCCGCGCGAAAGCCGTCAGGAAGGCGCAGCAGCGCGCGGGTGCGCTCGATGACTTCCTTGAGTTTGGCTTTGCCGGCGGTCGAGCGATGGGAGCGCCCCAGCAGCGCGCCGCTCACCGCCTCGGGAGTGCGGCCCGGCCGCTTGGCGCAGGGCCCGGATGAAAAAAAGGGCCGTGCAGGGCGCACGGCCGGCTTGCCGGTCATAGCTCATTCCTTCCAGAACGATCGCGCCGCGTTGGGGCGGCGTGGCCCGGACCCGCATGTAAAGGATTCGTTGACGTGCGGCAACGGGCACGGCCGGAACGCGGCATGTGCGGTGGGCGTTTCTCCTGTGCAAACGATGCAGGAAACGCACATGGCCGCCATTGAAACCGCCGGAGATCCGGATTCGCTGGAGCTCGGCATCGCCACCGACAGCGTTTGTTATATCATCGTCAATGCCCGACAATTCGACGTGAAAGAGGGTGTGACCGATCCCAATTCCGGCTCCGACGCGCCAGATGACGGTTACCGCGATGTGCTGGAGGAGAATCCGGACGATCCTGTTTATAGCCTGCTCACCGATTTCATTGCCGGGCTGGATATCGAGGAGCAGATCAACCTTGTGGCGCTCGCTTGGCTCGGCCGCGGCACCTACGACAAATCGGAATGGAGCGAGGCGCTAAAAATCGCGCGGCAGGAGCACAACAACCGCACCGCGCAGTATCTTCTCGGATTGCCGCTGCTTGGCGATTATCTCGAGGAAGGACTTTCGCAATTCGGTCGCCGCTGCTCGGACGAAAGCGACACGCGCTGAGCTTCCCGCCGCGACAAGCGACGCGTATTGTTTTACAAGGCCGGCATGGACCGGTTGATTGAGGGGTATCGAGAGTTTCGGCGGGCAAGGTGGCCTGAGGAACGGGCGCATTACGCGGAGTTGTCGAAGGGACAAAGACCCGAGTTCCTTGTTATCGCTTGCAGCGATTCCCGGGTCGATCCGGCCACGATCTTCAGCGCGCGTCCCGGCGAGCTGTTTGTCATCCGGAACGTGGCCGCAATCGTCCCGCCGTACGAGCCCGAGGACGCAACCCATCACGGAACCAGCGCAGCCCTCGCGTTTGCCGTGCTCCAGTTGCCGCTTCGGGGCATTCTCGTGATGGGTCATGCCCAGTGCGGCGGCATCGCCGCCGCGCTCGATAACCGCATTGCAGAGCATGTCCCCTTCCTGAGTGCCTGGATCGAGCTGTTGGAACCCGCGCGCCAACGGCTTGCGGCAGAGGAGGACCATGCCGCGCGGCACACGGAAATGGAGCGCGATTCGGTGCGCCTTTCCCTGGAACGGTTGATGACGTTTCCCTTCGTGGCCGAGCGGGTGAAGGCCGGGTTTCTGACTCTGTATGGCGCCCGCTTCGGGATTGCCGACGGTCAGTTGGAGGCGATGGGCGAGGACGGCACCTTCAGACTCGTCGAATAGTCATTTGGCCGGCGGCGAAGGGAGGTGAATCTTCCGCACAATCTCCCTAGAATGCCCGCTGGCGTACTGGGCCGCATGCCAATGACCATTCCCGTTCTCGAAACGGCGCGGCTGATCCTGCGCGAGCATCGCAAGTCCGACTTGTCCGGCTACGCCGCGTTATGGGCGGATCCGGTCGTGGTTCGCTACACGACGGGAGTGCCGCAATCCGAAGAGGAGTCATGGCGGCGCATGCTGATGGCCCGCGGCCACTGGGAGCTCAACGGCTACGGCTACTGGGTGTTGGAGCAGAAGGGGGGCGGAAGATTGGTCGGCGAGGCCGGTTTCGCCGAGTTCCATCGCGACATGAACCCCTCCTTGAATGGCATGCCGGAGATCGGCTGGATTCTGAGCTCTTTCGTTCATGGCCAAGGCTACGCGACGGAAGCCGTGCGCGCCATTCACGCGTGGGGCGATGCGCGCTTTGGCCGTGCGCGCACCTGCTGCATCATTAGCCCGGAGAACGATGCCTCCATCCGGGTTGCCGAGAAAACCGGCTACCGGGAAGCGGCGCAGACGCTCTATCGCGACCACCCGGTGATTGTATTTCACCGCGATCCGTAGCCGCTTAGCCGCCATTGCGGGCGTGGCGGCAAATGCTCATAGTCTGGCGAAACGGCCGCGTAGGATCGCGCTGGTCAGGAACGGTCACAGGGTCTGCCAATTCTGGCGGAAGAAGGGAAAGTCGCATGGCCACGGAACAGGTCAACAAGATCATAGAGCAGATGGGTAGCGCGATCGGCTCCAATTCGGGACTGGGCGGTACGCTGAAGTTCGATTTCGGCGAACCTGGCAGCGTGCTTATCGACGGCAAGGCGGTGCCGAATACGGTGACAGATGGAGAAGGCAAGAACGCCGATTGCACGATCAACGTGGGTCTCGATACCTTCGAGAAGATGGTGAAAGGCGAGCTCGACGGGACTTCTGCCTTCATGCAGGGCAAGCTGCGCGTCGCAGGCGATATGGGGCTCGCCATGAAGCTCGGCCCAATCCTGCAGAAAGCCCGTAGTTGATCTGACGTAATGCGTTCCCCCGCCGGCCCGGGAACGAAACACTTTATTTGCCCTGAATTTTTCAGATCGGCGCAATGGAGTGTTCATCGCGCGCCGGCATGATTACCGGCTAACGGAGGCAGGCATGGGGACCTGGCGTCCGCGCCTCGTAAAAGCGGAAGAGCTTCAGCCGCGCTACGCCTATGGCCGCGACGGCAAGGCGCTACGGATTGCGACGCTGTATACATCGCCGGATGTCGTTCCGCGCGGTGTGTGTGTGCTGCTGCATGGCCAAACCGAGTTCATCGAAAAATATCTCGAAGTGATCGGCGAATTGTCCGCGCGCGGCTTCACGGTGGCGACGATGGATTGGCGCGGCCAAGGCGGGTCAGCCCGAATGTTGGAGGAACCGCTGAAGGCCCATATCCGCGACTTCTCGCAATACGTCGGGGACCTCCAGGTCTTCATGGACAAGGTCGTGCGGAACCTGACCGATCGGCCACCGATCGTCCTCGCCCATTCAATGGGTGCGCACATCCTTCTCCGCGCGATCCACGATCACCCCGGCCAATTCGCCGCTGCGGTTCTGTCGACACCCATGTTGCGGGCGCTGACACGCGGCTACAATCCGCGAATCGCCCGCATGCTATGCGCAGTCCACAATCGCCTGGGCCGCGGCGGTCATTGGCTGCCCGGCATGAAGCAGCGCGATCCATTGCGGCTGACCTTCGCGGACCAGCTCGTGACTTCCGATCCGCAGCGTTTCGCGCGGACGCAAGCCGTCCTTCAGGAGCATTCGAACCTGCGGCTGGCCGGCCCGACCTGGGGTTGGCTGGAAGCGGCCTATCGTTCGATGGACATATTGATGTCGGCTGGCTACCCCGAAGCGATTGCTACACCGACGCTGGTTTTCGGCGCGGGCCAGGATCGGATCGTCGACACGGCAGCGGTCCGCGAGTTCGCGGCGCGCATGCCGAACGCACGCTATGAGGAAATCCCCGAGGCCGAGCACGAAATCCTGATGGAGAACGACGTCGTCCGGGCGCGCTTCTGGGACGCCTTTGACGAATTCACGCTCAAACGCGCCTAGGCCTCAGCCTCGCCGCCGATAGAGTACCGTTCCGTCAGGCTGTGTCACGCTGTACAACGCCACACAACGCGGATTCTTCAACTCCCGGCAGAACAGATCGACCGCGATGTTGTAGCGGGTGACGTTTGTACCGCCAGCGCAGACATAGCGGCCCTTCACCTGGGTGGCCGTGGGAAACATGCTTGCCAGGCCAGCGTAGCTTGGGACAATACCATAGTCCTTGGCTGCCGCCAGCGCCTGGGTGCAGATCTGTGTCGCGGTTTGAACCACGGCCGTGAGTTGCGCGCGCCGCGCGGCTTCGACCTGCTCCGGCGAGGGCGTGGCGAAATGCTCGTAAACGATCGCTGCAGTCGCGATGAGGGCGCCACCCACCACGGTGATCAGCGCGATGCGCCATTCCCACGCCAGCCATCGCCGGGTCTGCGGCTGCAATGAAGTCTCCGACATCGAACGCCCCGTCGCTCTATTTCATGGTAGGAATGTTGAAGTCCGGATTCTCGCGCACGCCGCCTTTCGGCCAGCGCTGCGTCACCGTCTTGATTTTGGTCCAGAAGCGCACCCCTTCGGTGCCATGCTGGTTAACGTCGCCGAATGCAGAACGCTTCCAGCCGCCGAAAGTATGATACGCGAGCGGCACCGGGATCGGGATGTTGATGCCGACCATGCCGACATTCACCCTGGCCGCGAATTCGCGCGCCGCATCGCCATCGCGGGTAAAGATCGCGACGCCATTGCCGTAGTGATGGCTGGACGGTAGCGAGATCGCTTCGTCGAAATCATGCGCGCGCGCCACCTGCAGCACCGGCCCGAAGATTTCTTCCTGATACGTCCTCATACTTGGCGCCACGCGGTCGAACAGCGAGCCGCCGAGATAGAAGCCGTTCTCGTAACCCTGCATCTTGAAGCCGCGGCCATCGACGACGAGCTCGGCGCCTTCCTTCACGCCCATGTCGATATAATCCATCACGCGCTGCTTCTGCGCTGCGGTGACCATTGGGCCGTAGGCCGCTTCGGGATCGGTCGGCGTCGAAATCTTGAGCGCTTCCACTCGTGGCTTCAGCTTTTCCACCAGCGCATCCGCAAGCTTGTCTGTGACAGGAACCGCGACGGAAATCGCCATGCAGCGCTCCCCCGCCGAGCCATAGCCCGCGCCGATCAATTCGTTGGTCACCTGATCGAGATCGGCATCCGGCATAATGACGGCGTGGTTCTTGGCGCCCCCCATCGCCTGGACGCGCTTACCGTGCTGCGTTCCGCGCGTATAGACATATTCCGCGATGGCGGTGGAACCCACGAAGCTCACCGCCTTGATATCGGGATCTTCGAGGATCGCGTCCACGGCTTCCTTGTCGCCGTTGATGACCTGCAGCACGCCGGCTGGCGCGCCCGCTTCCATCATCAACTCCGCCAAGCGGAGCGGAACGGAAGGGTCCTTCTCGCTCGGCTCGTTGATAAAGCAGTTGCCACAGGCAATCGCGACGCCGAACATCCACCTCGGGATCATCGCGGGGAAATTGAATGGCGTGATGCCGGCAACCACGCCCAGCGGCTGGCGCATCGAGTAAATGTCGATGCCGGGTCCGGCGCCTTCGGTGTACTCGCCCTTCTGCAGATGCGGGATGCCGCAGGCGAATTCGATCACCTCGAGCCCACGCTGAACATCGCCGCGCGAATCCGCCAGCACCTTGCCATGCTCGGACGAAAGCAGGTGCGCCAGTTCGTCCATGTTCTTTTCGACCAGCGCCTTGAAATTGAACATCACCCGGGCGCGGCGTTGCGGGTTGACGCTGGACCATTCGGGGAAAACCTTCAGCGCCGCCTCCACGGCCTTGCGCACTTCGGCACGGTTGGCAAAGGCGACCTTTGCCTGCACCTCGCCGGTAGCGGGATTGAACACCTCGCCAAAGCGGCCGGAGGTGCCTCTTACGTGCTGGCCGGCGATGAAATGGTCGAGCTCTTTCATTGGGCAGCTTCCCTGATCTGGAAGGACCGTCCCCTTCGGCCCGGACGCGGGCTGTTTAGCCAAGCCTGTTCCCGTGGGCAACGCGCATCACGGCGCACCAGCGCAAACAAAAAGAAGGGCCGCGGGACGCGGCCCTAAAGGAAGGGAGCATCAAAAATTGGGGTCAGCGGTTCAGGGCGACTGCCTTGCCGTCGGAGATTCGCTGGCCTTCGAAAGCTTCCCCCTTGGGGCGGAGGTAGGCTACGAGGGTGCCGTTGTTCTCCTGGAGCTGGAGTTTGCTGCCCGTGAGCTTCCACTGCTGGAAACCCACTCCGTTGCAGTCTCCGGCCGAGCTGGCCGTCCCGGCCCTGTCGTTCCCCGGATTGGCGGCCAAGGTGACAACACAGGGGTCGTCATTGGCACCGACGCTGAGCTTCCAGTGGCCGGTGACAGCAGGATCGGCGTGGGCGAGGGCGATGGAGGTAAACGCAACCGCCGCCCCCACGGCTATCGAGGACAATTTACTCATGTGAACACCTCCTTCATTATTCAGTGTTCAGGAAATAATGGTCAGCCGGCCGTTTGAGAACTGCATTTTTCGCATAGGTTGAATGAGCAGAATGCCGGACCTGCAGCGAAGTCCAGGCGAAAATCCGAGTAATTTCAGCTGCTTGGCAAATCTTTGGTCATGCCTGGAGCAACTCCATGGCCGCTCGGTGCATGCAAGGATCGTCGGCGGCCAAAGACCTGCCCGCCCTCATGCGGTGACCGCCGCCCCTGCCAGTCGGTGATGACGCCGCCCGCGCCTTCCACAATTGGAATGAGTGCGGCAACATCCCAGCGCTTGAAACTCGATTCCACAATGAGATCGACAAAACCAAGCGCCAGCGCCACGAAGAGGTAGCAGTCGCCGCCGAAGCGCGTCATGCGCACCTTGCTTTCGATGCGGCCGAAGGGGGCACGCTCTTCCTCAGAGAAATACGCGTTGGGATGGGTGGCGCAGAGAATCGCTTCCGACAAATCTGGGCATGGGCGCACCTGAAGAATTAGATCCTCGCCTTCGGTCAGCATGTGCGCTTCGCCGTTCGCGCCGATAAAGCGCTCACGCAGCACCGGCTGATCGATAACGCCCAGCAGCGGCGCGCCATCTTCCTCAAGCGCGATGAGCGAGCCCCATTCGTGCCGGCCGGTGATGAAAGCCCGCGTGCCGTCCACCGGATCGATCACCCAGCGAAGTCCGTTGCGTGATGGCTTCTCGCCAAATTCCTCACCCAGAATGCCGTCGTCGCGCCGTTCCCGCTCTATAATAGCGCGAATTGCCTGTTCCGCCTCGCGGTCCGCCGCCGTCACCGGATCGAAAGCGGCGCCATCGCTGGCACCTTTGTCCGTCACGTCGATGCGCCGGCGGAAATAGGGGCGGATGACTGCGCCGGACGCCTCGGCCAGCCTGTGTGCGAAGCCGATCGTGTCATTGTTGATCATGATGCTCACAACGGGATGGAATTGGTCTTATAATGCCGCGTCGAAGGCGCGGGGACCAGATGATGCGACGATTTTTGGCGTGTCTACTTGCGGCGCTGCTCTTTTCGGCGCGGGCCGGTATCGGCGCTCCGGCAAAACTCGATAAGGCTGCCATCGGCAATTTTATCGCAGAGCAAGGTCGCGCCTGGAACGCGCGGGACTTCGGCCGCTTCTATGGCACATTCGCTCCCGGCGCGGTCATTGTTCTCGTCACCATGCAGCGTGGAAAGAAAGTGGCGCGCCGGGTGCGCACGCTGGCGGCGGATCGCCGGCAGTCCGAGCACTTCTTCGCAATGGCGCGGTCGAAAATCCATGAAACGGATCGCGTTGAACGTATTATGCTTGCCCCGGACGGACGATACGCGCGGGTGCGCGTGGAGGAGGCTGTCCGAATCCTGAGAGATCGACGCGCGAAAGTCCTGCACGCAGTGACGGAGCAGGAGCTCGAGCTTCGTAACGGACGCATTGTCTCGCTTAAGCTGATGGAATTCGACACCCGCTGAAGAAAGCAAAAGTTTAACCCTGGATATTGGGAGGACTGCATGAAATCCGTGGTGGTGACCGGCGCTTCCACCGGAATCGGCTGGGGCTGCGTGAAGGTGCTGACGGCCAAGGGGCTTCGCGTGCTTGGCAGCGTTCGCAAGGAAGCGGACGGCGCGCGCCTGAAGTCGGAGTTCGGGGAGCGGTTCACACCATTGCTTTTCGACGTAACGGATGCGGCGGCGGTGAACCGCGCTGCCGAGGAGAGTGCAGCAGCGCTCGGCAACGCCACGCTGGCGGGCCTGGTGAACAATGCCGGCATCGCCGTGGCGGGCCCATTGCTTTATCTCGACGTGGACCAATTGCGGCATCAGCTGGAGGTGAATGTCACCGGGCAGCTCATCGTCACCCAAGCCTTTGCACCGCTGCTTGGCGCCGACCGTTCGCGAAGCGGAGAGCCGGGCCGCATCGTCATGATCACCAGCGTGGGCGGCCGCAACGCGAACCCGTTTACCGGGCCGTACAATGCCTCAAAGTTCGCTTTGGAGGGTTTGTCGGAAAGCCTGCGGCGCGAGCTGATGATTTTCGGCATCGATGTCATCGTGGTGGCGCCCGGCGCGGTCGCGACGCCCATCTGGGACAAGGCCGAGCAGATCGACACCTCGCGGTACGCGAACACGCCCTACAGCGGCACGCTCGACAAGCTCAAGAGTTACATGCTCGAACTGGGCCGAAAGGGCTTCCCGCCGGAAAAGATTGGCGAGGCCGTGTACCGCGCACTGACCGCGACCAAACCGAGAGTCCATTACACAGTCACGCCTGATCGTATCCAGAACCTGATGGTGAATACGCTCCCCACGCGCATGGTCGATCGAATGATCGCCGGGCGGCTGGGGCTGTAGTGACGATGTGAAGATCGCCTGGTTCAATAACAGGGCAAAGGCTGGCAGACCAAGATGCATTGGGTGCTGCCGCTCTATTTCACCAGCCGCTGCAGACGGGCGTGAAGATAGGACGGCCGTAATCGCTCTTTCTGCTAAGCCGCGGCTTCCGCCTTGGCGCGCTTGCGCAGGTGGGGGACAAGCTCGCGCTTGCGCAGCCGGATGGACCCAGGCGTCACTTCCACCAGTTCTTCATCTTCGATGTAGGCAATGGCCTGTTCAAGCGTCATCGGCACGATGGGCGTGAGCCGCACGGCTTCGTCCTTGCTAGTGGTGCGGATGTTTGTCAGCTGCTTGGACTTGAGCGGATTCACGTCGAGATCGTT
>Ga0157372_10003671_pt1 | contig 16502 bp, 21 predicted proteins | sample C55metaG_FD_115307 | JGI IMG/M metagenome (GOLD analysis project Ga0157372, IMG submission 115307) | Corn rhizosphere microbial communities from Kellogg Biological Station, Michigan, USA - C5-5 metaG | ecosystem: Host-associated > Plants > Roots > Rhizosphere > Soil | place: USA: Michigan... | reverse complement strand
GTGATAGGTCCTTTACCATCGATAGGCTCGCCAAGTGTATTTACCACGCGGCCTACCATGCCTTCACCTACTTTAATAGAAGCGATCTTACCGGTACGGCGCACTTGTGCACCTTCTTTGATATCGCCGCTTTCACCCATCAATACCACACCCACATTGTCCTCTTCAAGGTTCAGGGCGATGGCTTTTACACCGTTTTCAAATTCAACCAGTTCACCCTGACGTACGCCATTAAGGCCGTAAACGCGGGCAATACCGTCACCCACCTGGAGCACGGTACCTACTTCTTCCAAATCAGCAGAAGCGTTGAAGTTGGTTAACTGTTGGCGTAATATCGCCGAAATCTCATCCGGTTTTATCTCAACCATGATTTATATTATTTAAGAACGTTTTTAATTAATTAACTCAGTTGGCTTGTGTAAATATTTGTCAGGAACTGTGCTTTTACATCCTGCAGATCGCGGCGGATGCTGGCATCGATCAGTTTATCATCAACCTGCAATACAAAGCCTCCGATCAATTCCGGATTCACTTCTTCATGCAGTTCGATCTCAACTCCCGGCATACCTGCAAGCACCTTCTGGCGGATCGCTTCCTTAATATTTCCGTTAACAGGCGTTGCTGTTGTCAGCTTTGCTGTTTTAATATTCTTCATCTCCTTATACTGACTGATGAATGAACCAGCGATCTCAGGCAGGTTTTCTTCACGGCCTTTATTTACCAGCAGCTTTATAAAAGCTTCGGTCAGCTTATGTATTTTACCGCCTACTACTGCATCAATGATCTGCTGCTTTTTATCGGCTTTGATAACCGGGCTGCGCAGCATATTCAAAAACTCGCGGCTCTGGCGGCAAATGCTTTCCAGCATTGTTACATCCTGCAGTGTATCCTCAACTGAGTTTTGCTCAACAGCGAGGCCCAACAGCGATTTAGCATAACGGGAAGCGAGACGTGGATTTGGCATTATTACAATTTGATAATTTGATAATTTGATAATTTGAAAATGGCACTAAATAAGCCATTGGTAATTGTCAAATCAACTAGTTCATTTTAATATCTTCTGTCAGCAGTTTTGTGTAATCGTTCTGGGCTTCAACAGTAGCCAGTTGTTTACGCAAAATTTTCTCTGCAACTTCTACAGCCAGGTTACCGATCTCGTTCTTCACCTCTGTAAGCGCAGCCATTTTCTGCTGCTGTATCTGCTGCTGTGCATCAGTTACCATTTTATCAGTGATAGCTTTTGTTTTTTCTTTAGCCTCATTGATAATACGTTCCTGCTCATCTTTTGCAGCTTTCAGCATTTGAGAACGCTCTTCACGCGCTTGTTGCATGATACGCTCATTCTCTGCCTGCATCTGGCCCATTTCTTTTTTCATGCGCTCAGCAGTAGCAATTGAATCAGCGATACCTGTTTCACGCTCATGCAGCATGCTAAGGATAGGTTTCCATGCAAATTTGCGAAGGATAACAAATACAGTCAGAAATGCGATCAGCGTCCAAAAAAACAACCCAAGTTCCGGCGTAAGCAAATCCATAATTAGTTATTTATGTATTGTAGTTTAATGTTTCGTTTTTTAAAGAACTGCACCCATTGCCCTGTGCTTTGGGTGCAGTTTAGTTTTGTGCTGTAGCAATTACAGTACGATAGCCAACAGACCCGCGATAACGCCGAACAGCGCAACACCCTCAACGAAGGCTGCTGTCAGGATCATGTTTGCACGGATGTCGCCTGATGCTTCCGGCTGGCGAGCGATAGACTCAACCGCACCTTTACCGATCTGGCCGATACCAACACCTGCACCAAGAGCTGCGATACCTGCACCGATAGCGCCACCTGCAGCGGCTGTACCATCAATTGCTAACAAAATTGTGTTTAACACTGACATTGTATATGGATTTTAATTAAAAAACTACGCTATGATTTCGTTTTCAGATATGTGGTGATCACCTTCTTCATGATGGTGACCTTCCTCTACCGCCTGGCCAATGAACACCGCCGTAAGGTTTGTAAAGATGAATGCCTGGATGGCTGCTACCAGCAACTCAAGGAAGAACATGAATATAGAGAACGCAAGTGACACAGGAACAAAGCTCCAGCCAACAACCTTACTTAATGCACCAAAAATGAATATCATTGAAATAACGCTCAGGATAACTATGTGGCCCGCCAGCATATTTGCAAAAAGACGTATCATCAATGCTACCGGCTTAATGAATAAAGACAGGATCTCGATAGGTACCAGCAGGAATTTAATACCCAATGGCACACCCGGAGGATTGAATAAGTGGCCCCAGAAATGTTTATTACCATTAAATATCATTACAATGAATGATACTATTGCCAGGCAACCCGTTACTGCTATATTACCTGTAAAATTAGCGCCGCCAGGTAGCAGGCCCAGCAGGCTGTTCAGCCAGATAAAGAAGAATATAGACAACAACAAAGGCATAAAGCGCATATACTTATGGCCCAGGTTAGGCTTACCTACTTCATCACGAATGAATGTGATAACAGGCTCAAGCGCATTCTGGAAACCGCTTGGGGCGGTCATTGTTCCTTTATTCTTATATTTTTTAGCAACATTCAGCATGATCACCAGCAGCAATACCACTGAAATAAGCATTGACAGAACGTTTTTGGTTATTGAAAAGTCATAGATCTTAGAGCCGTCTTCAGCAATGATCTTTTCTTTCATCTTGTTTGTAGGATCGATCTTGTAGCCATTATAGCTTTCATGGCCATGGTGAAATTTTTCAGCAGAAAAAGTTTCAAGGCCTTTTGCCGAACTGTAAATAATTACAGGCAAAGGCATGCTCACAGGCTCACCATTAATATCAAATAAGTGCCAGTAGTGAGAATCCCTGATGTGGCCGAAGATCACCTCAGATGCATTAAAGCCTTTTTTCTCAGTTTTTTCAGCAGGTGCATTTTCACCACCCTCGTGCTGTGCCATAGCCGGCGTTACCACACCAGCCAGTGCAAATATCAAAGCCGCAAAAGAAAATAAACGTCTGAAACTCATTCTATACCTGATAATTATACCGAAAAATCGAAGTTTATATTCGACTAAACTTAAATATAAGCCCGCCAAATTTTGCGCAAAGATACGGGTTTAAAATTCTAAAAAAAGGTATAGCATTAATTTTTCTAAAAAAGCATACTGCATTATCATTTACGGCGATAGCCCCACAATAATGATATCAGCGATAGTAATAAACCGACCTGTGCCACATAGCTAAAAACATGTATATTTTTCACATGCTTCATGCCCGGCATTACAGATATTATAAATACCAAAGATGAAATAAAAGCCAGGATAAACAGCAATAGTTTACGGAATATCATTATACTATAAATATTCAATTAGTTTTAATAATCAGCAGCAGGATCATCACTTAAGTTATGGTTGCGCAACATGTAGACCAGCTGAATTGCAAACAAAGTGCTGTACTGGTTTCCTGCGCCAACCGCAGGTGGCACCCGGAATGCTGCGCGTATTGGTGTCAGGGATTTTTGGTACCGTATATTCAGGTAAAGGTTTTTGTTTACATGCAAACCTCCACCTGCCAGAAAGTCAAACTCGCGTTGGTTGAAGGTAGCAATATTGGTGTACAAATTTGTCGGCTGATAAGACACCAGGTCTTCAGATGAATTTAAAAGCATAGAATAGCTGGCGCCTACGCTAAAGTGATACCATTTTTCCTGGAAAAAATGAAGCATCACCGGTAGCTCCGCATAATTGAGCCTCATGTAGTATTTCTCGAAGTAAGGACCTACCACATCTGAATTCTCCTCACGCACACCTATCATTCCTTTCTGCGAATACAATATTTCTATACTTGCCCACCATTTATTTTTTATATGCCCGTAAACGCTAAGGCCTGTGTTAAATCCAAGCTTATGATAACCGTTGTAATTAGTACCGCTAACCTTACTGATATTGCCGCCAAATATGATACCGGCCACGAAAGTATTGTCTGAATTATTAAGGGAAGGCAATGGCTGGGCATTGGCTGATAAACACCACAAGAACGATAAAGAAAATAAGACTGCCTTCACCATACACTCAACGTAATATTTTGAAAATTAGTACAAAAAAGCTGTTAAGTATATTGCAGAACGGAATCGACATGGAAGAATTAAAACTATATATGCTATTATTGGGTTGCAGGCCAGCTGGCAGATTTACAGAGCAACACGATATATTGTTTGGCATTGGTACATCACTAAAAGACCTAAAAGGCCAGATCGTGAATGCCTGGCCGGAAGTTAAAGGCAATATTCACATAGACGCATGGCGCGAGGTGAGACATGTAAATGGCTTAGAGGTAAACATTGTACCAAAGGGAGTAAGCTCTGCGCAAACAGAAAGTTATTCTTTATTAACCTGGGCGGCTATAAGCTAAATGAATTTGAAGAGTATCATTACAAAATGATCATAGCGGCAATTGATAAAAACGAAGCGATAAAGGCAGCTAAACGATCTGCTTTTTATAAACATACCGGTTTCCCCGGTGCGGTATCGCATATCGATGATAAATATGGCGTTGATGTAGATGACATCTATACCATACAAGATATACTTACACCGGAATTAAAATCAAAATATAGCATCATACTTACAAAAGAGGAAGACGATACAGAAGATGAAATGCACCTTGGGTATTTATCCCTTCATAAATTAGAGGAAGACTTTTAAACAAGTCATTCAGAGCGCGAAATATACTATGTTGTGCTTAGGTGAAACATAGAATTAATTAGCAATGCCCCGACGGACATTGCTAATTGTTAAGCTTTTAATTTGCCTTCTACAGAATCATCAAGTGTTTGCCCCGTGGCTGCACCTACCACCATTTTAGTAAAAGCAACTATACCGCCATGCTTGGTATCCCAATAATAGCCATCTTCAGGTGTTACTTTAATAACTGTAATGCGCGGGTCATCCTGTCCGCCTGTGAACCATGTCTTTACCAGCGGTTCCCAAAGCTCTTTTATCTTTTGCTTGTCCTTACTTACAGTAGCCTTACCGTATATGCTCATAAAGCCATCATGATGACTGCCCTGAAATAACAACTGCACGGCAGGATCACTCTGCAACTGTTCATTCTTATTGCTATCATCTGCACTTAAAAACCAGATATTACCCTGCTCATCAACCTTTTGTACAGACATAGGGCGTGTAGCAAATGGCTTTCCGGATTTCAGATCTGTACAGAAAAAACAAGACTCGGCTTTCTCGGCCAGTTCTTTTATCTTTTTTGAGGCTTCCTCACCACTGAGGTTTTTCTTGTTATCCTCGGGTTGTTGATTATTAATGCTATCCATGTTTTTTTAGCGATCAGGCTAATAAATCATGCCATATTAACATCACCTGACAACCCTGCTTTGCCTGAAGGTAAGATTAACACGCGGATTAACAGCCTGTTTCGACTTTGCCACGCGATGTTGCCAGTCTTTTTGAAAATCGCCTTTCATTAAAAGATAAGAGCCATTCCCTAACTTTATGGAATATTTTTCCGTGTGATCGGCTTTTTTGCGGAAATCGAATATACGCTCTTCACCAAGGCTAATAGAGGCAACAAACTTATTGCGCCCGGGCGTCCGGTCTTCATCATCGTGCCAGCTCACAGAATCATTGCCATCCCGATAATAATTCAGTAATACGCTGTTAAATGAAATACCTGAGGCTTCTTCCACTTTCTTCTGCGCAAATAACAGGTCACTTGTCCAGGGATAAGGCCTGGACCCGGTGCCTGCTATTGAATAATCTGTATCCTGGTCGCCAAACCATGCAGTGAGTCTGGGTGTTAGCACTTCTTTTCCATACATTAATACAGCACTTTGCGACCAGGGTACCTCATCGATCAATTTTTTCAAAAGATAATTGCTTTCTTCCTCTGTAAACAGCTTAGGAATATAAACCAACAAATCTGTTGGCAGCTCAGGGCGATTATATTCCTCTTCAAAGAAATTTAGCTGTTGCATAACAAACAGTATAAAAACTGTATGCCATTAATCTAACTGATGTTTCGCCCAAAACTTCTTTTCAATAAAGTAACAAATTATAAGCCCTAAACCACCGCCTAAACCTATTAAAGAAGCATATAAAGGCGTGGTATCAATAACCGAGCGACCGGCTAATGCCACAGCATCAATCAGATAAGCAGTAAACAATCCTAAGCCCGCTCCAGTAAGCAGTAATCCAAATTTCAGGCTCACAAATGGCTGAAGGGATAATTTACCGGCATTTTCGCGAGGATTAAATCCTTTTTCAAGCATAGCCATGTTTTCCCTGCTACGCACATAGTAAATACCGAATATCATCGCAAATAATCCGGTGAACATAATGATCGGAACGAGATCGTGCATAATTGTATGTTTTAAAATGAACTGATATAAACTATGACGCTGTACTTTGCCGGATGGTTACAAATGAAGCTGGTATTTTTTTGTCATCTTTTGTAACCATCTTGAAAAGATAAGCGTCTTATAATCTATTGATGCCACAGCATACTGACGACATAGTGATAATACAACAAGTATTGCGCGGGCAGCAAAATGCTTACGCTATACTTGTTGAGCGCTATCAGTCTTATGTATTTACACTGGTGTTGCGCTATGTAAATGACAGAGGGCTCGCCGAAGAAATTTCACAAGATGTATTTGTCAAAGCTTATCGGTCACTAAAAGATTTTAAAGGTACTAGCAAATTCAGCACATGGCTTTATGCCATTGTTCATACAACCTGCATATCACAATTGCGGAAGAAGAAAGATGCAGCAATATTATTAGAGCAAGACAAACTGACCTCGGTAGCAGCTAATGAGCATAGCCATGAGCGTGCAGAACAAAAACTGGAGCAAAAAAGCCGTAAAGCTTTATTATCAGCGGCTATAGCAACATTGCCTGAAGAAGATGCACAGATCATTACACTCATTTACCTGGCTGAACAGACTATAGAAGAAGTGAGTAGTATAATGAACATTACACCTAATAATGTAAAAGTGAAACTGTTCCGCGCAAGGCAAAAGCTGCGTACGGTATTGGAAACAAAATTTACTAATGAAATAATTTAAAGTATGGACACCGAGCAAATGATATGGGAATATATAGATGGCAGCTGCGATGAACCTACCAAAGTGCAGGTACAGCAAAAGCTAAACACCGACGTACAGTGGCAAAATATGTATAGTGAGTTGTTATCGCTTCATAAAAGTATACGCACGGATATGGAAGCAGAGCAGCCATCTCTGCGTTTCACCAAAAACGTACTGGAAAAGATCGCCGCAGAAGCAATCGTAAATCAATCGAAGAGTTACTTTAACCCGATAATTATCCGGTCTGTTTCCTTTATTTTAATTACATCTATACTTTTTTTGCTGGGTTACGGTATTAGCAGGACAAACTGGAATGAGACGGTCGATGCAAAATATTACAGCGGTTCAACACTGCATGCATTCCTTTGGATAAATATTGTTTTGGGATTGGTGCTAATAGACCGGATACTCAACCGTAATAAAAAGAGACCAATAAAACACCTTGATCAATAAATATCCGTACTTCATTGTCAAACGATTTATATTCCACTATGGATCCATTTCATTCGGAGCAGCACATTCAATATGTCACGAGCTTTCAAGACCTTGTTTCTACGCGATTTACCGGATCTATTAATGCTATTTGCTGGAGACGTAAACTAACAGGTGATTTTTCAGAGATCGTTAAAAAAGTAGAGTTAAACGGAAATATAACAGAGATGGGCGAACAGGAACTTCATGAACTACAATTAAGCGAAAAGGGGCAACTCGCCCGTGAAGTTCTTTTGAATGACCTTAAGATGCTGCAGGCTCATGGTGCTTCGCCTGTTCTTAATGTCATAAGTCATTATGAGCGGGATGAAACATACCCGTTTTTCCCAACCGATGTTTATTCTTTTCATGTTGATCGCGCTCCTATACCAACCGACACTTTTTTGTGCACCTACTATGGTGATCCGAGTGAGATATTGCCCAATGAACAATGCCGGCAGAAAGTACTTATCCCGGAAATACGTGATGAACTCAAAAAACTATATCATGGGGTGGATGAAGGATTTGAGCATTTTTTAACTGAAAATTTCTTTGACCTGCACTACGATGCTGTACCCGGCGCACAACCCATCAGTCTGGGTATTGGCAATATGTGGCGATTAGCAACCGATCATCCCGATAGCCAGGTTCTTCCATGTATTCATCGTGCACCAATAGAAAAATCCGGTCAGAAGAGGTTACTGCTGATCTGCTAAACAAAAAACCGGCTATACCGTTTCTTTAATGAAATTATTGCACTGACCATATCAGTGCTCGATTAGCGTTAGTTCCACACGCCATTCATCTCTGTCAGTATTATTGGCGTTCCATCGGTCACTACAATAGTATGCTCGTGCTGGGCCATATAGCCTCCTTTGTTTCCTACCATTGTCCAGCCATCCTGTAACGTTTCGGCATAGGTTGATGCAGTGGCAATAAATGTTTCGATAGCAACCACGGAATTCTTTCTAAACCTTGTAGTATTAAACCTGTCTTTGTAATTAGCAATCTCATTTGGCACTTCGTGCAAGCTATGGCCGACGCCATGCCCTGTAAGGTTCTTAATAACTTTATAACCCCGCTTCTTTGCTTCAGTTTCTATTAACCCACCGATGTCCGATATGCGTACACCTCCTTTGATGTTATAGATCGCTTTATGCAGTATCTCTTTAGATGCATCTACCAGCTTTTGATGCCGATTTACATCTGACCCAAGTACAAATGAATTGCCATTGTCCGACCAATAACCATCCAGTTCAGCAGACACGTCTAAATTTATCAGATCACCTTCCTGTAATATTCTTTTATCAGAAGGTATACCATGACAGAATTCATGGTTAACGCTAATGCAGGTATAACCCGGAAATTTATAAGTAAGATAAGGTGCCGATTTTGCGCCAAGATCATTGAGTATCGTTGCGCCGTAATTGTCCAGCTCTTTGGTCGTCATACCCGGGCGGACATAGCTGCTCATCTCTTTTAAAGTATAAGCTACCGCCTCACTTATCTTTTTCATCCCCAGCAATTCTTCTTCAGTTGTTATGGACATTCTTCTAATATTTTGCAATTGCAAAATTACGCAATTGAAAACTATGATGTGATGAGTGTATAATAGATTTCAATCATTGCCACTATATATCAATGACAAGATGCGCTTCATAGGGTGAATCCATAAAATCGGCTGGCAATGGATCATTTGACTCATTCTGTCTTAAGCGATGAAAGCTAAGCCTGTCACCTATATAGTATTCATCTCCATTCTCATGTAGCTTATGTTCACTAGCCCATTTTTGACATAATTCGGGAGTTTGAAAAAGATAATAAAATCTTACTCCAGATATTTGTTGCTGCTCAAATTTTTCTGCTAACAGCAATAATGTCTTTACTCCAAGTTTAAAGGCTTCTTTGTCGCTTTCTGTATACCAGTCTACATGAAAATGGTTTTCATCATATTCTATCGTAGAATGAGTTTCCCCTGTATGCTCTGGCTTGGGAGTCCATTAAGACATCTCAATGTTATACCCAAATCAGTATCCAGGATATCACTGTCTAATTTTTCCTGAACTTCCTTTGGTATAAAGCAAGAAAATGAAAGATCAGTTGGTAAACCATATTCATTGAGGAAATAAAGAAACATGTCATTATATCTCAATTTCATTTAGTAAAAATACTAAACTACGTATTTAATAAAAATCCCGCCTTGCTTACGCTCGGCGGGAATGTCGGGAAGACAAGATTCGAACTTGCGACCCCTTGCACCCCATACAAGTGCGCTACCGGGCTGCGCCACTTCCCGAACAATGGGGACGCAAAAATAAAATTGAATTTTATTTTTGCCAATATTGCTTACCTAATTCAGCTTGGCGCTTATCAACCGTAGGAATTCCGAGCGCGTTTCATGCGCCTGGAACTGGCCGCTGAAGGCCGATGTAGTGGTTACGCTGTTTTGCTTGGATACACCGCGCATCATCATGCACAGGTGCTGCGCTTCTATTACTACCGCTGCACCCAATGGGTTCAGCGTTTCCTGTATGGCGTCCAGTATCTGGTGCGTCATGCGCTCCTGTACCTGCATTCTGCGGGCAAAGCAGTCTACCACCCTTGCTATCTTACTAAGCCCGGTGATGTAGCCATTAGGTATATAAGCTACGTGTGCCTTCCCGAAGAAAGGCAGCATATGGTGCTCGCAAAGCGAGTATAGCTCTATATCCTTTACGATCACCATTTCGCTATACGATTCATGAAACTTGGCAGATGCCAGAATTTCCCTAGCATCCATCTGGTAGCCTTGCATCATATATTGCATAGCCTTCGCTACACGTTCAGGCGTTTTTAAAATGCCCTCACGGTTCACATCCTCACCAAGTTCGCTAATAACCGACTTGTAATTTTCAACGAGCCTGTTTGTCACCTGCTCATCGTAATGGTCTTCTTTATGGTAAGCCACTTGCTATTAATTGTGTGTGAAAAAAATAATTAGCCGAAGTATTCTACATAGATACGAGGTGTTTCCAGCAGCTTCACGCAATGCAGTTTTGCACCATCTTTTTCTATATGCGGCTTCAACTCATTCCAGATACCGATCGCAAAATTCTCAGCGCTGGTAAATTTACCTTTCATGAAATCAACATCCAGGTTCAGGTTGCGGTGATCCACCTTTTCCACCACTATATCTTTAATTAGCTGTCCTAAAACTTTAGCATTAAAAATAAATCCGGTTTCCGGGTTGGGATCTCCCTTTACAGTTACATGCAGCTCATAATTATGCCCATGCCAGTTTGCATTGGCGCATTTGCCAAACATTTCCTCGTTCTTCTCTTCACTCCAGTGCTCGTTATATAAACGGTGGGCGGCATTAAAATGCTCTACCCTGGTCAGATATACCATTTTAGATATTTAAAAATGCAAAATTAGCTTTAGATAATGGTTTCGACAAAAATGCAGTTAATTGCAGCATGAATTTGCTCCTTGTCGCAGCTACGGAAATGGAGATCGGCATACTAAAAGAACATTTACGCACCGGCTGGCAGCCTGTTACAGACCGTAGTTTCTCAAAAAGCGGTGTCACTGTAACGCTTTGCATCACCGGCGTGGGTATGGTGGCAACTGTCTACACACTTGCCAAAGCCCTGGGTGCACAAAAGTTCGACCTGGCATTACAGGTGGGTGTAGGTGGCAGCTTTGACCACAATATAGCCCTGGGGGAAACGGCAATAGTTATATCGGAGCTGTTTGGCGATCTGGGCGCCGAAGACCATTATAATTATCTTGATATTTTTGAGCTAGGCCTTTCCAACCCCAATACATTTCCCTTTGAGAACGGCAGGCTCAACAATCCGCTTGCACACAAAATAACAGGCCTCAGGCCGGTTACCGGACTAACAATCAACACTGTAAGCGGGAACGCGTTTACAATCGAGCGGCGTATAAAGCGCTATGACGCACAGGTAGAAAGTATGGAAGGCGCAGCTTTTCATTACGTATGCCTGCAGGAACGACTGCCTTTTTTACAAGTGCGGGGCATATCTAACTATGTAGAGCCGAGGGATAAATCAAAATGGAGTATGAAGGAAGCCCTGGAAGGATTGAACAAGTGGGCTATTGACTTTGTAGATAATATTCATTCGGTTATATAAACCGATAGCTCTCTAATTATATTACAGTTTTCATCAAACTGTCAGAAATTTCTTTATTTAAACTCAACATATTTATATCTGTTCGCTTTTGAATTTTAAGTGCATATCCTTACCTTTGCGCCAAAATTGGGAAAAATCTCCTTTTATATAATTCAATCTTATGCCAAACGTTGGTAAAATAAAGCAAATCATCGGTCCGGTTGTGGACGTGTACTTTAGTGCTGGGAACAAATTGCCGGAAATTTATAACGCATTGGAACTTACAAGGCCAAATGGCGATAAACTGGTGCTTGAAGTACAACAGCACCTTGGCGAAGACAGCGTACGCTGCGTAGCCATGGATGGTACAGAAGGCCTGGTACGTAATATGGATGTAGTGGATACAGGAAAAGCCATCGCGATGCCTATAGGCGAGCAGATCAATGGCCGCCTGTTCAACGTTACCGGTGATGCTATCGACGGTCTGCCTCAGCCAGATAAGACGAATGGCCGCCCGATACACGCTAAACCTCCAAAATTTGAAGACCTGAGTACCGCTTCTGAAATACTTTTTACAGGTATCAAGGTTATCGACCTGATTGAGCCTTACGCAAAAGGTGGTAAGATCGGTTTGTTTGGTGGTGCGGGCGTTGGTAAAACCGTATTGATCCAGGAGCTTATTAATAACATCGCGAAAGCATATAGTGGTTTGTCAGTATTTGCGGGTGTGGGCGAGCGTACACGTGAAGGTAATGACCTGATGCGTGAAATGATCGAAGCCGGCATCGTAAAATACGGCGACAAATTCAAACATAGCATGGAAGAAGGCGGATGGGACCTGGCTTCAGTTGATAAAACTGCGCTGAAAGATTCTAAAGCTACTTTCGTATTCGGACAGATGAACGAACCACCGGGTGCACGTGCACGCGTGGCGCTGTCTGGTCTTACTATTGCTGAATATTTCCGTGACGGAGATGGTTCAGGTAAAGGTAAAGACATTCTGTTCTTCGTTGATAACATCTTCCGTTTCACACAGGCAGGTTCTGAAGTATCTGCCCTGCTTGGCCGTATGCCATCAGCGGTGGGTTACCAACCTACACTGGCTACAGAAATGGGTCTGATGCAGGAGCGTATCACTTCTACTAAAAATGGTTCTATCACATCTGTACAGGCGGTTTACGTACCTGCGGATGACTTGACCGATCCGGCCCCGGCAACAACCTTTGCCCACCTGGATGCTACAACCGTATTGAGCCGTAAGATCGCTGACCTTGGTATCTATCCTGCGGTTGATCCGTTGGATTCTACTTCACGTATCCTTACACCGGCTATCGTTGGTGATGCACACTATAACACTGCTAACCGTGTAAAGCTGATCCTTCAGCGCTATAAGGAGTTGCAGGATATCATCGCTATCCTTGGTATGGATGAGCTGAGTGAAGAAGATAAAATGACCGTACAACGCGCCCGTAAAGTACAGCGTTTCCTTTCACAGCCATTCCACGTTGCCGAAGCGTTCACTGGTTTGAAAGGCGTACTGGTACCTATCGAAGAAACGATCCGTGGTTTCAATATGATCATGGATGGTGAAGTGGATGAGTATCCTGAAGCTGCGTTCAACCTGGTTGGTAATATTGATGACGCAATAGCGAAAGGTAAAAAACTGTTGGAACAAGCTAAAAACTAATTTGAAAATTTGAGAATGGGCTGATTTGAAAATTGCCTGTTCATTTTCAAATATTCAAATTGACACATTTTCAAATTGTAACAATGCAATTAGATATATTAACACCAGAGCACAAAGTATATAGCGGTAATGTTTATGGCATTCAGTTGCCAGGCATTGAGGGTTCTTTCGAGATACTGGAAAACCATGCCCCTATTATAGCCACTTTGGGTAATGGTAAAATGAAAATAATAAAAGACAAAAACAGCACGGAGATCTATGAGATCGCCGGTGGTTTTGTAGAGGTAATAAATAACAAGGCAAGTGTGCTGATAGAAGGCGCAACTGCTGTTCAGTAATTATCTTTTAAATTCTTTTTAGGGGCCGCAATAATGCGGCCCTTATTTATTTATCAATCTTTTAGCCTCGGTACGGTTCTTTTTGCTTTTGAATTTTTACTTTTGAATTATTAAGTGAACCTGCCATTTTTCATAGCGCGCCGTTATTTGCTTACGCAAAAAGGCGTTTTTTCTGCCTTCATTATCCGGTTGGCTATTGTTGCCACTGCGCTCAGTGTGGCTACCATGGTAGTAGCAGTAGCATTTGTAACCGGATTTAAATATGAAGTTCGCGAGAAGCTATTCAGCTTCTGGGGACATGTGCATATTACGCCATACACTCCAAATGCAGCTACGATAATCACTCCTACACCTGTTCAACGTGATTATCAACTGGAGCAAAAGCTAAAAACGACAGCACACATAACAGATATCACGCCATTCGCTATCCGTCCGGTTATTATTAATGCCAATAAACTGATGGAGGGAGCACAATTGAAAGGTGTAAATAAAGATTACCGCTTACCCTCCAGTATTTCAGTAACAGGAAAGACCATTGATTATTCGGACACTGCTTATTCCAAACAAGTAATGCTATCCCGCAGCATGGCCGACAGGCTAAATGTGCAGACAGGTGATGAGATACAATTATATTTCCTGGAGCCGGGGTCCACAGTGCCGCGGATACGCCGGGTAAAGGTTTCAGGTATTTTCCATACTGGTATGGAAGAGGTAGATAAGCAATACGGCCTTTGCGATATACGCCTGCTGCAGCGTATCAATAATTGGAGCCCTGATGATATAAACGGATACCAGCTTACGCTTGATAATGAGCAACTGGCAGATACTATTTCGGAAAGAATATTTCAGAAATACATTCAACCGCCGCTTACTACCTATACGATGGACGAAATATTTCCGAATATAGTGGACTGGTTGCGCCTGCAGGATGTGAATGCAAGGGTTATCATTATCATCATGACCATCGTAGCATTGATAAACCTTTCGGTGGTGCTGATGATCCTGATAGTAGAACAGGCACGCATGGTAGGAATACTTAAGGCACAAGGCATGACACAGGGCATGCTGCGTAGTGTTTTTATGTATCATGCCGGGTTAATTGCCTTTGCAGGTATTGTACTGGGCAATATTATAGGGCTTGGGTTTTGCTGGCTGCAAAAGGCAACAGGGTTCCTACAGTTATCAGAAGCTACTTATTATGTGCGCTATGTACCGGTACGCATCATCTGGTGGCAGCCATTGCTTATAGATATCGGTACCATCGTTGTATGTATACTTTGTATGTGGCTACCGACTTTGTATATTCGTCGCATACAGCCCGCACGTGTGCTGCAATTCAAATAGCATGTCCTCGCTTCAAACATACCGCGACATTAGTAACCAACAGCCATTGCCTTTATTTTTCAGGCCGTGGTGGCTGGATATGACGGGGGCAGATTGGGATGCTGCTGTTGTGCAGGAAAACGGAGTAATAAAGGCTATCTGGCCATACGCAAAAGAGAAGAAAGCCGGGATCAATATTATCCGGAATCCTTTATTAACCCCTTATCTCGGGCCTTTATTCTTCTTATCACCTGATCTGAAACCTAATAAACGTTTCACCAAAGAAGATAAATTATATAAGGAACTTTGGGCACAAATGTCTGATTGGGATTTTTTTGATGTGCAATGCCTGCCCGGTTACAATAACTTTTTACCATTCCATCACCAGGGTTTTGACCATACTCAAAAGATCACTTATCATATTTCCTTAGAGCAAGGCGAGGAGGCTATTTTTTCCGGACTGAAATCAAATGAGCGTAACCATATCCGCCAGGCTGAAGGTGAACTGGAAATAATTGATGCCAGACCGTACGTTGACTTATTTTATGAATTGCATAAGGATACATTGACCCGAAAAGGACAGAAATATCCATACACAGCAGATTATTTCAAAAATCTTGTAAATACCACCGTTAACAATAATGCAGGACTGAACCTTGCCGCAAAAAACAGTAGGGGTGAAATATGCGCCATTCTGCATGCTGTGTACGATCACAGTACTATGTATTTGCTACTGTCTGCAACCAATAAATCGGCCATGCATACGGGAGCAATAGCGCTGTTGATATGGACTGCAATTAAATCAGCAAAGCAAATGGGGCTTAAGATATTCGACTTTGAAGGCAGTATGGATCCCGGCATTGAAATGTTTTTCCGCAGCTTTGGGGGTGAGCGGCTTACCTATCTTAGCTGTACTTCCAATAAATCCAAGGTTTGGAAGCTAAAACGCGCTTTGTTGGGATAATTTATACAAAATACTTACTGTCAATCTTTTCGGTTTACAAGCGTCATTTTGTCCCATTATTTACAATGGCAAAATAATTGCGGCTTAATTTGCAGCATGTTTTTTAAAAAAAAGAAGACTATGAACGATAACGCATTTGGAAAAGACAATGCAGCGGAAGCTCAGTCAGACAACCTGTCACAGAATGAAGAAGCGCTAGCCAATCAACTAAACACAGATGACAGCGTAAGCGGTATGCAGCACCTGGATGATGAAGTGGAAACAGAGAGTGAGTTTGAGAAATTATCCGGTGAATTGGCGGATACAAAAGATAAGTACGTGCGCCTGGTAGCGGAGTTTGAAAATTTTCGTAAACGCACTGCCAAGGAACGCCTCGAGTTTATGCAAACTGCCGGGCGTGATGTGATACAACCTATGCTGGAAGTACTGGACGACAGTGAGCGCGCAGAAAAACAACTGCAGACCTCTGATGATATTAACAGTATAAAAGAAGGAATATCATTGGT